>OGQJ01002670.1_pt1 | contig 13290 bp, 15 predicted proteins | sample 1553161 | NCBI WGS metagenome assembly OGQJ01 (sample SAMEA2579923, study PRJEB22360) | human gut metagenome | biome: human gut; feature: human-associated habitat; material: faeces | place: Denmark | collected 2008/2010 | reverse complement strand
ATTTGAATTTTCCCGTATCCTTTATTCTCAAATTGCTCGATAAATCGTGATTTGATGAGCAACTGCCGATAAGAGGCGGACGCTTCCGAAATTAGAAAGGGCTAATTTTTAGCGCCATAACTTACCTATTAGGTGAGGATAGTGTCTTTCTCTCGTTAGAAAGCTTTAGGTGGCAGGGTTTTCCACGACGCATAAACGACGCTACATCCTTATTCAGTATTACAAACACAGTTAAGACTTAATAACGGTGTGATGGAGGAGAAATGATGAATTTTGTTAGACCTCAGATCTATTTCAGAAGGAAAGACGAGATTGAGAAGCTGGAAGAAGATTTTAGGAAAGACTGTAAAACAAGCGTATCCGAGTATCTAAGGAAGCTTGTTTTGCTTGGCTACCAATCGAAGAGGAAGGAGGATGCTGTGTCCATTAACACTGAGCTGAAAAGACTCCAGAGGCAAACGGAGTCTTTGAAGCAAGATTTGAGTCTCATAAAGAAATGCGTGTTTGCAATGTATGAGATCATCGAGAAGAAAGAAGGTGAATGATCTTCGTGTGGACGTTTCCGTTTCGTATTTTCCAAGGAACATGAAAAGGAAGAAACTTTTCTCTTTGATAACCAAGTCTTCCTTTGTGTCCGTCAAATCTTCCTTCAAGCGCGTCAGCCCCTTCCGAAAAGGAATCTACGACGCGCTTGGAAACGTTTGGCTTATACGGATTGAAGTCAAGAAGAATGGCTTTCCGTTTCGTTTCTCTCAATCGAAATCTCTCTTTCAGGTTATCAGGGAAAGGATGAGGTATTGCTCGATAAAATGGAACTAAGCTATTCAAACGTTTTATGGCTCATCGGTGTGAATCATGCCGATGAGATATTGATCGCATTCTATGAGAAGGAGCCTACGTTCTACAGCTTGAGGAAGAAGGAGTACGAATACAGGAAAGGGAAGATAGGCTTGGACTTCATATTGGATTTTAAGAAGAAGATGACGAAATCGTTGAGGAGATTGGGGGAAATGGAGGGGCTTCTGAGCTGAGGAAAACACGTATTTTTGTAAACAAGATAAGACGGGCCACAATCTGCCACAGCAGCCTGTCTATTTCCCGTCAGGGTCTTGTGACTGGGATACCCAGCTCACGGCAAAAAAGGAGGAAGGATCTTATAACGGATAAGGAAAACGAATTGGTGATGGAGATGTACGCTTCTTTGAAAAGAGGCGATTTCAAGGAGTATCAAAAACTGAAGGATGATAAGCGCCTATCCAGAAGGCAAAGGAAAAGGATCAAGGATGAAGCGATAGACAGAATCGTATCGTCCCCTTTGTCGAACAGGATGATTGAGCCGACAGCCATTGACGAGAACGCTTTGGATTGCATCGTTGAGATGGGGATGCTTACGAAGATATTCCATCTAGGCTTGATAGGCGAAAATGTGTTTGTGAAAACGAAGGATGATGTTTTAAAAAGACACAGCGCTACTCATTCGATATTGTCGTTGGTTGAATGATAGGCTTTTCTAACGTATAAAACCCTTGAATTTGCTCCATGTGGGATGAGTAGCAGCGTCTCCATGTTATAATGGGTTTGGAGCACGGCTTCAAACTCTATATCTCGGCAAAACAAGGAGGAAAAAAGAAATGCCTGATATCAAAGTTATTAAAGCCAATGCCATCCCCGGCAAGAAAAGCCAAGGGAAGAATAGGAGATTGAGAGTGGCGGCCTATTGCCGCGTCTCCACGGATGGTGAGGAGCAGATCAGCTCCTACAATTCGCAGCTCTCATACTACAGGGAATACATCTCTAAGAACCCTGACTGGGTCATGGCTGGAATCTACGCCGACAAGGCGATTACCGGAACCAAGGCCGACAAAAGGCCTGACTTCATGAGGATGATCAACGACTGCCTCAACGACGAGATAGATACGGTCGTCACCAAATCCATCTCAAGGTTCGCAAGAAACACCGTAGACACTCTCCATTACGTCAGAATGTTAAAGGAAAGGGGAATCGCAATCTTCTTCGAGGAGGAACATATCAACACGCTCTCCATGGATGGTGAGCTGATGCTGACGGTTCTCTCTTCCGTCGCTCAGCAAGAGGTCCACAACACATCCGAGCATGTGAAGAAAGGCCTCAAGATGAAGATGGAAAGAGGCGAGCTCGTCGGCTTTCAAGGATGCCTTGGATACGATTATCATCCCGAAGACAAAAGCGTCACCATCAACGAAGAGGAGGCCGAGACCATTCGCTACATCTACCGAAGGTATCTCGAAGGGGTTGGATGTACGGTCATCGCCAGGGAATGTACCCAGCTTGGTTTCAAGACCAAAGCGGGGAACACGACTTGGCACGATTCAGGGATAAGGGGAATCCTCAGAAACGAGAAGTACTGTGGCGACATCCTGATGGGGAAGACCTTCACAGTCGACCCGATCACAAAAAGAAGGCTCAGGAACTTCGGTGAAGAGGACAAGTATTACCTTGAAAACCATCATACGGCAATCATCTCTAAAGAGGATTTCATGGCAGCCCAAACAATTCTTGACAATCGCGGCACGCCAAGGAAAATCGTGGACGGGAAAAGGCAGGAAAAGCTCTCAAGGCAATATGCCTTCTCATGCATGGTCAAATGCGGCTATTGCGGCGCGACCTTTACCAGAAGAAACTGGCATAAGGGCAAAGACTACGACAAAGTCGTTTGGCAATGCGTTAACAATACCAAAGGCGGAAAGAAGTGCTGCGAGCGTTCCAAGGCCATTCCGGAAGAGGTGCTCGAAGGCGCGTTTATCGATGCCTACAACTATCTGTCTAAGAACAAGAAAGTGTGCTTTGACAAGCTCTATGAGAGCATCAAATCTAATTTCAAGGATGAAGATCTCGCTTCTCTCATCGGGAAGAACGAGAGGAAGCTATCTTCTCTCGAATTGAAGAAAAAGAACTTGGTCGATTTGAAACTTTCCGACGGGATAGACGAAAAGACCTACAAGGATGCCTTTGATGATATCGTTGGCAGGATCAACGCCGTGAATGCCGATTTGGAAATGCTCAAGGCTGATAAGGAAGCTTTCGATTCCAAGGTGGAAAAGATCAAGCTGATTGAAGCTGTCATCAAGGAAGGGAACGAGATTACCACATTCGACCGCTACCTATTTGAAGTTACAGTTGAGCGTGTCGTCGTCGGCGAGGAAAACGACCCATACAAGATCAAATTCTTCCTAAAGACGAAGCAGGTTTACGAGGTCAATGCCATGGAGTACATCCTCAAAAAGAAAAAGGGTACCCTGATCAACGGAATTTCGTATCAACACAAAGCAGACGACGTTGGTCATCAGCCGTCAGGCAAATCTCCCGATACATGTTGAAACAGTTGTGTTGCTGAGTAAGAAAAACGGCTGAAAAAGGCAAAAAAATCGATAAAAAATGACGGATTTCCTAATTGCAGAAAATTATGGAAATCCTTTTTTTGTGAATAAAAAAGTTTATATACTGTAAAAATAAAGTATTTACTAGTATGAGAAAATAAATCAATAGCAAAAATGAACACAAGTCTTGTGTTGTATTGATACTAGAATAGGTGGTAAGTTACTATATAACATGATGATAATAATTTAAAATATGTAATTGTCAATAGAATTATGTAGCTTATTATCGGTTAAAAATGTAGTTTTCAAAATATAAAATAGAATTAAAATTGATTAAGATGTGGCTCGATTTAAAACATATATTTGTTTTAGTTCTTCATCAAATTAATAAAACAGTGATTTTATAAACACTGGTTCAACCTGAATCTTCGACTTTTATTATTATCAATTAAAAAATATGCATTTATATAGATAATATTTTAAATAATAAAAATAAGACAAAGACTTTATGGTAGAAATAAAAATTGATAATGAATTAATGTTAATAAAACCATCAAAAGATTACTTGAATGAATTAAAGGCTTATAGAGAAGAATTTTTGAATAATGGTGACTCAATGGATGGATGTGGGCCTTTAAGAAAATATGATTATATGAATGAAGATCTTGAGATGACAAATAGACATCTTAAATTAGAAACTCTTCCTAAAGGGATGATTATTGCAACACAATTTTTATGTGTTAGAAAAAGTGATAATAAGCTAGTAGGTATGATACAAATAAGACATTATTTTAACGAATATTTGGAAAAGTATGCTGGACATATTGAATATTCAGTTAGACCATCTGAAAGAAGAAAAGGATATGCATCATGGATGCTTAATAGTATTAAACCGTTTTGCAAAAGTATTGGCTTAGATAAAATACTAGGTTGTTGTTTTAATACTAATGTTGGTAGTAGAAAAACGAAACTTAAAAATGGTGGAATTTGTGATGGCACAGTCTATTATGAGCCTAAAAATAATTATTTAGAAAGGTATTGGATTGATGTAGCAAATAGCTAAAAGAGCAAAAATATACCTTATTGGGTATAATGCAACTCCATAATAGCTTTTTAATACCCGTTAAGGTATAAAAAGCATTAAATTGTTGAACATTATACCTTGTAGGGTATATAATTTAACAAAAGGTGAATATTATGAATGCTATTGCTGAATTTATCAAAAATAAAAGAAAAGAATATGGATTAACACAAAAAGAATTTGCAATTCGCTCTGGATTAGGACTTCGCTTTGTCCGTGATTTAGAACAAGGAAAAGTTACTCTTCGATTAGATAAAGTAAATGTTGCTCTTTCTATGTTTGGCATGGAGGCTGGTCCTGTGAGAAAGGAAGAAGAGAACAAATGATTGAATTAAGAAAAGCATACGTTTATATTTGTGATACTTTTGCAGGTGTTCTTTCTGAGACTGATTTTGGTTATTCTTTTGTTTATGATGAAGAGTATTTAAAATTAAAAAATCCAAAAGCTATTTCTTTAACAATTCCATTAAGAAAAGAGCCATATATTTCTAAAACACTATTTTCTTTTTTTGATGGTTTAATTCCAGAAGGATGGCTTTTAAATGTTGTTAGCAGAAATTGGAAAATCGATATTAATGATCGTTTTGGACTTTTACTTGTTTCTTGTAAAGATACAATAGGCAATGTAAGCATTGAGGAGAATAAAATATGAACTGTTTATGCTGTGGTAAACAATTAAAAGAAGAAAATGAATTTATGTGGCATAAAAGTTGTATTAAGCATTTTTTTGATACGCCATATTTTCCTGATATAGAAATTAGTGAAGATGTACTTCAATATATTATAACTAATAATATTAATAAAGGTTTAACAATTCCAGGAGTTCAAAAAAAATTATCACTTCATCTAAGTTTTGAAAATCATAAGTCAAGGCTTACACTTGTTGATTATCCGACTGGTTATATTCTTAAACCACAAGTAAATGAATTTAAATGTTTGCCTGAAGCTGAACACTTAGTTATGTCAATGGCTGACAAAACTGGAATTTCAACTGTACCGCATGCTTTAATTAAAAAAGATGGAATTTTTGCTTACATAACAAAAAGAATAGACAGAGTTTATGATAAAAAACAAATAAAAAAAATTGCAATGGAAGACTTTTGTCAATTAGATATGCGATTAACAGCTGATAAATATAAAGGATCATATGAAAGATGTGCAAAGTTAATAAAAAAGTTTTCAGGACAACCAGGATTTGATTTGTCAGAAATATTTATTCGCCTTGTTTTTTCTTTTGTTGTAGGCAATTCTGATATGCATTTAAAAAACTTTTCTTTAATTGAAAATAATGGTAAATATGTTTTATCAAAAGCTTATGATTTATTGCCAGTTAATATTATTCTTCCTGAAGACAAAGAAGAATTTGCATTAACTTTAAATGGGAAAAAAACAAATATAAGAAAAAAAGATTTTGTTATTTTTGCAAAAGAATGTGGAATATCTGAAATAGCAGCAAGAAAAATGATTCAAAAAATAGTTTCATTAAAACCAGTTTATATTGATATGGTTAATGAATCTTATATTCCACAAGATGAAAAACAAAGCTTTATTAATTTAATAAATGATAGATGTAAAGTACTAGCATAAAGCAATATTTTTATATTAGAAATATTTTTGTGTTATATATATAAATATCAATTATTAAATAAAATATAGACAACTATATTTACTTGATTTATACTTTAAATGTTAAAGTTAGTTATAACAAACCTCAAATTTAAAGTAGGAGGATTATCTATGAAAATCTTAGTATTTGGCGCAGGTGTTTTGGGCTGTAATCTTGCAAGAGATTTATTTAAAGCAAAGAAAGACGTAACTATTTTTGCACGTGGAAAATGGGCTGATGAAATAAAAAGCAATGGCTTAAGAATAAAAGATAAATTTAAACCACGTATGTCTGTTAGTCATATTCCAGTTATAACTGAGCTAGTACCTGATGATCAATATGATGTTATATTTATTACTTTACGATATACGCAACTTGAATCTATATTGGATATATTACGTTCAAATAAAACAAAGAATATTGTTTTTGTAGGTAATAATGTTCATGCTAAAGATTTATCAGAAAAATTGCCAGAAAAAAATGTTTTATTTGCTTTTGCTAGTTCAGCTGGTCATCGAGAACCAAACTATGTTGATTCAATTGATCTTAAGAAAATTACTATAGGACAATTAAAAGATTCTCAATCAAATGAACAGTTTATTAAACAAATATTTGAAGGCTCTAAGTGTAAGATTACATATGAGCCAAATATGGAAGACTATCTTCTTTGTCATGCAGCCTTTGTTTTACCAATAGTCTTTGCATGTTATAAAACTGATGGAAATTTGAAAAAAATAAAGGGAAACAAAGCGTACTTTAATAAAATAATCGATGCAAATATTGAAGGATATAAAGCTATTCGTAATGCTGGACATGCAATTTTACCTAAAGAGGATGAAATCTTTGAGAGTCCGAAATATAGAAAAACATGTTTAAGATTCTTTAAGCTAATGTGTGCGACATCTTTAGGAAAAATTTGTGCTTCAGATCACGCTATGAATGCTGTTGAAGAAATGAGTTCACTCAATCGAGATTTAAAATTGCTCTTTGACAAAACTGATGCTAAATATCCTGTTTGGGAAGAATTAGAAAATGATGCAAAGAGGTATTTAAAATGAAATATACAGGTATGCCTTTTGGGATGTGGATGTTATTTAATAAATCATTTAGGAAGCAATTAAATAGTGTTTTTGAATATGATAAGAAAACTTCAAAAGCAATTATGCGTAATGCAAAACCAAAATATAAGGAAATAATATCCGAATTACCAGAATTTGAAAAGAATGATCGATTTAAGATGAACATTGTGAATACAGCGTTACTTGGTTCAATAATTCTTTCAATGCCAGAACGACCAGATGTTGAAAAATTAACTGATTATTATGCTAAATCGATGATGTCAAAACTTATGAAATGGTTTTGTGTTAAGAGTGGTAAGAAAAAGTTCACTAAAAAAGATATTGATGGCATGAAAGCAACAGAGAAATTAAAAGCCGCAGATAGAAATCCTTTCTCATGGAATATGGAGTATCTTGAATATCAAGATGGTAGCGGATATGAAGCAAGATTTACTAAATGTGGTATATGCGTTTTGATGAAACAGCTTGGACTTTACGATTTAACACCAGCCCTTTGTCATCTAGATTACACTATGAGTGAAGCTGGTGGAGCATCTAATTTTGTACGTGAATATACATTAGCTTCAGATGGTCCTTATTGTGACTGTGGCTATAAGAAAAGAAAATAAAAAATGCAAGTATTAATAAAAATACCTGCATATTTTTGTAATTTAATTAACAATAAAATTAATTTAAATAGTAAATTAATTAAATTGAATCAAAGCTTCCGCAACCATTATATTGAATATATAAATTTCTATTAAGTGTCTTTAATTGCTTTATAGCTTTTTTCATAATAGATATTTTATTGTATTCAATTGAATATAGAAAACCTATATAAGGTACATGACTATCTCCATATATTTCATAGTCAAATTCATCTTGAATAACGTTACCGTTTTTATCTTTGAGCAGAAGATCAATTTTTAATTCGCATTTGTTATTAGAATTATTGATTAACCAAAGTTGATCATTGTTTCCACATAATTCAAAATGATAATTTTTCAAAATAATTTCCTTAATGAAATCATCTTTTGAAATGTATTCCTTACTTAACAATAATAATTCATTCATACTTATTATATTTCCTCCTTTTATTTTTTCTTCCATCGCCTTTAGATATTAAGTAATTTCTTAAATCTCGTTTTTTATCAAATACTTTATAATACTTTCTAGTATTCTTTTTTGGCATTTGGTTTCATGTTAGGTGCTAAAGCGACAGGTTCTTTTTTAGTCACATCAGAATATCTATCTAATTGCATTTTTAAACCTCTAGCAGCTCCACTTTTTACTTCGATTGCTGTTGAAGGTGTTTCAATATCAATTTCTGCATATCTAGCTTTATTATTGAGAGAATATATTTTTCTTCTATCAGTAATTATTACTTTTTTACCTAGATATTTAGATATCTTTTTTTCATATTTTTTACCTTTTTTGCAATTAGATTTCTTTGAAAAAAATTTAAAAATACACATTTATATTTCACCTCCTTTCGTTTTGTTGTAATCAAATTACGATGTGATTTTATCAATTATTTTTGCTACAAAACGAAAAGTATCCATTTTGGATATCAAATATAAACGAAGTATCTAAAAAAGATACTAATATTAATAATTATTTGGGAAAAGTTCACGTTCCTTTTTTCCATATTCGTTATAAAATAATTTATATTCATTATATTTTTTGGAGATTATAGAGAATTCTAATGAACTAATTATTAAAGAAATTAGTTGAAAAACAAGAATAAACCAATAGTTATTATTTAAAGATATAAAAGCAGTAGTTAAAATATTTATTGAAGCTGTTGAAATAAGATTAAATAATGTAGAGTAATATCCGATTATTTCATGCTCATATATTTCTTTCTTAAATTTTTTAGGGGTATAGGCGAAAAAACTTGAAAAGTTGATTACTGCAGTATAGAATATCGAAATCAAATATATAATGTATATACCATTATCTAATTTATAAATTTCAGTTAAACAAACTATCATCCCAGGTATTAAAAACAAAGTTATTGAAAAAAATCTTAGTATCATTAATAAAAAATATTTATTATTGTTAACGTTTTTAATTTTATAATAAATATCATCAAGATAATTTATTATAAAAGTTTGCTTATAACCAATGGTATGTTTAATGAAAAAGAAAATAAGTATTATTATTGGAAAAAATGCTAAAGTAAATAGTATGGAATATTTAGCAATAAAATATATTGCTATTGATAAAATTAAATTTATAAAAACAATTTTATAAATAATAGTTGATGGCTTTTCAAAACATGAATTCAAAAATTGGATTGTTAATTCTTGTTGTGCCATTATAGGATCATATTTCTTACTCGTTATTACTTCTAAAGCTATTTTTTCTTCATCATTATATATTAAATCGTTAGTTGTTACATTTAAAATTTTTGCTGCAGTAACTATATCATCAACACTATAAGACGACCCATTTAATTCTTTCTTTTTATAATAATCTTGTTTAGTTAACCCCATTTTTTCTTGAAAATCGGTTCTTTTTAGATTCCTTGAATCGATAAAAATTTCAATATTATCAATAATAATTTGTTGTCTACTTCTAGTTTCAATAAACTTTTTTTCTTTGTTATTCATTTAGACATCCTTCTACATAAATCATTAACTAATATTATAGTGAAAAAGATGAAATAATTCACCATAATTAATACATGTTTTTTCATACTAAGAAATATAATCTTTTTAAATTAATAAATAATGGTTATATTAATAATGTAAGTCTTTTATAGGAGGTATCTATGCATAAAAAAGAGGCAAGTGAATTATTCAAGGTATTAGGAAATGAAGATAGAGTAAAAATTATGAAAATGCTTTATAATCGAAGAAACTTAACATTTTCAGAACTTCTACAAATTATAGGTTGTGATAATGCTGAACTTGCAAATAGTTTAAATATTTTAATTGGAGTTGACTTAGTTTCGTATGATGGAAATGAATATTCGTGCAATAAAGATCATCTAAACGAACTATTATCGTTTATTGTTACTCCATGTGGATGTACTAGATAGTAATCTTTGGACTAGTTCCAAAGATTTTTATTTTTACAAACTTAGATAAAATAACAAAAAAATATATTTATTAGTTAATTCTAATTTTTAAACAACATATAAAAATACTAGTTCTTATCAACGTTTTTCTCACTTTTTGAAAAGCTTAAATACTTTTTACTAGCTGCAAAGTAATAGTTTTTCATTTTTGTATATAAATCGTTTGGAGATATTATAATTGCATTACTTCCAAAACGTTTAAAGTAGTGAACAATTTGATTATGTGAGCAATAAAAATAATAGTCATTACCTTCGATTTTGTCAGGAGTAGGACGATAAAGATAAATCTTTTTATAGAGCTTTAGACCTTTGTCGTTTAATCTAACAATAACAGGTTCTTCATTAGCAGATAAAAGTGGATATTCAACTCCATATTTTATTTGCTTTTCAAATAAAGTAATTGTATCTGATGAAATATCGCGCTTAAGATTTGTTAATGTTATATATTTAATTTTTGCTAATCTTATTGTTTGAGTTGAATTAGATGTAGATATTAAAACGTAATTATATAATTCTTCGCGCGAATGCGAAATTTTATATATAGAAGCGTTATTTATAATATGATCGTTTGTTAAAACTATATTTACTTGTTTGTCTTTTTTTATTGATTCCAATATTAAATTATAATTTTCTTTAAAAATAATTAGCTCTCTATAATTTTGCTTAAGATTAGAATAAGAGGTAAATAGGTTTCTATAATATGAGGCTAAAGAAGCATAAATTGAAAGATTATTTTCAATATTAATAATTGTTTTTTCGGTAATTTTTGTAGGCTTTAAATTTATTATCTCTTTTTCTTTGTCGTCTTTATAATATTCGCTTTTTCTAATTACTTCTAGTAATTTATCAATAGTTTCATCTTTGTCTCCTTTAAGTTTTCCATCAAGAGTTTTAGAAATACTTTCCTTGAAGCTTTTTTCATTTGAACTAAAGTGATCATAGTAATTTAAAATTATTGTATTAAAAAACAAATTCTTATTTAACTCGGTTTCATTTTTATAAAAGCCAAAGTTTTCACAATCTTTAAGTAGTATGTTATAAGCGTTTTTATTAATAGTTATTTTTATCTTTTCTAGCATATTTATTACCTCTTTTTTATAATTATATCCCTAAAAGGGGTCACAAATAAAGAAAAAATATTAAAATTTAAACTAGTATAGTATAAGGGGTCAAAAAATATTTTACTTTTGATAATTTCTTTAATTATTTACAAATACTAGAATATGTGTGTAAGGAAAAGAGGTCCTTACGATAGGTGCTTACAGCAATCATTTTATTAATATGAATAAGAATGTTATATGGCATCGAGCGAGAGGTACATACAGCAATTTCAATTTAAACATCGAGGATATGCTAAACTGAAAAAGAAAATTTGTATCTCGTAGATTTTTTTAGAAAGAGAGGTAAAGATTATGGATTTAATTAATGCTTTAAAAATCGAAAACAATAATACTACTACAGAGAATGGTGCATTTGCATATACATCAACATTAAACTATAATCTTGATTTTTTTAATAACATTTCAAGTTTTAGAGAGAATCAATCAGCTTGTCTTAAAGCATTTAAAAAAGCTTTTGAAGAGGATAAACTTTTGGCCTTAAAAAATCTTTTTTACATGAGAAATATTAGAGGATTAGGTCAAGGAGAACGTGAGGCTAGTAAAACCATTTACAAATGGTTAGCTAAAAATTATCCAACTTTAATGTCTTTAAATATCGAATTAATAGGTGAATATGGTCGAATTGACGACTATTACGCTTTATTAGATACACAACTTGAGGATAAAGCTTTTGAGTTGCTCAAAAATCAAATTGATAAGGATTTAGTAAGCGAACATCCTTCTTTAACTGCTAAGTGGTTAAAGTCATGCAATACAAGTTCAAAAATATCTAGACGTATGGGTCAAATTACGGCTAAACATTTTGGCATGAAGGAAAAAGAGTATCGTAAAATGCTTACTGCACTTCGTAAAAAGATAGACGTTACTGAGGTTAAGATGTGTGATAATAAATTTGATAGCATTATCTATGAAAACGTTCCTTCTAAAGCTATGCTTAATTATACAAGTGCCTTTGAATCTCATGATTCAAAACGTTTTGATGAATATATAAATCAAGTTTTGAAAAATAAAGCTAAAATTAATTCATCAACACTTTATCCATATGAGATCATATCAAAGTATAATTTAAAATATGGAAATAGCTTTTATGAACCTTATAATTACAATCCAGCTTTAGAGAGCCAATGGAACGCTTTGCCTAACTACGTGACTGATTCTTCATCAACTCTTGTTGTTGCCGACACATCTGGTTCTATGAAAGGCAAGCCTTTAAATGTTGCTTTGTCTTTAGCAATTTATTTTGCAAGATTAAATAAAGGCGTCTGGAATGATAAAATGATTACATTTTCATCTAAACCACACTTTATCGATTTTGTTGGATGCAAATCTTTATATGATTGTTTAGGCAAAATCCCTTGCATTAACGAAAATACAAACATTGAAAAAGTGTTTGATTTGGTTTTGAATGCAGCTATAAACAATCACGTTCCAGTTGAAAATATGGTAAAAAATATTATCATAATTTCAGACATGCAATTTGATAAGTTTGATAAAAAAAGAAAGAACAAGATTTCTTTTACAGACTATATCAAAGAGAAATATGAAAAAGCTGGTTATAAAATGCCAAGCTTGATCTATTGGAACGTTTGTGAGCGTACAATACCAACAGTTCACGCTTTAAGTAACGATAATAGTGTCAAATTAATCTCTGGCTTTAGCCAAAGTGCTTTTGATAGTATTATAAAATCACAAGCAATTGATCCTGAAACGACAATGCTTGATATCTTAAATTCTAAACTTTTTGACAAAGTTAGAGTTTAAGATAGTTTTGGCTGATGAAGACTCCCTTTCTTCATCTGGCACTACGTAGCTATTAATTAGCTACGAATAAAGAATTATAAAACCTTATATTTAGGTTTGCGCCACTAATTAAGTGGCGTTTTTATTTGTTAAAAATAAATTATTGTGAATAAAAAATTATTATTAATAGTTAAAGAAGAAGAGGAATAAATATAAACAAGTTCATAAGATGGAGGTTATATT
>OGQJ01002667.1_pt1 | contig 13304 bp, 32 predicted proteins | sample 1553161 | NCBI WGS metagenome assembly OGQJ01 (sample SAMEA2579923, study PRJEB22360) | human gut metagenome | biome: human gut; feature: human-associated habitat; material: faeces | place: Denmark | collected 2008/2010 | reverse complement strand
ACGGCACCCCGCTGGAATCCACCACCTACAAGTTTGCCAAGTGCCTGCAAAAGCGCTTTGGTATTATTCCTGAAGTAACTGATCATGAGTACATTACCAATTCTTACCATGTCAATGTTCGTGAACACATTGATGCATTCACCAAGCTGAAGTTTGAGAGTGAGTTCCAGAAGCTTTCTCCGGGCGGTGCCATTAGCTATGTTGAAGTTCCTAATATGCAGCAGAATATTCCTGCCGTAATTAGCGTTATGCAGTTCATCTACGACAACATCATGTACGCCGAGTTGAACACCAAGTCCGACTACTGTCAGGTGTGCGGCTATGATGGCGAGATCAAGATCGTAGAAGATGATGGCAAGCTGGTATGGGAGTGTCCAAATTGTGGTAACCGCGACCAGAATAAAATGAACGTCGCACGGCGTACTTGTGGGTACGTAGGGAGCCATTTCTGGAATCAGGGTCGCACTCAGGAGATTCGAGATCGAGTAGTTCACCTGAGTGACAATTAAATAACGTATAAGTGGTGGGTTGGTGGGATTATTTATGAAAGAAATCATTGTTTTCTTTGTAATTGTATGGGTTATCGCCTATTACATTCTAAAAGACAACTATAAAGATTAAGGAGACACTTATGAAGAAGTTTATGGCAATTTTTGTTGCATTCCTCATTGCAGTTGGTGCGGTTCTTTGCACTGAGCGAGTACATACTGGTTATGTTGGTGTTGTTTATTCTGCAAAGGGTGTTGAGCAACAGACTATTTCTCAGGGCTGGCATTTTATGAGCCCTCTGAAGCATGTGTCTGAGTTCCCGATTACTCAGCAGCGAGTGGTATTTTCTAATGCTCCGTCCGACTATGGCGCAAAGGAACACGCAGATTGGCACATCGACGCTCCTGCCAATGGCGGTACGATTGCAATCAACCTGACTGTCAATTATAATTTCCTGCCTGAGCATGTTGTTGAACTGTACACCAAGTTTGGTGGTATGGACGGTGAGAGCCTGATGGAGAGCAAGATTCAGAACGATATTATTGCTTACGTCAAGGAAGTTACTCCTCAGTTCAGTGTCATGCAGATTTACTCTGATGATCGTGCAGGTGTTAATACTGCAATCACCGACTATCTGAATGAGAAGCTGACCGCAGAATATGGTATCAATGTTTCTTCTGCACTGATTGTTGACGCACAGCCTGACGATACCCTGATGCAGAAGATTCGCGCGAAGGAGCAGGCAAAGCAGGACGCAGAGATTGGTGAACTGAATAAGCAGACCGCCCTGGCTCAGGCAGAGACTGATAAGGTTAAGGCACAGACGGAAGCTGACGTTAAGATGATTGAAGCACAGGCAGAGGCTGATGCAAACAAGGTGCTTTCCGAGTCTATCACTCCTGAACTGATTCAGATGAAGGAAGCAGAAGCTCGCCTGAAGCATGGTTGGGTTACTGTTCAGGGAGCTGATACCGTCGTTACTAAGGGTGAGTAAATAACGTTTATTGAATTATATTCGTGTTCAAAAAGGAGGCTTAATTATGATTATTACAGGTATGGTACATTACGAGAGCGTTTGTAAGAACGCACTGGTTAAGTGGTACAATGAGCATATGTCCAATAAAATTACGCTGGAGAACGTCTTTATGGTTTGGAGTTGCAAGACGCTCCAGAACTATAAAGCGCTACTGTCTACCACCGTGAGCGGTGATGGCATCTATGCTGAGTACACCTACAACGGTGATAAACAGGAGCTGTATGAGGATGTGTACAAGAAACTGACCAACCAGTGCATTAAAAAGGAACTATAAAATGAAAATTTTTAGCGTAAATACGTTAATAAAATATAACGTGTTATCGTTATAAATGGAGGTGATAAATTGAACGCATGGAAAAATTTCTTTAAGGCACTTGGTTCTTTTCTGGGAATCGTTCTGATTCTGGCAGCTACATATTTTACCTCGTGGATTATCACGATTGGTATTATTTGGCTGATTTTTAAGCTGCTGAATATCACTTTTACCGTTAAAGTGGCGACAGGCATCTGGCTGGCTCTAGTTTTTCTGGAACGATTCATTAAGGGTAGCCGAGGTAAGTAAATAAACAAGCAGGGTGGGTGTGGTGGCATGAAAACATGGATGTGGAACGTATACGTCAGTTGATTCTCGAAATTATTCGAGTCATACAACAAGCGAACAATATTAGTCAAAATGAAATGGAAGATATTATTTCTGATGTTGAGTTTGATTTTTATAACGGTCGATAAAGAAAGGAGTCTTATGGATTATTGGTCTGTTGAAGTAATATACTACGATGATGGGAATCAGGCATTTAATACATATATGGTAAAGGCGCAGGATCAAAATGATGCCATGAACAAAGCACATCATCGTTTTGAAAAATCTCATCCCGGTATGAGCTGCATGGTTCAGAATGTAGAAAAGGCAGGTGACTGAGGTGGAAGACGATAGCGTTATCTATGAAAACATCAATCCTGAAGATGATAACGAAAGATATTTTCTAACTCCTTGGGGTTGCCTTTGCTGTGCATTTGGAGATTTTAGCTTAAAACCTCCAGAAATCTCTGGGAAGATGGCTGATGCTCTCATGGAAGATTTCTTTGAGATTATGGAAACAGCGGGTATTTTAGAGAAGAAGGGAAACGATGATTGTTAAGTTCTTAAAACATCTTCTCTGTTGGTTCCTTCCAGAGTGCAGTAGATGTGGCGGTGTTATGCTTTACGATAACACTCATAGCTGGCATGATAAATGGCACTTTGTATGTGATATATGTGGTAGAGAAAAGTGGGGTACATTATGAAAAAAATCACAGGAGTTCTAAAAGCAAAAGGATTTGAAGACTGTAACTTTGAATTCTATGTTGATGACAATATGACAGAAAAACAAATTGAGATGGAAGTCTACCAACGTGCTGGTTTTAGTTTGGACTGGACGGAAGAAAATGGTTATGAACCGTATACTGTTACAATGTATCGTAAAAAGAGGGACGAGTAATGAATTACGGGCAAACACGTGTATATGGCGTAACCCTATCGTACTTGATGGCTAATGATGGCCGTAGTTTTTCATACTATGAGGTGCCCGCCGACAGCGAGTATGAAGCAATCCAGTATGTACGCGGTCAATGGCATCGTGAGCATCTGTTTGCTACTTACGAACCAGACGTGAGCGCTCGACTTTCATATACTGATTATCGGAGTGCTTTATAAAAGTGCCGTTTTATCGTAAAATTTCATCAAATTTATAACGTAGATATGTCAAATAATAGGAGGCAAAATGAAGAAGTGGACAGAAAAGCTGCTTGAAGCAGAAGGCTACGAGATTCAGAATGCTCAAATCAAGAATGTTAGCCTTAATATGGCAGACCATGGAGTGTTGACCTCCGATTTGACGTTAGATGGTCACGGATTGGGCGTTTGCTATGGTGGTTATGTTCTTGGCAAAGGCTATGTTGGAGCAAAAAACTTTGAAGGTTATGCTTCTGGTCTCGAAGCCATCATGCGGATTATGGATACGGTTGGCTGTAGTACGTATGAGGGCATGAAGGGGAAATATGTCCGTGTTGCAACTAAAGGCTGGGGCAGTACAGTAAAGATCATTGGCAATATTCTTGAGGATAAGTGGTTTGATTATGAATCTTTCTTTGATGATATGAAAAACGACACTGCCGATGATAAGGGTACTGAGGTAATATGGAGAAGAAATACGTAAAAATTTTTAAATGCCGTGGATGCGATCGCAATATCATTAAAAATGATGTTGATTTATCTGTTGTTGAGGAATGGACTCTTTCCGAAATGTTTAAAGATGGGTGTGAAACCGCTGAAGTGTCTGGCGGTTCTAGGCTTTCTGGACAGAATAAATTCCTGCTTCATCGGTGTGACCCAGAGAAGCTTTGTATTTGTGATTTTATTGGATGGAAAGAAGTCGAGGATAAAAAATGATTAACAATCCTTTTGCAGAAGAAGGTATTATCGCTTGTCAGTATTGTGGCAGTGGTGAGTATCTTTATAACGAAGATGGAAACCGAAATAGCTACTGCGGTCAGTGTGGAACTCGAATTGACTGGCCGGAGGACGACATGAGTACGATTTTATAAATAGAATTCCGCTTTTATTAGAAAGGAAAAGTATGTTTAAGACTTTCAAAAATACTGCCATATGCGTACTTTTAGCAGCGATTATGCTAACTGGATGTTCAGATACTGATACATATGGGAATAAAACAATTGATGAGTATAAATATTTCTACCGACTTGGAAATTCCCCAATCGTGTATGAGCGAGATACAAAGATTATGTACTACATGATATATAATGGCTATATGTCTCCTTATTATAATGAGCACGGTCAGATGTGCTACTACGTTGATGGTCAGATTATTCCTGTCGAGGAGGTGTTAATCGATGCTGACTGAGATTGCTTGGCTTATGACCAAAGCTTATATTATTTTGATTTTTACCGCAGCTGTGATTCGCTCTGAGCAGATTCTGTATGATGCCTCTACATATATTTTCCGAGGTGATAGGAAAAACGGAATGTATGGCTGCGTCGCGCTAAATGTTTTTATTATCGCTTGTGTGAGTCTATGGACGAAGGTGATTTGAGATGGATGCAAGCTTTAATTTAAAACACGTTCCCGGAAGCTTTGTATGGATTATTGAGCGAGAGAATGCTGACAAAAACTGTAATAAATGTGATACCGACGGAAATGTGAATATAACATTCTTTGACGGTACTCAGAAAAAATGGCGTTGCCCAATTTGCCTTGGATACAAAAAGGTTGTAAAAGACGTATATCGAATCAGAAAATGTAAAATCAAGAGAGTAAACATCGGAGCAAGGATTAACGAAGACGGCAATTTAACAGTAGAAGAAGAATCTGTTCAACTAGAAGGAACTAACGTAAGGGACAATATCGATCCTGATTTTGAGTATTACATTCGTAATATTTATGACACAGAAAGTGATGCGAAAATTGCGGCAAACGAAATCAATAAAGCACGAGGGAACACTGATGAATTATATGAAGATTGTCCCATGTGATATAGCGAATGGTCCGGGCGTAAGAGTCACGTTATTCTGCGCAGGTTGCAATCACCATTGCCCAGGTTGCCAGAATCCTACCACATGGGACCCGAATGGTGGTCAGCCATTCACAGATGAAACGCTTGATAAAATTGTAGATTTACTTCGACCTGATTATATTCAAGGGCTTACACTCACTGGTGGAGATCCACTGTTGCCGGAAAATAGAGAAGTTGTTGAGAAGATTGTTCATCGTGTATGGACTGAATTTTTAAGCAAAAAAGATGTGTGGCTCTGGACTGGATATAAATGGGAAGATTTGTGGAATCAAGACGGACTCGTATCTGACATCCTTGCTGATATCAATGTGCTTGTAGATGGGCCATTTATTGAATCAGAGAAAGATATCTCTCTTCCATATATGGGGAGTAAGAACCAACGAGTAATTGACATCAAATGGAGTCTTGGATATAAAGAACCGACTCTTTGGTGGACTCCAGAAAAGAAAGGAAAATAATATGAATTTTAGTGATTTTGGCTCGATGCAGAGTATCACGCCTTATCGCCCCAACATTAAAATCAACAAATTGCACGACGATGCTCATCTGCCGACTTATGGTTCCAAAAATGCTGCCTGTGCTGATCTGTATGCTTACATCGGCTTTGATGACGCAACGATGGTAAACAAGAATGGTGATCGCTGCATTATGATTCAGCCGCATGAAACCGTTAAAGTACATACTGGTTTACGGATGGCTCCGCCGGAAGGTTGGTACGTCGCCATCTATGCTCGCAGCGGTTTGGCAACCAAGCTGGGACTTGCTCCTGCGAACAAAACTGGCATTTGCGATCAAGATTACCGTGGAGAGTATATCGTTGCGCTTCATAATCACTCCAACATCCCTCAAATGATTACTCATGGCGACCGCATTGCTCAGATAGCAGTTGTTCCGTTCTGGCAGGCTGATTTTGAAGAGGTTCCCGAATTAGACGAAACTGAGCGTGGAGCCGGTGGGTTTGGTTCTACTGGTAAACAGTAATCGAGGTGTTTATGGGAAAGACGATCGATACGTCCGAGCTTCTGTATCGGATGGGTAAGTACGCAGAAATCGATGCTGGAGAAGAAGGACATGAAGCGTTTATGCATTTCATGCTTCTTCTAACACGCACAATTGAGAAAATGCCGAATGTTGCATTGACTCACAAAAATCCGATTGATGATGAGATTATAGAAAATCAGTACAAGCTTGCGAACGCAATCTCACTGGCAACGGGTCGCACCCGAAACGACGGCTGGTATCCCACTTGGATTGGCATGACCATGAAGATCGTACGTCTGAAGAGCGGAGAGTCAGTTGGATTCCGGTATATCAAAGATAATGAGGGACATGATTATCCGGGCGCAATGCACACATCTTGCGTTACCGATTATTATATTTCTGATGACAAAAAGAATGTTATCATTCAAACCGAGAACACTATTTATAAATTTGAAAAAGTTGAGGAGGACTAAATTATGGCTAAGTATTTTTATGTGTATGACAATGGCGAAGAGACTACCGAGTGTATCGTAAAGATGTTCAATGGCGACAATGGCGCTGTAGTAGAGAAAGTTCTGCCAAAGGATAAGGCAGAGGGGTTCTGTGATGGATTGATTCTTAATGATTTTAATCGCAGTGATGAACTCGCAAATGCTGACATGAAGGAGGTCATCGCAAAAGCGGAGCTGGTTGAAAAGATGAATGCTTATCATCTGGCAAAAGACGCCTACAACGAGGCAAACAATGCCCTGAAGATGGTTAAGGAGAAGCTTGGCCTGTAAAAGGTAAATTTTACGGAGGATTTATGGAAGGAAATAAAATCGGTATCCTGCAAGCGACAGACGGAATTTACAACGTATATATTGGCGTAATAGTCTCAAACGATGCTGTTGAACTTGCATATCATAGTGATGCTCCAGATATGGAATTGAGTTCTGCAACGCTTACAAAAGAGAAGACAAAGACTTTAATTTTGTATTTGATATATGCACTTGAACAATTAGAGTAAATATGTTTTATGGGTGGGTGGGAGGAATAAATATATGAAACGGAATATCACAATAAATCAGACTCAAATTTGTAATGGCGATAACTGTACTCAAATTGGAATCATTCACAATGATGAAGTGTATACCATGCAAACGAGTTACCCGAAAAGAGAAGATCCTTCGGAGTTTACATGCAGTATGCCTGAACAGAAACATTATTTAAAAGATATTCTTTATAAGATTGTAGAATTATTAAATGGTCTTATTGGATGGATTTTAGATGCGATTGGTGATGATTGAGGTGTAAAGATGCACAAGACTGATAGTTTGAAGAATCCAGTAATCGTATTCCATTGTAAGAACTGCGGTTACACAACTAAGATTCGAGTGGCTTCTTTTGAAAGTCCTGATTTGGATATTCCTGAGAATAATGTGATTGCGTGCTATAGATGTAGAGCGGAAGTTGCTGGATCTGAGTTTATTTCTTGGAAAGAAGCAACTAAAACTATTTTCACCATGGAGGTGCCAGATGGCGATTAAAATTATTCAACATAAGCAGACTCCCAAAGAACTTGCATATCATTTTAAATGTGGTTGTGAATTTTGGTCTGATTCAGAAGGTGTTTTGGTTGCGAAGTCATTGGATGTGATTTTATTTTATCAAACACAATGTCCAGAATGCGGCAGTCGTGTAGAGAGCCACGATGAACCGGTTCTGCGAGAAGAAATTTTTGACGATTAAAATGTATGTTTTAAAGTGTGGTGAACGTAATGGAAGTTTGGGAACTAAATCTTCTGCATGATGGGGATATAGAACGAATATGTATGTGCTCTGACGAGCAACCACTATTTGAAATGGCGGTCGATAGGGCATTTAATTTATTTGCAGAAATAAATGAATGGCCGCTTAAACAAGAACATTGCCATGCTTCCGTAAGTGTAAATGACAAGCTTCGTTCTATTTTTGTGAAGATTAGCACACAAGACGATAATACAGTTGAACTTTGGGAGTATAAATGGGAATGTATTTATAAAGAACCTCATGAAGACAAGTCTAGTGACACCTTACTTCAGGAAGTCGTTTCTCGTATGCGAAACATTCCAAAACTATTTTATGATTGGGCAGAGAATTTCTGCTGGAAGGCGAGAAAAAATGGCTATTTGCAGTAAATGTCTACATAAAGAAGTATGCGCTTTTAGGAAGCAAACAAGAGATAGCTGCTCCGAATCTTGCGAAGACTTCCTCGGTTGGGTCAAGGTCATGGATGAGCGTCCGATTCTTTTAAAAGACAACGTTGTAATAAGCGATTATGGTTTGTCATTTATCGGATATTACGATTGCAATAAGCGAGATCGAGAGCACTTTTACGATGTAAACGCACTTGAAAAAATTTATGAATGTCCATCTTACTGGCTGAAAGGACTTGATTTGCATGAGCAAGAACGAATCGCAAACAAAGAATATGAACAACGATTGGTGGCTCGCAAAGAAGCGGAGAACGTACTTCAAACTGTTTCTGATGCAGACGAGAGTTGACTTTTTGACGCAATTTGCAGAGCATGTGAAAGAATCGAAGGATGGTGTAAGAGATGAAAGTTGTGGAGCTTATCAGAAAGTTCAATGAGATTGGTTATAACGAAGATACTGAACTGACTTTCGGATTCGTCGATAGAGTCACTGGAGAATGGTACGAAGCGCCATTTGATGAAATTAACTATGGTACTAAATTGACCGGAGAACCGTATCACAATGATATGATTAACATCGATATTGATGTAGATTCTGTAAAAGACTATCAAAAGAATAAAGCTAATAGTGCCGTGATTGATATCGTAGAAGAAATGCAGGATATTTTGAATAGACACATTCGGAGGGTTAATTTTTAATGGTCGAAATTAACGGAAAGAAATACGAAATCGTAGGATGCTCTTTTGACACATCAAATAATCCAAACAAGAAGTTCTTCAAGCCAGTTTACATAATGCCAGATGGAGATGTCGTAGCTTGTGATGGGACATACGATTTTGATTATGATCCAAATAAAGAAGTCCAAATCATACCAAAAGAATCTATTCCATTTTATGGTAAGCCGACAGAGCCTGCTGTTTATCGTGATGATTATGGCAACTGTGTGGATGTTGACGGTAGTCCTCTCGGTATGAAATGGGATGACTTTATGGAGGAACAGTTGCGAACGGCAAATAAATAACGTATCATCGCTATAAAAATGAACGAAAAATACGGTAAAACTAGACTTTTATGAGGTGGTAAATTATGATTGAACGCGGGAGTTTTTATGTCGTGGATGATTTTATGATTGTGGCACATGATTATGAGCGTGAAGATGGGTATGGTCGTGTTTGGAATAGAGTATGTTCAAACAAAGAATCTCTTAAAATCTACTGCGATGCATTAGTTGATTGTGGATATAGAGATACAACTGGTGAAAAGAAATATGACTAAACAAATAGGCTATTATAAATCCGACTGGTATATTATGGGCATTGACGGAAAATATAACAACGCCTGTATCTCGCATACAGAATCGCAGCTTCGATATACAGTTCCAATGTCGCCAGAATGGACCATCAATGGATTGAGTTTTACTTACCTTAGAGAACATGGATTTGAAGATTATCCTGAACTCTATGGTATTGTATTTTATGATATGGAGTGGTGGCGAAGAAAACGCTATCCGGGTGACTTTTATGTAGAAATACCGATTTGCGATTTGTGTGCAGATGCATTTCATTTAAAATGGCGCTGTAAGGAATTTCGTGTGCATCAGTGGTCTAACTTGAGAAAAGAAACAAAGTGGGTGAAAGGTAGAAGCAACTATACTATTTGTGAGCTCGCCCATAAATTACCACATGAAGAGTTTATTGAGTATTTGAAAGACAACGGCATCTATATTGTAAACGAAAGTGGTGTTGAACTTGGATGGTAAAGAATTAGAGTTTTACAAAAACAAGGCAAAATACTACGAAAAATCATTAGAGGATTTGATGCAGCATTACATAGATGGCTGTAGTATGTGTACCTCTGATTTAGATTGTAGTGAGTGCGCAGTCGATGATTTTATCAATCAGCTGCGAAATATTCTGTATAGTAGTAGTGAGTATAAAGGAGAACATCGATGAAAGAGCTTGGATTCTTATAAAGGAGGTTCACAATGATTATTGATTGTAAATCTATCGCATTAGACATTAAAGATAAAATCAAAAATATCATCAAAAAAGAAGACTGCACTCCTGTTTTACATATTTATCAAGTAGGGGATAACCCTGCGTCTAATGCTTATATCCGTGGCAAGCTGCGTGACTGTGAAGAGGTGGGAATCGAAGCAAAGCTTATCAAACTACCGAAAAATATTACGGAGGATGAATTAAATAACAAGATATTGGAATATTATAACTATAACTGGGAATATGTGGACGGTATCATCGTCCAGCTTCCACTGCCAAAACATATCAACCCCAAAAATATCTGCATTCCAGACGCAGTTGATGTTGATGGTTTTAATTCTACATCTCCATTTCAGCCATGCACTCCGCTGGGCGTTATGAAGATTTTTGACTCCATCGGTTACGGTCTGGATGGCAAGAATATGCTTGTATGTGGTCAGTCTGATATTGTTGGTCGTCCACTGGTTGATATGCTGATTAAGCGCCATTGTAATGTGATTTCTGTGAATAGCAGCGGAAGTTTTATGAAGTGCACGGCTCTTGCAATGGATATGGTCGATGTGATCATCTCTGCAGTCGGAAAACGTAATTTCATCACACCGCTTGGTCTTGATCAAGTTGAAGTCTGCATCGATGTTGGTATCAACTATGACGAGAATGGTAAGCAGTACGGTGATTGCGCTGACGCTGTTTATGAGATGGAAGATATCAAGGTGACTCCTCGTGTCGGCGGTGTTGGCCTGATGACTCGCGCTATGCTCCTTTATAATGTATGCGTGGCAAAGTATGGGGCTGAGAAAATGGAGGAGGTGATTGAATGAAGGAAGTTCCTATCTGGGAAAAAGCCGCACTGACGATAGAAGAAGCTGCGGCCTATTCGAATATCGGAATCCATAAACTGAGAGAGATAACAGACAAAGATGACAGTTTTCTTGTGCTTTGGGTCGGAAAAAAGAGACTAATAAAAAGAAAAGCACTTGAAAAATACATTGATCAAACGTATTCGATCTAAATAAAACTGGAAATTCAAGCCATGGTGTGGTATAATCAAAGCGTCACATCGTGGCTCTTTATATATAATGTAAGGAGTCTAATATGGAAAGACGTAAAGATAATAAGGGTAGAGTTCTTAAAGAAGGTGAGAGTCAACGCAAGGATGGAAGATATCAATATAGGTACACAGATCCATTAGGGAAACGAAAAATCATATACTCAAAAGATCTACACTCATTAAGAGAATCTGAAGAAAAAATAAAAATCGAAATAAGTACAGGAACTTATGTAACGCCAACTAATCAAACAATGTGCGAACTTGTAGCAAAATATATTTCTATTCGTAAACCGTCATTAAAAACGAATACAATTGATAGAGTGTTATGCTTCTTGAATGTTATGAAGAAATATCCAATTGGGAATATGTCGATTGAATATATAAAACAATCAGATGCAAAAACATTTTTTAAAGAAATGTATGAAAATGGTTATGCTTATGGTACAGTTGGAGATTATAAAGCTTTGATAAAACCCGCCTTTGATATGGCCTGTGAAGACGGAACAATAGTTAAAAATCCGTTTGACTTTGAACTTTCTAAAGTGATTCAGAAAAAAGAACATGAAAAAATAATAATATCTGACGATCAATACAAAAGATTACTTGACTTCCTGCTTTGCTCAAAACGATATAATAGGTATTATTATATAACTGTTCTTTTATATGAAACTGGGCTAAGAGTTGGGGAGCTATGTGGACTGACGATAAAAGATGTGGATTTAAAAAATAGAAAAATTAAAATAACACATCAATTACAAGAATCGGATAAAGGCATAAGATTTATCGAAACACCAAAAACTTTAAAAAGTGAGCGAACTATACCAATTTCAGACAATGCGTTTAAAGTCTTATCCATTGTTGTTCAAAATGCAATAGAAAGAAAAATTGATCCGATGGTTGATGGTTATGTAGGATTTTTATTTCTGAACAGAGTTGGCAATACTACAACTCCAGGCAAAATAGCTGGTAATTTTAGAAATATAATTAGAGCCTATAACAAGAATGCAAATAGCGATGAACAGTTTCCACAGATAACGCCTCATACTTTTAGACATACGTTCTGTACTAGACTGATTCTTTCTGGAATGAATATAAAGTCTGTACAATATATTATGGGGCACAAGACAATAAACACAACACTCTCAATTTATACACACATTAAAGAACTTGATGCCTTAGAAGACTTTAATTCGAAGATTGGCAATTTGCCAAATAACGAAAAAGATAGCATTGGTTGACACCAATTTTGACACCAATTTTGATAAAGTTATGATTAGATATGACGACTTGTGATGAAATCACTTTTTGAGCAAAGATAAAAAATGACGTTATGACGATATATGAAGATATACTAAGACATACGAAAAATTAGTCGATAATAGCCTTGATTTCTCCCACAAAAAGGCTATAATAAAAAAGTACACAAGAATACGAAGGAGGATTTCCATGAACCGCACCTACATCAACGAGGTACAAAAGGAAATTGGCAATACGGTCAAAGTCCAGGGCTTTATCGAGAACCTGCGCAACAGCAAAGCCATGGCCTTTATCGTGCTGAAAGATATTACCGGCAAGCTCCAGATCACTGTCGAGAAGGCCGACCACCCCGAACTGGTGGACACCATCGACCAGCTGACCCCGGATTCCGTCATCACCGTCACCGGCAAGGTGATGGAGAACGATTACGTCAAGATGGGCGGCATCGAGATGATCCCCTCGGAGATCGAGATCGAGAGCATTGCGGATGCACTGCCCATCGTCCGCAAGGAGATCGCGGCCACCAAGAAGAAAAAGGCCGTCGAGCGCTCCAGCATCGACCAGCGCATTGATTACCGCTGGATCGACCTGCGCACCGATGAGAACCAGCTGATGTTCAAGGCACAGAGCTGCTTCGTCAACGCGATGCGCAAGTTCCTGCTGGATCGCAGCTTCATCGAGATCCACACCCCCAAGCTGATCGCCGCGGCCAGCGAGAGTGGCTCTGAGGTGTTCAAGGTGGATT
>OGQJ01002645.1_pt1 | contig 13379 bp, 14 predicted proteins | sample 1553161 | NCBI WGS metagenome assembly OGQJ01 (sample SAMEA2579923, study PRJEB22360) | human gut metagenome | biome: human gut; feature: human-associated habitat; material: faeces | place: Denmark | collected 2008/2010 | reverse complement strand
ACCGCTGTGCTGGCTTGTGCTCTCGCACATATGCAGGAATGTACCTGATGAATGAGTATGAAATTTTCAAGGAACAGTCAGCTTTCGCTGTAGTTTTATTTTAGAAGACCGTGCGCCGGTTTTGAATATAACGTTAGTAACATTCGCTTTACCATTAGTAACATCGGTTATAGCTGCTCCCTGAATTTCTCCAACAGTCCGATCAATGCCTGAATATCTGCTTTCAGCGCAGCGGAATCCGGCGCAGTGAAAGCGGCAGTGCCAAGGACAAGGTAGTCGATGGATACACCAAACAGGTTTGAGAGCGCGATCAGCACATCGACCGAGCAGCCTTTCTTCCCTGACTCAATGAGACTGATAAAACCACGGGAAACATTCATATGTTCTGCCAGATTATCCTGCGTGAAGTTCTTCGCGATGCGAAGCTCACGAATCCGCGCTCCGCTTGCCTTTGTGTTGTAATACATAAAAAACCTCCGTAAATTTGAAATGTGAAAATTTCAAATCCACGGAGGCGGAGAACGGCAGTGAAGCCCTATAGGCGCAGAAAAGCCCGCAGCATGATTGCTGCGGGCAGAATGGGGCGATATGAGATTGTGGTGGGGCGGCGCATCCGGAAGAGGCCGCAAAGATGGCGGGGCGCAAAGAATGCGTCCCAACAGGGTACAACATTGTCCTCGGAGACCGGGAGATAATGCGCCGGACCTGTACATAAAAATCACCCATCAAGCTCAATTCTGATACTTCCTTCCGTTAATTGATTTTACCTGATAGGTGGTCTCAGCGCTGTCCTAATCTACATCCTTAAAATTATCTTATTTTTCACGTCTTTTTGTCTCATTTCGGTTCTCAAGAAAGTCTCAGAAATGTCCCCCAAAAAAGTCTCAGGAATATCCTTGTGGGTGCCTCACAACGGCATCATATGAGGCTCACCGTTGTTTTCCCGAGAGAGAACGGACTGAGATGAGCTGTTTCTCCGCTTATGTATTTCTGTGCTGTTTCAAGAAACTGTTTTGCAAGCTCAGCTCTGCTTTGATGGAACATGCTGATAACCATAGCCGTATTGATGTCGCTGTTGTATGGTGCGAAGTTCAGAGCGTCTATGGAAGTGCGGTAAGCCGTGATATAGTCATGCTGGTCAATTTTGTGCTGAATGAAGCATTTAACCATCTGAATAAACATGCTGTGGTAAAAGACAGCAGTGGACATCAGCCAATGCTGATGATAAAAAACAGCAGAGAACGCTCTCTGCTGTTTTTGGTAAATATCGGGTTTCTAGGTTATGGATACTGTACTCACTTTCGAGCCTTACCCGCGCACACTGGACAGCCGCATTTCTTTTTGCCAGTTCTGGAGTAGATGGCGGCCTTCCAGACGTGCCCCAGCGGGCACTCCCACCATACCTTTTTCCGGCTGCCCGCCGTGACCATTTCGGGCGTGAGACTGCCGTTCAGCGTCGGGTGCCACTCGGCGGCGATGCGCGGCTCGACGGTCGCCAGATCGTTGAATCCGGCGAGCACTTTTTTGTTTGTGCAGTACGGGCAGCCGGTCCCGTTTGCGCGGGACGCAATCACTGCCTGAAAGCTGTGTCCCTTCTCGCAGATCCACCACGCCTTGCGGTTGCTGGTCAGCGTGACCTGCTGCGGTGTGAGCGTTCCGTTTCGTTCCGCATCCCACTGCGCGGCAAGCACCGGATTTTGTGACGCAAGGTCATTGAAGCCGGGCAGCACCAGTTTTCCGGTACAGACTGGACACCCGCTGTTTCTATATGCGCGGGAAGAAATCGAGGCAAACCAGCTATGACCGGCTTTGCAGCGCCACCAGACCCTGCGGGACGAGCCGGGGATGGCGGACTCCGGTGTCAACGTGCCGTTTTTCTGCCGATCCCATTCCTGTGCCAGTTCCGGGAACCGGGTTGCCAGATCGTTTTCTCCTGCAAGAAGCTGCCGCCCAGCGCATACCGGGCAGCCATTGCCAGATACGCGTGAGCGGACAGATGCTCGCCAGCTATGTCCTTTTTCACATTTCCACCAGACTAGCCGATGGCTGCCGGTTGTAACATCTGCCGGTAATACAGGAATATTCTTCGTATAATCCCACTGCCGCGCCAGCTCCGGATACTGCGTTGCCAGATCGTTGAAGCCTGCTTGTGCCTTTTTTCCGGCGCAGAACGGACATCCGCTGCCGTGGGTTCTCGTATAAACCACAGCTTCCCACTCGTGTCCGTTTTCGCAACGCCACCAGACCGGCGTATGACTGCCGTAGGTGACCGCCTGCGGCGTGAGCGGAGCGTTTCGCGCCGTGTCCCATTCGCGCAGCAGCGCTTCTTTGTGGTACTGCCTGCAATAGTCAAAGAAACTCTGTCTCGTGTGCGCCTCCGTTCTGCATCCGCCTGCGGCGAAAGATGCAGATGGCGGTGCTTCTGGCTGACGTTTCCGGCGCAGACGGGGCAGCCGGTGCGCTTCTTTGCATTCGTGCGGTTCGAGATCGCCGTGCGCCAGACATGCCCCTCCGGGCAGAGCCACCAGACCTTTCTGTTGCTGAACGAAGTAACCTGATCCGGTCTCAGACTTCTGTTGCGTTCCGCATCCCACTGTGCGGCGATGTCTGGAAAGAGCGTCGCCAGATCATTCTCGCCGGACATCACAGCCTTCCCAGTGCAAACCGGGCATCCCGCGCCTCTGCTTCGGCTGAGTATGCGAGCTCGCCATGAGTGTCCATTCTGACACTTCCACCAAACGTATTTATGACTTCCTTCCAACACATCTGAGGGCTTTAGTTCACCATTTTTCTCGTTGTCCCATTCAGAAGCCAGTGCAGGATTCAAGGTGAGCAGATCATTGCTTTCAACCCAGAGCATCCGCCTGGTACAATAAGGACACATCGAACCATTTGCACGAACCCGGATTTCTGAATACCATGTATGACCGTTTTCACAATGCCACCAGACTTTTTGATGGCTTCCTTTATGTACGCTATCAGGGGTCAGCGGAGCATCTTTCTCCTGATCCCACTCCTGTAGAAGATACATTCTGTCCTGACGCTCACAGAAGGATTGCATAGAGTTTTCTTTTTTCATTCAGGTACTCCATATTGCTGAAACAGATTCATAACCGCGTTTACAAATCGCAGCTACAAGTCCGGCTGCAACTGCACGCGCAGTTCAGCACCGGCACTTTTGCTGACGCTGATTTTTATGGGGTTGTCCTTCGCCCAAACAGGATCAGCAGCCGCTTTTTCTGACCACTTTTCATAAAAGCCGATAACTTCACCGTTTATGGCTTCTTCCGCTTTTTTACGGGCTTCAGCCGCTTCTTCAACCGAAGCGTATGTTCCAAGAAAATATTGCCGATGCTGGAATACGATTTTCGCAAGGTAACGGCCTTTGACCAGATACACGCCTTTTACGCCAGTCGTATTATTTGAGGGAATCTTTCTGCTTTTGAGTGCGTCGATACTGGTACCATCCACATGTGTCAGGAATCCGCCAAGGGCGTCATCATGCTCCTTTTTCTTGCAGCCACAGCTTATTTGATTGCAGTAAACAAGGCTGTTGTAAGATACATCAACTTCATTTCCGCAATCGCACAAACAATGCCAAATGACTGACCCCTTATCATCGCGCCTATCCGTGGGGGCCTGAGCGATAAGACGTCCAAAACGCTGACCGGTAATGTCTGATGTGGCATAGTTTTTCACGCTCTTACAACCACAATGCGTTTTGCGGCCGGACACAAGCTCGGAGGCCGTTGCCTCACAGGTGTAGCCGCAGCGGCACAGGCAAGTCCAATATGCCCCCATTTTCGTGCGCTTCCGGCTCTTTCCGACGACGCAGAGGTCGCCAAAGGTCTGCCCCAGCAGGTTGTAGGCATTGGCCTGATACGCCATTTCTTTCTGCAAACAGCCGCAGCTCTGAGATCCGCCAGATAGCAATGACCGTTCCAGCACATGCCGCTCCGTGCCGCAATCGCAGCGGCACAGATACTTCCGCTCACCCCGCTGGGTCGTCACACACCCACCCAGCACAGTCCAGCGGCCAAAACGCTGACCGCAGGTAAGCCTCTGATCTGTTTTCTGCTCTATCATTGTTATGAGTTCACATTGTCCTCGCCAAAGAACGCACCTTGCTTGCAAAGCTCGTAGTAGCATTTCGCGCAAAGCTGTCCCTGTCCTTGGACATAGTATTTTCGCTGGGAGATCGGCGTGTTTTGGGGAACATTGGTCAGATGCCAGCACAGAACGCAGCGCTCCATCTTCATCCCATGGGCGCTGTCGGCACGAGAGCGGCGGTTTCTTTTTCTGTCCAAATTGATAATATTATTTGCCATATTCAACCTCATTTTTCCATCGGCGTCGGAACTGGAGAAGGTGTAGCTATCTCCTCGCGGTTGCAGAACACCGTCACGCGGGTCTTGCCGCCCTTGGTGCAGGTATAGAGCACAATGTCGTAGCCGCTGTTCTGCACCGCATCTACCTCGTTGGGGTTCAGCGTTTCGATCTTTTCAACGCAGTAGGTGTTGACAATGCCCTCCATGTCCGTAAAGGTGATGGTATCGCCCACCGACAAATCTTTCAGATGCCCAAAATGGCTTTCGTAATTATGCGCGGCAATGACAAGATCGTCCGTGCGTGAAGACCCAAACTGACGGCAGGGTGCAAGCTTCAGCCGGTTATAATCCCATTCAGACATAACTGGCAGCTTTAGCCCCAGCACAGGGATTTCGACATAGCCCACATATTCATAGCCATCCAGCATCACGACCGGCATTTGTGGGTCAAGCGGCGTCGTAGACGGAGCTGTGTCCGGCTGCTTACTGGCGACAGGTACTTTTATTCTTTTCGTTTCAATAACCGCCTCAACGTTTTCCAGCAGGCTCTCGGCTTCCTTACCAGCTTGTACGTCTTCCTGACGGTTATGGAAGAAAAGGAGCAGTGCCGAAAGGATCAGCACTGCTCCCACTGCTACGATGGCAATGCCCGTTTTTTTAGGCATTATTCTCTCTCTTTTTCTTCACCAGCATTGCCCCGCCGAGAGAAACAAGGACAAGTCCTGCGCCGCCGAGCACCCAAATAGGCCAGTTGAGCTGACCGGTCTGGATCAGACTTCGGGTATTGGTGATGGTAACGACATTACCGGAAACACTGTAAGATGGGACATAACCCTTGGGAATGTTGGACTCGATAACCTGCCAGTTTCCGTAGGCACTCAGGTCTTTCCATGTATAAGTCCAATTGTTCCATGCACCGAGACGTACCGTCTCATAGGGAACATCACCGTTATAAAGCGTGACGGTCACGGAATCCGGGCGATCCTTCATATCATCGCTGCTCCACACCTTGCGGGCAACGACATCCAGAGGATAAGAGGGATCAGGATCGGGCTTGGGCGGCGTCTTCTTTGTGTTGGTGATGGTTGTCAGCGTGCCCACCGTGTTGTAGCTGACGGTGTACCCGGCGGGAACCTCCGCTTCCTCGACAGTCCAGGTATGGCCTTCCAGAAGCCGGTCAAAGGTGTATGCCCATCCGTTTGCTGCGTTCAGCTCCTGAGAGCTTTCGACCTTACCGTCTTTCAGCAGATTGACCGTGATGCTGTCATTGGCGTGGTTTGCGTTGCCGTCAGACCAGACCTTGCGGACGGAAAGCTGGCTTTCGTTGTAAGCTTCCACATGGAAGATCCAGTCTACTTCGCCCACGCGGTTTGCATACTCGTTTCCCAGCTCGATGGGGACGCTCAGCTCCACTTTCAGCGTAGCCGTCTCGCCGGTGCGGAATGTGCCGAGAAGCTTATTGCTTTTCAGTCCGTCCAGTTGGTCGGGAGAAGCGTCATAGATCAGCTCCGTGCCGTTCCAGACCTTCATGGAGAGCTTGGACAGGAACTCCGTCATGGTGGCGACGGTCTCTTTCTCCGCGACCTTGGGACTGAGAGGATTGTCCGTCTCATCATGCGCCTCGGCTCTCATGTAGAGATTCACGAAATCGCAGTCGGTCGCCGAATTGGTGAAGGTAATGGTCTCCGTCACGGTATCGCCGGGCATGACGTTTTTGAAGCTGCCGAACAGGTCGGTCTCCGTGTACTCGCTGCCGGGCTGGAAGTCAAAACCTTTTGAGAACCCTTCAAACGTGATGGAAGGAGACGCTGCAAAGGCCGTTACTGACATACTCATCACTACGAGCAGCATCAGCACAAGGGATGTGATTGCTTTGAATGATTTTTTCATGATCTCCACCCCCTTAGTTACCCGGTACGCTCAGACTGCCGTCTGCGCCAATCGAGAAGCCTGCGCCCCAGGCTGCCTTGACAGCATCTTCCGGAACGCTCTGGATGGCCTCGGCCATCACGTCAACAGCCTGCTTGCCGCCGTCCGTATCCAGGTAGGAGCCGACCAGCGTCATGCTGTCTGTCAGGTTAGTTTTCGGTCTTTCTCCCGGAGCAACAGGCAGCGTGTAGTAGTAATAACCGTCATACGATACCCAGTTTGCACCCAGCGTAAATGTAGGGAGGGATGCGGTGCCGCCGATGTGCTGCCCCTGATCGTTTGTGCGATAAGTCACCAGCTTGACACGGATAAAGGCATTGATCGTGCCGGTATTCTTCACGTTGACGTTGGATTTCACGCCCCTGCTGCCGTCAAACCTCTCCGTCACTTCGCAAGTAACCTTGGTGGGAAGGAATTTGTTCTGAATCGGAGAGTCTTTTGTGCTCAGCCATGCAAGCGTGCCGCCGATGGCCAGCGCAAGAAGGAGTACGGTCGCAATTACCATGGTCGTTAGGCGGCCAGTCCGGAGCGTTTTTCCATGTACCGGAGCTGCCGTTGCCTTGCGGTGCTTGCCTTCATATCTGCCTCTATACATCTTCATTCCCTCCTTTCTTAGTGATTCGTGCCGAAGATGTTACGAACAACCTCGCTGAAGCCGTTCAGCCACTGATTGTTGTTCTTCGTGTTGGTGCAGGCGATGCTGCCGGTGGGATTCTGTGCCGTCAGCGCAGCGCTGCCGCCGTTATTGGCAGAATAGCGCCAGCTCCAGCCGGTGTTTTCGCTGATGGTGTAAGTACCGATGGGCAGTTCGACGAGGGTTTCGGTGCCGTTGCCCCAGACGGTCACTTCGGAATACTTCACGCCGTCCTTGAAAACATCGAACACATAGGACTCGTCAGCCGCGCCGCCCTGCTTGGTAATGTTCAGCGTGCAGGTCTGGATGTGGATCAGGAACGCGGGAGCACCGGGCGTTGCTGGGGTCTCCCAACCGCAGGCGGTGGTGCAATCCTGATGCACGAACGTGGTATGCTCATTCACATTTTCTGTGCCGATTTTGACCGTAGCCGCAACCGGAACATCCTGCTTGGTGTACTTGCCGCTTTCGAGCTTGCTTTCATCCGGCGTGTAGCTGATATCCAGCGTCGGCTTTGTGCCGAGCATGGTTACGCCTGCATCTGTCGATGCGGTATCACCGTGCTTCCACGTTTCCAAACCTACCTTATTGCTGCTGTAATCGTTGTTTGTGGGGACGCTCTCGCCGTAGTAAGCGCTGGAATCCTTGAACGTCAACTCCGGCTTGAAAACGTAGATGTTAGCGGCAGGGTCGTTGGCGCCGGTTTTCGCGGTTGCCGCGTCACCATTAGCGGGGGTAGAAGTACCCACGGTCTTGGGCGCTACGGTAACTTCGACGGTATAGGTCGTATCTTCGGTCAGGTTTTCAAGCTTGTCAGAAATGACATTGCCGTCCTTGTCCTTGACCGTAACGGTGATATCGACGTATTCGGTCTGCCAGGGATCAAGGCCGTAAGGCTTATCAGTGTCGGTTGCCTTGCTGAGATCAAGCTTTACATCGCCAACGCTGATTTCAGAGCCATCCTTGAGCTGATCGGCGGTGACTTCGCCCTTGAGATAGACGTTCTTGTCAGTGGCCGTGACGGTCACATCCTGAATGGGAACATTGACTTTGGGCTGCTCGAAGGTCATAACAGGGGTCTGCGCGGAGCCGTTCTCGTAGATACCCGCGCTTGCATTGGTGATAACCTCGTTGCCGCCCAGGAAACCGCTCTTGGGTGATACCTCAAAAGAAATAACCAGTTTATTGCCGCGAACGGTGGAATTGCCCTGCGCATCCGTTTCGGTGCCGCACCAGTTTTCGGAGAAGTCAAAGCCGGTTACGCTGACCTGGTCGCCGTCGACCGTGGCAGTCGCGCCGCCGGGGCCGCCGCTGGTGCCGCTCCATGTGTAGGTATTTCCGTCCTTCCCGGTGCAGGCATAGGTGTCGATCCGAATGCCGCTTGCCGTCGTTCCGGCAGGCAGCGTGAAGTACGGAGAAATAATGTCCTTCACAACTGTCTCACTGCCCAGCGTGGTCTCAGCACCGCCCGTCTCGATCTGGTTGGAAATTTGCTGGAAGATGCTGTTCAGTGTTCCAGCATCCGCAGCGGAAAGATAATAACTGGGAGACTGCGGATACTGCGTGTTGGAAGACACACGTTGCATGAACCAGTTGGCCTTCTCTGTTTCGTTTCCGTTCTGATTGCCTGCGCTGGTCGCGTCCGCGCCGGGGAATATGCCAATGGTGTATACTGTTGCTCCATAGGTGTTTTTTGCAGTCCCAGCCTGAGTAATCGCACTATTCGCCGTATCGGAATCATAACCGCTCCAACCAGGAACACCATCTGAAAATACGATTACGACACGATTCCGTTTTTCTCCCTCCGCTATGGGGTTTGCACCGAAAATCCCGTTACCCATCTCCAGTCCAAGATTTGTAAGCGTTCCGCCATCCGCAGAAAGAGCTTCGATGGAAGCACTAACATTGCCAACTCCCGTGGAGGTGTTCATATTCTGAAAGGCGTTCCCATATTGCCCTTGTGCAGCAGTTCCGTATCTATATTGATTGCTACCTACAAAAACTTCTGTGTTGTTGTAATTATAATTGGTGCCGTTATAGCGTTGTCCACTCGCAAAGCCTACCACCGCAATGCGGTGATTGACATTATCGGCAGGGGCATTGATGTCGCCATCCTCACCTGCTGCCTTCGTAGCAACGGCATTGGCGAATGTAGTTGCTGCATTCTTTAGAGCATTCAGCCTCGTATCGCCAGCACTACTACTATAATCCCTGCGATAAAACTGCGTGTCAGGACTGCTCCCATCCCCAAACGACTCTTCTATAACCGTTGTGGCTCCATTCAGAGTATATGAATAGATGTACTTCTTTACGGACTGATAGAGAGGAGCATATTGCCCAAAGTTTGGAATGCTATCGTCTCCGGTCGTATAGAGGATTTGCTGACCATCCACCGTGTACCAGTATTCATCAGCGGAAAAAACATGTCCTTCTCTCTTCACTGTGACGGACTTATACTCTCCTGAAACCAGACAGTACAGGCTGTTTTGATTATCATGGTATTTCCTGTTGCTCCAGCCGGAAATAGCGGTATATACCATCTTCTGTTCTACGGAAACGGCAATATACTCGTTATTATTCAGCTTGTGCCACAGGTTCTCGCTGCCGCCATTGTGCCTAAGCGGATAATACTCCTCATTATGATAGTTGCGACTGTTCCATCCACTACCTTTCCGGTATGCCGTATATGTATAGCCACCTATCGGGTCTTTCATCGAGCCGGACTGGTCGATAACAAGAACAATATCAGTGGGGATATCCGTTTTCTGCTCCGTAATGACCTTAGAGCCGGTGGCGAAGGCTTCCAGCGTGATGGTGTAGGAACCGTCATTGTTGGCAGTAGCCGTCTTGCTGATCTTCATGCCACTGTCGGGCTCATTGTCCGCATAGGCTCTCGTGCCGGGCACGATCAGCGCACAGAAAAGGGACAGGCACAAAAGCAGCGATAGAATCTTCGTCTTTTTCATTCTCTGCCTCCTTAATTGCCGCCGGTGACGGGTTCGCCAAAGGGCGCAACATTGGTATAGTTCACCGTAGGACGGTAAATCTCACTCTCCACGGGAGGTTCGGATTCTTCAATAACGATGGCGGGCAAGGGCGCGGGCATCAGCTTATCCATGTACGCCTCCACCTGTGCGACCTGCTCCTCCGACAAAGACTTCAGTACATCCTCCGGGGTTGCCTTGATAATAGCCTCGATCTCCTCCAGCGTTTGGCAGGCCATAAGCCGGTCAAACAGGTGGCAGGGACATTTGCAATCCTCGCCGGTGCAGCCCTCTGTGCAGGTATCGATATGCTTGGAAGCATCGGATACGGGCTTCACATACAGCGGGCAGCCCTCCTTATGCGCCTCGCCCTCGGCTGCGCCGCAGGTGCATTCCTTGGGAGCCTCAGTCTCGGCAGGCTTCTCCGTTTCCGCAGGCTTTTCCGTCTCGGAAGGCTTCTCGGTTTCGGAGGGCACGGGGCTCTCCGTCGGCTTGGGCTCCTCCGTGGGTGTTGGCGTTTCCGTTACCTCCGGCGTGGGAGTCGGGGTTTCTTCCGCGACCGTAAGCTCGCCGTTTGTAGCGGCCTGATCGGTAGAAAGCGCCAGCGTGCCAGGAAGCACGACAGCGATCACCAGCGCAAGGCTGATAATCAGTGCGAATCCTTTTTTGTTCTTCATAGCGCTGCCTCCTTACGAATTGGGCCAACCCTTGGCGTCCATAACGGTATCGCCGTTGTTGGCGGTCTGCACGGCCTGGGCGGAAACATCCACCGTTGCCGTGGCGTTCTGGTACTCGTTGCCCATTTCGGGCTTGAATGTTACAGCGGTGAAGATGGGCGCGGTGACTTCTCCGGGCTTTAAGGCTTCCTTATAGTAATAGTAGCCGTCTTTTTCCGTCCAGTCGGTGGTGTTGAGCGTCAGCTCCACCAGCCCGGTATCCGGCGTACCCTCGCCCTGAAGCTTGATGTTCTTCTCCACTTTTACCCGTACCCATGCGTCGGACGCTCCGGTGTTTTTCACCTCCGCGATCTTGGTGACGGTGGTGTTGGGCATCACTCCGCTCAGGTTTTCAAAGGGCTTGGTTTTTTCGTCATCCGCCCATTCCTGCACTGCGATCTCTACGCCGCCGGTGGTGATGACATTGTGCGCCTTACCTTCTGCGGTAAAGAACGCAATGGTTCCGGCGGCGAGCGTGGCAATGCAGATGGCCAGCACCGACAGAATCAAAATTTTTCGCTTCATAGTCCTTACTCCTCTCAAGCTGTATTTGCAAACCTCCGCTCCGGGATTTGATAACGAAGTTGCATGGTCTTGTCAGACCACATAGGTGGAGGGGAATAGCACAGCCAATTGCAAAGCTGTGCTAAAGTGAATTACGCATCAAATGCGGCAAAAGCTGCTTCCCAAGTATCAAAGCCATCAGCCTGAATCGCTTCTGCCTTAACGGTAATAGTTCCGAAGGATTGACCATTCTCAATGGCAGCGGGAATCTTCACCTGATTGAACATCGCAGTAGTATCAGCACCGGAAGCCAGAGTTCCGTCATACTTCAGAATGAACTTAGCGCTGAAATTGCCCATCACAAAAGGAGTGCCTGTTGTAACGCCCACAATGCTCCAGCCTTCACCAAGCGCATCAACGAGAAGCATCAGAGACTGTTCATAACCCTGATTGGGATAGGTAATGTCGAAATCGGGGAAATACGCAGCGCACATATTCATCCAGTTTTCAACGTTAACAGTTGCACGAATATAGGCGGCGTTCTGGCCAACGTTATGGACGATCGGGTCTTTGGTCACAACAGCACCGGGGTAAACGTTATATTCGTTGCTGGTAACACGGTCTCCCTCGGGATCATTGACGTTGGTTTCATCAAGCTTAATCTTGACATCTCCCATCGTGAATGTATTTGTGGCGGTCTTGGTGTCGGTGAAGTAGGCCAGAGATGCGCCTACGATGGCGATTGCGACCAGTGCGACGCACAGGAAAATCGCGGTCAGTTTCTTCTTCATGTACTCAGTCTCCTTAAATAAGTATTTGGTATCTTGTCTGCGCCCGCGCGCAGAGGGTTACTTGTTTGCGATGTTGTTCCAAGCCTCAGAAGCGCTAAAGGTATCAGTAGCGTTCTTATGGAGCTGAGAGGCGTAGGCCGTGATCGTCAGGGTGGGCTTTACAGCGCCTTCTGCATCCAGAGCGTTCATCTGCTCCTTGGTAACAGAACCCTTAACAGTGACCTGATCGTCCTTCAGAACGCTGTAAGGTGTGCCGATCTGATTGGTGGTGCCATCAACAACACGGTAGTAGACCGTATCGACACCATCGAGCTTCGTCCAGCCGTCAGCGATAACATACTCAAGGTAGGTATCGAAGCTTGCGGACTTATCCAGCTTCACAAACAGGTAGCACTCTTCGGAGCCAGCCAGAACAGTCGCCTTGGGGTTCTTGCTGATGGTGTAGCCCGGAATCATTTTGTACTCCGTGCCGGTGGTCTCTTTCAGCTCAACCTTGATGTCGCTGGTGGTAAAGGTATTCGTTACCACATCAGACTTCGCGGTCAGCCATGCCAACGTACCTGCTACAACGCCAACGACCAGTAGAGTCAGCGCCAGAAACAATGCCAAACCTTTCTTCTTCATGTCGTTTTCCTCCTTTCCTCGGGTATTTGCGATGAGGATTTATTTCAACAGATGTCGAAATCGGTGTTTCTCGCATCTGTTGGAATCATAAGAGATTAGTTGAAAGCAGCCCAGGCAGCTTCTGCGTTAGCAAAGCCGTCAGCCTGAATGGCGTAAGCATTGACGGTGATGGTCATGCCCTCGATGGTTGCAAGCTGCTCATTCGTGATAGTGCCTGGAACGGTGATGGAATCAAACAGAGCGTCCAGAGCGACATCAGCAGTGGGAGCGCCAACAGTCTCTTTGTACCAGAACTCATAGGTGCGGGTGTCTGCGGTCGCATCCTTGGTGTTGCCCTTGTAGACCCAGTTCGCAGCATCATAGCCGTTGAAGATGCTGGTCAGATCTGCGCCGGTGGGAGCAAAGATAGCATCCAGAGCACTGGCCTTGGAGAAGGTGACAGTCATCTTGATGTAGCTGGCTTCACTGCCGTTCAGCACAGTGACCATGGGGTCTTTGTTGTAGGTGTGACCCGGCAGCAGCTTGTAGCTGTTGGCCTTGACACGCGCAGCGCCCTCAACCAGAGAGCCGTCAGTATTCGCCTTGGCTTCGTCCAGTTTGATTGCTACGGAGCCGACGCTGAATGTGTTGACGACTTCATCGTTGGAAGTCAGAAACGCCATGGTTCCCAGCACAGAGGCGGTAACAAGCAATACCGCACAGAGGGTCAGGAGCAGAGCCTTGCTTTTCGTTTTCATCACGAAAACCTCCTAAAAATTTGTTATATAGGGAGCCTTGCGGCATTGCCCTTGAATAAATGTGAAGCGCTTACTGCGCGTCCCGTTCTGCTTCCCGCTTTATCAGCTCCTGCCGGAGCGCATCGGCGGCAG
>OGQJ01002635.1_pt1 | contig 13424 bp, 15 predicted proteins | sample 1553161 | NCBI WGS metagenome assembly OGQJ01 (sample SAMEA2579923, study PRJEB22360) | human gut metagenome | biome: human gut; feature: human-associated habitat; material: faeces | place: Denmark | collected 2008/2010 | reverse complement strand
TAAGACTTTTGCAGTACTTGGTAAGATCTCTAATCGACTCTTTGGTTCTCAGTTGTGGTCTTCTGGTAAGAAGATTGTGATCACCGAGGGTGAGATTGACTGTCTTACTGTGAGTCAGCTTCAGTCTAACAAGTGGCCTGTTGTGAGTATCCCTAATGGGGCTCAAGCGGCTAAGAAGGCTATTGAAGATAACCTTGAGTATCTTGACAAGTTTGAAGAAGTGGTTCTCATGTTTGACATGGATGAACCCGGTCGTAAGGCTTGTGAAGAGTGTGCCAAGGTGTTGCCTGCAGGTAAGGCGTTCATTGCTAACCTTCCTTTGAAAGACCCCAATGAGTGTCTCCTTGAAGGAAAAGGCAGTGATGTTATTCAGGCTATCTGGAATGCCAAGCCTTACAGGCCTGATGGGATTGTTGCGGGTACTGACTTATACGAGAAGTGTGTCACCGATATTGATGACCTTAAGGATTCCGTAGAGTATCCTTGGAAGGCACTTCAAGAGAAAACTAAAGGAGCTAGACATGGTGAACTGTATGTCTTCACAAGTGGTAGTGGTATGGGTAAATCCACAATCCTCAGAGAACTCGAATACTACTTTGGTGTTCAGCGTGGAGAACTTTGCGGAATTGTTGCTCTTGAAGAGTCTACTCGAAAAACTGGGATGGAGCTCATGTCAATTCACCTCAATAAGCGACTCATACTCAACCCTGAGTGTGCAGATGAAAGTGAACGAGGCAAAGCTTTTAACGAAACAATTGGGAATGGAAAATTCTTCCTGTACGACCATTTTGGGTCTCTTGATTCAGGCAATCTGCTTAGTAAGCTCAGGTATATGATTGTGTCCCTAGGATGCAAGCGGATATTCCTTGACCATATCTCCATTGTGGTCTCTGGTATGGACACCGATGAGGATGGTGGTGAACGTAAGGCTATTGACAAACTTATGACTAACCTTCGTTCTCTCGTGGAAGAGACTGGAGCTACCATGTTTGTAGTATCTCACCTTAAGCGTCCTGAGAAGAAGGGACATGAAGAGGGTGCACAGGTTTCTCTTAGTCAACTTAGAGGGTCTGGGGCTATTGCACAGCTATCGGACATGGTGATTGGTCTTGAGAGAAACCAACAGGGTGACAATCCTAATGTGTTGACTCTAAGAGTCCTTAAGAATCGCTTTAGTGGTGACACTGGTATCAGTGGATACCTTTACTACGATCAGGACACTGGTAGGCTCTCTGACTATGATGCAGACCCTGAATGTCCTTTTGAGGGTCAATCTGAGTTTTAGCATAAGAAACAAGCAAAGCTATTTAAGGAATAGAAAATGCTGACAATTAAAGACAAATATGTCGTATTCGATATTGAAACTGACGGGTTGCTTGATACGACCAATAGGTTTTGGTGTGGTTGGTTGTACGACTCTTATACTGATTTGTACACTGGTTACACTGATCTTGATGAGTTCTTCGATGCCCTGAATAAGTATGGGACTAGTGGGTACAACATCGTGGGCCACAATATCTGCAAATTCGACATCCCTGCTCTTAAGAAGCTCAAGGGTGAGAGGTTTGCATTTGATGTTCGAGATGTCTGTATTGACACTCTTGTACTTGCTCGTTTGATCTACTCGAATATCAAGGACACTGACATTGGTCTTATGCGTTCTGGTAGGCTCCCTAAGGCTCTCTATGGTTCCCACAGTTTGAAGGCTTATGGTTACCGTATGGGGGAACTGAAGGGCACCTATGGTGAACAAGAGGACGCATGGGACAAGTTCACTCCTGAAATGTATGAGTACAACAAACAGGACGTTGTGGTTACCCTTAAGTTGTTCCATAAGCTGATGGCTAAGGGTTACCCTTTGAAGGCTATTCAGCTTGAGCACGACATTGCTTGGGTTATGGCTAAGCAGGAACGCAATGGGTTTGTCTTTGATAAAGATGCGGCAGTAAAGCTCTATGCTGAACTCTCTGCAAAGAGACAGGAGATCTATGAGAGCCTTGTCTCTGAGGTAGGCTCTTGGACTGTCTACAAGGGAGACAAGATCTACAAGCGAGATAACGCTAAGAAAGGAATTAAAGCAGGTGTTCCTTATCCTCAGTATGAGGAGGTTACCTTCAATCCTAATTCCCGTAGTCACATTGCTAAGGTTCTTATGGAAAGAGGTTGGGAGCCTACTGAGGTTACACCTACGGGTGCCCCTAAGGTTGATGAAGATACCCTACAGTCTGCTATGGGTATCCCTCTGACACCTAAGATCCTTGAGTACCTGTTGATTAACAAGCGTATCGCACAGCTTGCTGAGGGTGACAACGCTTGGCTTAAGCTTATGAAGGAAGATGAAGATGGATACTACCGTATTCACGGTTCTGTTAATCCTAATGGTGCTGTTACTGGTCGTGCAACACATTCATATCCTAATGTTGCACAAGTTCCTGCAGGAAGGTCTCCATACGGTAAGGAGTGTAGGTCTCTGTTCACAGTTCCTAAAGGCTGGTTTGAGGCAGGCATCGACGCTTCTGGTTTGGAACTTCGGTGCTTTGGGTCTTTCCTGTTTCCTTTTGACAACGGTGCTTATATAAAGGAAATCCTTGAGGGTGACATTCACACCCATAATCAGAAGATGGCAGGACTTCCTACGAGAGACCAAGCGAAGACCATGATCTACTGCATGCTCTATGGTGGTGGTGACGGTAAGCTTGGGGCTGTCATTAATGGAACTGCTAAGGATGGCAAAGCCCTTAAGGAAAGATTCTTTAAGGCTGTCCCTGCATACAAGAAGCTCTGTAGTTCCATTGATAAGGCTCTTGTGGAGTCTTCCGAATGGATTGGTAACACTCAAAAAGTAAAATGGAAGAAACGTGTCCACCCTGATTGCCCTACTCTTAATATTTCTCATCATATTCTTGGGCTTGATCGCCGTCTTGTTTATGTGCGAAGCCCTCACTCGGCTCTAAACACAATCCTGCAGTCTGCAGGTGCCCTAATTTGTAAGAAGTGGGTGTGTCTTGTTGAGGAGAATATGCGTAAAGCAGGCTACAAGCATGGTTGGGACGGAGACTTTGCCATGATGGCTTGGGTACATGATGAGGTACAGGTTGCCTGCAGAACAAAAGAGATTGCAGAAGACTGTGTGCGAATTGCTCAGGAGTCTATGAGACAGACTCAGGAGTTCTTTAAGTTTAATTGTCAGTTGGATACTGAAGGTAAAATTGGAGATAACTGGTATTCTTGCCACTAAAGGGATAACTATGACTAAGAAGATCAAAATTATTTTCTGGTATGACCGTGATGAAGATGGGGATTACCTTAATGCCCGTCTTGAGACTCCTAAGGGAGTCCGTGAGCTTTATGACATCACTACCGAGGAGGCTATTGTTGAGTCCCTTAAGGATGTCAATGTTGATCTTGAAACTGATTATGAATGGAAGGAGTCTGAGGAGGACTACGAATAATGCACAAGTATCTTATGTTCCTTGGGTATATTGACGCTCATACCCCTAAGCTTCAGTCTGATTTCTGTCGATACAAAGCTAAGCTTGTAGCTGAGGCGGCATCTCGTGGTCACATTACGTGCTTCTGCTTTGGTAAGCCTACCAACAAGTGGCACCTGACTACTGAAGGCCTTGAGCTCTATAACTCCTATAAGGATATCTACTATGGCCAAGCTATTGATTGACGGAGATATCCTTGCCTATAAGGCATCCTCTAGTGTCCAAAAGGACATCGACTGGGGTGATGGTCTTTGGACTTGTCATGCTTACCTTGAGGATGCCGTTGAGCAGTTTAGGAATCTTTTGGATAACATTTTGTTTGCCCTAAAGGAAACCACTCTTGAAGATTATTCTATTTCAGATATGATGTTCTTCTTCTCTGATGAGGATAATTTTAGAAAGCATTATCTTCCTGAATATAAGAGTAATCGAAGGAATTCCCGAAAGCCCACCTGTTATAAAGCCTTGATTGAATGGGTTTATAATAACCCTGAATATATCGTAATTAAACCTATTAAATATCTTGAGGCTGATGATGTAATTGGTATTTATGCCACTACCTATAATGACGCTATTATTGTGTCTATGGATAAGGATTTTAAGACTATTCCATCTAAATTCTTTGACTTTGGTAGGGGTGAATTTAAAGACATTACTGAAGATGAATCAAAGTATTGGCTCATGTATCAGACTCTCATTGGTGACACTACGGATGGCTATAAGGGATGTCCTACGTATGGCCCTGTAAAGGCCAAGAGGCTCCTTGATGCTACTCCTGTAGAATCCTATTGGGAAGCTGTAGTCAAGGCTTATGAGAAGCAGGGGCTTACTGAGGATGATGTCATCCTGCAGTGTACGATGGCTAGGATTCTCCACAAGGAGGACTTCAATAGGTTCACTGAAGGTGAGATTCCTCCCCTGTACAATCCAAAAATGTACTCCTAATACAGCAAGACAAATTTTAATTAATATCCCCTAGTAGACTAAGGAACACACAATTATGGAAGACAAGAATAACGTGGTTGACATTGATGAAGATTTCCCGTACATCCCTAAGGAGCTCCTTGAGAGAATCCAGAAGGACTTTGATATCCGTAAGATGATTTGGTACTCTGATGACCGTAATCTCCTTATGGGTATTCAACAGGTTATCTCTTATCTTGAAGACCATTATAATAAACAAACTAATTAATGGAGATAGCTAACTATGGGGGCTCTTTTTAAGAAGCCTAAGACTCCTGACATTAAGGTCAATGCTCCTGCTATTGAGAACCCTGTTCTTGAGCCTGAGGCCCCTGAGCTTGGAGCTGAGGAATCTGAAGAACGCAAAAAGAATAAGGGAAAGAAAGCCTTAAAGATTGACTATGTTGGTTCTGCACGAGGGACTAATCCCCTCTAGTAAGGTCTATAAGATTTGTGTCTTAAAAGGTAAAGAAGACATCAAGATCTTAGATTATATTTTTGATAAGGGAATTGAGCTGATTAAATACAATCCTAATTCCCTTCCGTTTGTCTCTAAGTATTCTAATAAAGATATTGCCTATGATTTTCTAAAGCAGATTGTCTTTTCAGAAGATAATAGCGGTTATTGTGTACTTAGTTGTTATGATAAAGATATGGAACTCGTGGGTGCATCCCTAGTGTCTTGGGGGAGTCCTTGGTATGCGCCTACGAGTATCCAAGTTATTAACGAAGAATGCACTGTAGCTTTTAAGCGAGGTGTTGGTTTAGCTAGAGCCTTGGTGTATGTCTTAGAGAAGACTGCAAAGAATAAAGGTTTTAAACTGGTAATGTTCTCTAATGCGAATCTCCCTAATAGAAAGATGTTGGAGAATACCTATGAGAAACACCTAGGTTATTCTTCATACAAAACATTTTATAAGGAAATTTAAATGGGATTCTCAATCAAGAAAGCCTTTAAGAAGGTGGTTAAGGTGGCTACCTTAGGTGCTTACCATGGTGGATATGGTGGATCTGGTGGTGCTGTTGAGGCACCTACTCCTGCTCCTGAACTTGACTTGATCAAGCAGGAAGGTGAAGCCGAGCAGAAGGAAGAAACTACCAAGGTTAAGTACCGCAGGGGTAAGAAGGCCCTGAAGATCACAAAGAAGGACACCCCTGCTACTGGTGCAGGTCGTAACATTGTCTAGGGACTGGTAATGGAAGGTTGGAATGGCAACTAATACTGAACATACTGCAGGTAACATCCCTCTTGAGGGTGCTAAGGTTACCTATGATAAGCTGACCACCGACCGAGATCCATATACTCAGAGAGCTGAGAAGTGTGCAACCTATACAATTCCTATGCTTTTCCCTAAGGAATCTGATGATGGTGGCACGAACTACACTACGCCGTATAACTCCGTAGGTGCTAGAGGTCTTAACAATCTTGCCTCTAAGCTTCTCTTGGCTCTTCTGCCTCCGAATCAGCCCTTCTTTAGACTTGGGCTTGACTCTGAATCAACCATCATGCTGAATGAATCTGGAGATACCCAGATGAAAGACAATATTGAATATGGTCTTTCGCTCATGGAACAGCAGATGATTAAGTATATGGAGTCTCAGTCTCTCAGACCTACTCTCTTTGAAGCAATCAAGCAGTTGATCATTGCAGGTAATGCTCTATTGTTCCTTCCTCCTGCTGAGGGTGGTATGAGATGCTACAGCCTTAGAGAGTATGTGGTACAGCGAGATGCTATTGGCAATGTTCTTCAGATTATCGCTAAGGACACTGTAGCTAGAGGGTCACTCCCTGATAACATTCAAGCCTTACTCCCTGAAACTGGTGACCAGTCTCTCAATGAGAAGGTAGAGATCTATACGCATATCTACAGGGTTGCTGAAGGTGAAGGTTATCATTGGGAAACCTATCAGGAAATCGCAGGTGAGGTCATTGCAGGTTCTGAACAGCAGTACCCTGCAGGTAAGACCCCTTGGATTCCTTTGCGATTCACTAAGAAGGATGGTGAACATTATGGCCGATCCTTCGTTGAGGACTATTTGGGTGACTTGATTTCTCTTGAGAACCTCTCTAAGGCAATTGTAGAGATGTCTATGGTTGCATCCAAGGTTCTCTATTTGGTTTCTCCCTCTTGTCAGACGAACATTAGAGCCTTGGCTAAGGCTGAGAATGGTGCCTTCGTTAGGGGGCGACAGGAAGACGTAATTCCCATGCAGTTGAATAAGAGCATGGACATGTCTACTGTGTTGACTACGGCACAGCAGATTGAATCTCGCTTGTCTTACGCATTCCTTTTGAATTCTGCAGTTCAGAGTGGTGCGGCAGGTAGAGACAGAGTTACCGCAGAAGAGATTAGATACGTTGCAGGTGAGCTTGAAGACACCTTGGGTGGTGTCTATTCGCTCTTGTCTCAGGAACTTCAGTACCCTCTTGTGGGCTGTATCTTTAATCAGATGCAGTCTCAGGCTTTGCTCCCTGTGCTTGATGAGAGTATTGCTGAGATTGAACCTACGATTATTACGGGTGTTGACGCTCTTGGTAGAGGTCAGGATCTTAACAATCTTGCTCAGGCATTGCAGATTATGCAACAGTTCCCTGAATTCCTTCAGGCTCTTAACGTAGGTAACTTAGCTACTAGAATCTTTGCGGCGGCTCACATTGACGCCACTGGTCTTGTGAAGACCCCTGAGGAACTTCAGGCAGAACAGCAGGCCGCTATGGAACAGTATGCACAACAGCAGGGTATCGATGCTTCTGCACAGATTGCTACTGAGGAAGCTAAATCACAAATGGAATAATAAATAATGGAAGACAATTCTCAAGTTTATGATACGCCGTCTCTTCAGCAGGAAGCTGAGGCTAATGGCATTGAAATCATGGAATCTAGCACTGACCAGATTCAGTATGATGACAATGAAGGTGTTCCCCCTGTCGAAACTGAGGGGGAAGAGCCTTTCACTAATACCGAAGAAAATGCTGAAGAAGGTGAAGAGTCTACTGCAGGTGGTAATAAGGAAGAGGGTGAGAAAGACCTTCAGGAAGAAGTAGACAAGCACAGTAAGGCAATTTCTTCGATTAAGGAAGACCTTAAGAGTAAGGGTGTCGACTTCAATAGTGCAGTCAAGGAATATGAGACCAGTGGTTCTCTTTCCGAAGAGACTATTGAAGCACTCAATAAGGCAGGCTATCCGCCTGAAGTTATTGAAGCCTTTATTGAAGGTCGTGTTGCTATGGAGGAACGTTTCACCAAGGCTATTTATGAGTCTGTTGGTGGTGAAAAGGAATACCGTAGCATTGTCAATTGGGCTTCTCAGAATCTCAATAAGAAGTCTATTGACGCCTTTAATCGAGCAATCGATAACAACAACATCAATGCAATCACTCTTATGCTTGAAGGTATGAAGGCTAAGATGGTTGTCAAGATGGGTACCGCCAAGAAGTCTATTCATGGTGGTGCATCAGCTCCTAAGGGTTCACCTAAGGGTTACACTAGCAAGGCTGACGTGATTAAGGCTATGTCTGATCCTCGTTATGGTCGTGATGCAGGGTATACCCGTATGGTTGAACAGCAGATGTGGGCAACTAATTTTTAAACTCTAATACAACAAATCTTTTTAATTTTTTAATAGGAAACTATAAACAATGGCCGTTCTTAACGCTACTGGTATCTCTAATCCTGGTCAGCAGCTCTCTACAGGGGATCGTAGTGTTCTCTTTATGAAGGTTTTTTCAGGTGAAGTCCTGACTGCCTTTGCTCGTAATACGGTGATGATGTCTCGTCATCAGGTTCGAACGATTGACCATGGTAAGTCTGCTTCGTTCGCTGTTATGGGCCGTACCCGTGCTAAGTATCTCGAACCGGGCAGCTCTCTTGACGATCAGCGTAAGAAGTTTGAACACTCTGAAAAGGTCATCGCTATTGACGGTCTTCTTACCGCTGACTGCCTCATCACTGATATTGATGACGCGATGAACCACTATGACGTTCGAGTTGAATACTCCAGTCAGCTTGGTGAAGCCCTTGCTCAGTCTGCTGACTGTGCTATTATTAATGAACTTGCCAATATGGCCGCTAAGAGCGACTCTGGATTCGCGGAAAATATTCCTGATAGTGTCGACGGTGTCAATAAGGTTAAGGGTACTGGCAAGGCTTTCGAGTTTGCTACTGGTCTTGAGGTCTCTCAGTCCGCTGAGTATGGCAACAAGATTATTGAAGGCCTCCTTGCCGCTCGTGCCGCCTTTACGAAGAACTACGTTCCGATGGGCGACCGCTATTGCCTCCTTACGCCTGAAGGCTACTCTGCTCTTATTAAGGCTCTTATGCCTGACTCCGCTAACTATCAGGCTCTCTTTGATCCGAACTCTGGTAAGCTCCAGACGATTTGCGGTTTCGAAGTGATTGAAGTCCCGCACCTTCTCAACGAGGGTGTTGACGGTAAGCATGTGCTTGATAGTAAGTTTACTGCCGCTGAGCTTCAGGGTATCGTGTTCCACCGTTCAGCTGTTGGTACGGTTAAGCTTAAGGATCTCGCTATGGAACGTGCCCGCCGTGCTGAATATCAGGCTGATCAGATCATTGCCAAGATGGCGATGGGTCACGGTGGTCTTCGTCCAGAAGCTGTTGGTGTCTTTGTTAAGAAGGCTCAGGCCTAATAATGACTCTTGACAGAATCCACGAGGCTTATAGCAATACGTTTTTCTGTCAGTTGAGCAAGTGGGGTAGTACCCTCTCTCTTGAGGAGGCCAAGTCTCTTGGTCTCCCTGTTGATGTCCCTGTTGACAAAGAGAAGGCTACCCCAGCTAAGAGACCTGCTAGAAAGCCTAAAAACAATAACAATAAGGAAGAGTAATGATTATTACACCTAGTAATGAACTTGATGCTGTGAATGAAATCCTGTCGTCCGTAGGCTCAAGTCCTGTTAACTCACTTGAGGACGACCTTAATGTGGATGTATTGAATGCTAAACGCATCCTTAGTGCAGTTAGCACCGAAGTTCAATCTAGGGGTTATCGCTTCAATACTCTTAATAACGTTTATCTTACGCCCGATTCTGATACTGGGCTTGTGCCTTTTGCCCATGATTATGTCAGGGTGTTTTCTTCAGGCTACAAGCTAGTTAACAGATCGGGCTATTTTTTCGACCTTGAGACGGATACCAATGAGTTCCCTGAAGGTCTTACTGTTACAGAACTTGTTAAGAAGCTTCCATTCGAAGAGCTTCCCGTTGTCTTCCGTAAGTACATCACTGTGAAAGCCGCAAGAACCTTTCAGGTAAAGTACCTGACTAGTGCTGATATTGATGCTTCACTTCAGTATGAAGAAGCTACTGCTTATGCAGACATTGTAGACTATGATCTTATGTCTAGCGAGTACAATATCTATAGTGGTGACTCGTTTATCTCTCAACAGATTCAGAGGAGCTAAGGTATGCCTTTGGTTTCTCAAAGTGTGCCCTCATTCAAGGGTGGTGTCTCTCAACAGCCTGACATTATCAGATTCCCTGATCAGGTTACTGAGCTTATCAACGGTTTCCCTAATGAGGTTGAGGGTCTCCAAAAGAGACCCCCTACGATCCACGTTAAGCGTATCTCGGACAAAGTAGATACTAGTAAGAAGAAGTATCACATTATCAATAGAGATGAAACAGAGCAGTACATCCTTCAGTTAGGCAGTGGTGAGTTTCAAGTGTTTGACTTTAATGGTAACGCTAGATCTTGCTCTTTTGAAACTGATGAGGATAGACAGTACATCATTGCAGACAACCCAAAGGAATCCCTTAAGGCTGTTACTGTCGCTGACTACACCTTTGTCTTGAATACCGAGAAGGTTGTGGATGCTGTAAGTGGAACTTCACCTGCGGGTGTATCAAACACTGCTCTTGTGTACATTAAGAATGCACAGTATGCTAAGACCTACGCTATCTATATTGAAGGGAAGTATATTTGTGGTGTGATTACTCCTGACGGTGGCGAAGCTAAACAGGCAGTTCAGACTACAACGGCATTCATTGCAAGAGCTCTTTATTCGCTAATGTCTACAGGTAAGAAGCCTGATGGTTATGACCCTGACGTAGGAGGAACTTATGATGATCTCCTAAATCAGGTGGGTGGTAGAGCTTCTATGGGGTATTCTAGGTCAACTGCTAGTGTTAGCAATTATAATATTGGTCTTGTTGGTGACTCCATTATTACCATTCAAGCTAAATCTGGATGGACACCTCCTAAGGTACTCGTTAAGGATGGCTTTGGTAATCAGAATGCCATTGCCTACATGGGTAAGGTTACGGCTGTGAATAAGCTCCCTCCGCTTGCCCCTGAAGGTTACATTATGCAGATCTCTGGTGAAAAGAATTCAGAGGATGATGACTTCTACGTTAAGTGGAATGACCTTCATAAGGTTTGGAAGGAAACTCTTGCACCCAGAATTCCCTATAAGATTGAACCTAAGAACATGCCTCATGCTATTGTCAGAGAGTCTAACGGTAGCTTTAAACTTAAGAAGTTGCCTTGGGTAGACCGAGGTTCTGGTAATGAAGACACTAATCCTGATCCGTCTTTTATTGGTCGGCGTATTAATGATATTTTCTTTTATAGAAACAGACTAGGCGTAATTGCGGATGAGTCTATCATTCTTAGCTCAACTAACGACTTCTTTAATTTTTGGTTTAAGTCTTCAGCCGCTATTGCTGATACTGATCCCATTGACGTTTCAGTGTCTTCTAACAAAGTAGCTACGCTTACACATGCAGTCCCCTTTGCGAGAGAGCTTATGTTGTTCTCTAGAGAAGGACAGTTTGTCTTGTCTAGTGATGGTGTCATGACTCCTAAGAGTGTTAAGTGTGACCAAATCACTAACTTTGACTACAATCCTGAGGTTCAGCCTATCAGTGTCGGGCCGAGTATCTTCTTTATCAATGACAGAGTTAACTACAGCTCTCTCATGAGATACTATTCATTGCAGGACGTAGCTGACCTTAAGGATGCTGAGGATGTCTCTGCACATATTCCTACGTACATCCCTAGGGGTGTCACTAGGTTGTCAGGAAATACAACTGAGAATGTTGTTACGTTGGTGAATACTAACAATCCTAACACTGTGTTCTGTTATAAGTTTATCTTGCAGAATGGTGTAAGTGAACAGCAGTCTTGGTTTAAGTGGGTCTTTGGGTACAAGGGTACTGAGGTAGTCTTAGCAGAGTTTGTAGGCTCAACTATTTACTTCCTTATTAACTCTCCTAATGGACTGTTCCTTGATAAGGCACAGCTGACTGGTAACACCATTGACTTCCCTGAGGAGCCTGTAAGACTCTTCATGGATAGAAAGGTTGAATACAAGATCCCTAAGGACGCTAAGTATAGCGACTTTGAGGATTACACTGAGTTCTCACTTAAGGATGTCTATGGATATGTTTCCAAGAATACTGGTGAGTATTCGTACTATGTAGTTGCTAAGGACGGTTCTGTATGGGAGTTTGATGATTGGGATGAAGCTAAAGGTAAGCTCAGGCTCTATGGTGACCATAGGGGTCAGAGTGTCTTCATAGGCACTTCCTATTACTTCTATACTGTCTTGTCTAAGCAGACCATTAAGAAATCCACAGCTAATGGTGGTGTTGTTTCAGAAGACGAAGGAAGACTACAGCTTAGGTATTACTGGTTTAACTACTCTAAGTCCGGTGTCTTTGATTGTCATGTTAACAACGAAATCAAGAACAAGCATTTCAAGTATACATTCACAGGTAGAAACCTAGGTGAATCCCGAACTAAGCTTGGTGCTAACAACTTGTATACGGGTAAGTTTAAGTTCCCTGTACAAGATGATAACAATGAGGTTGCCATTAGTGTATCCTCGAATGCTCCTCAACCACTTAACATTATTTCAGGTGGTTGGGAAGGACTTTACATTAGAAGGAACTCAGCAGTATGACGTTACTACCCCTCACTCCAGAACAGAACAACATCCTTTGTGAAATGGCTAAATATGCCATTGAACATTGTGATGAAGTAGATATTCCAATTGAACAATTCATTCATGAAGGTGTTTACTATAGGACTTGTAAAGTACCTAAGGACGTAGCTATAATTGGAGCTTTGATTAAGATCCCCACAACTGTCATTGTTAGTGGTGATTGCTATGTGACCTTAGGTAACACTGTAGGGAGACTTGAGGGGTATAGCGTTATCAAAGCTGAGGCAGGACGCAGACAGGCATTTAGGGCTATCAAAGATACTTACATCACGATGTGTTTTAGGACTGACTCTAAGGATGTCAAGGAAGCTGAGAAGGAGTTCACTGATGAGTGGATTCTCTTAACAACTAACAGAGAGGAATTACTAAAAGAATGAGTGGTGTAGTTGCAGGCGCTGTTATTGGTGGTATCATCGGTGGTGGTTCATCACTTAATAACATCTCCAAACAAAACAAGCAAAAGACCAAAGCGTTCCTAAAGCAGATGGAGTATCTGCAGAGGAATTACAACTATAATCAAGCGGCTCTTGATAGAAAAGAGAGATCTAGATATGACTCAGCGCTTGTGGACTTGTTTACGATGTCCCTTAATTCATATCAGAATAACTCACAGCTTGAAGCCGCACTAGCTGAGACTGGTACCGAAGGTAGATCTTCAGAAAAGATCATGCAGACTGCTAGGGGTCAGACAGCTAGGCAGAAGACTTCCTATAAGGAAGCTTATCTCAATGATGTGTGGAACATCAGGGGACAGAAAGAAGCTCTGTACATCTCTACTAAGGCTGAAGTTGAACAAGCTAAGGATCAGCTTAGTGCATCCTATATCCATGGCACACAGGCATTCGGCCAGTTTGTTAATGGTGTTGCTATGGGTGCCGCTTTAGGTGCCGCTACGGCAGGTGCGGCTAGTGCTGTCGGTGGTGCTATTGGTGGCACTGCGGGTGGCAAAACGGGTGGCATGCTAGCGGCTGAAGTAGGTGTTGACGCTATCAGTAGTGCCGCT
>OGQJ01002625.1_pt1 | contig 13462 bp, 11 predicted proteins | sample 1553161 | NCBI WGS metagenome assembly OGQJ01 (sample SAMEA2579923, study PRJEB22360) | human gut metagenome | biome: human gut; feature: human-associated habitat; material: faeces | place: Denmark | collected 2008/2010 | reverse complement strand
GCGAAACCGAATACTCTCTTCGTGCATTTCCCGTGGGTGGTTTGTGTCAGTTTGACGGTGAAGATGAAGAAGCCTTGGAGAACGACCCGCGCCGATTCAACGCTCAGCCCGTTTGGAAGCGTTTTATTGTTATTCTTGCCGGTCCGTTCATGAATATACTCACCGCCTTTCTTATCGCGTTCGTGTTCTATCTCTGCAAACCGATGCCGGTTTACGCTGTTGACCCTGTTACGCATTATGAAGTTCCGATCGTTGCTTCAGTTAAAGAAAACAGTCCCGCAGAAAAGGCCGGATTGAAAAACGGTGACGTCATTATTGCAATCAACGGTCAATATCCGACCGAAACGGCTGACACGGACATTTACTCCTCTGTTTCCGCACTTATCGGTGCCGCAGGCAATGATTTTGTTATGACTGTTGAGCGCAGCGGAGCGCAGCTGGATCTTGCCGTCAGCGACGCCTTCAACTCAACTGAAAACAGAACCGTTATCGGCATAACGATAAGCGGGCTTGTTGACGACTACCGGCATTTGAACGTTCTTCAGGCGGCAGCAAGTTCCGGGGAATACCTCGTTCTAATCGTGAAAGCAACAGCCCAGGGCATTGCGGGCATGTTCAAACACGGCATACACAGCGGAGATCTTTCCGGCGTTGTCGGAACTGTCGGAATCATGGTTGATGTTGCGCGGGAATCAATGATTAATCTTGTCAATATCGCTGTGATCCTTTCGCTCAGTCTCGGGTTGTTCAACCTTATTCCGTTCCCCGCACTCGACGGCGGAAGGCTGCTGTTTCTTTTGATAGAAGCAATTATTCGCCGTCCGCTGAACCGCAAGGTCGAAGCAATCGTAAACGCTGTTGGACTCGCTCTGCTGTTCACACTTATGATAGTTGTTACAATCAGCGACGTTGTGGGACTTTTCAGATAGTGCGGATTGCAGTGCATTGTTCGTAAAGATTCAAAGAGGTCTGATATGAAACTTCTTATTCTTGTCGGCAGCGGTGCTGTCGGAAAGATGACCGTCGGGCAATCAATCATGAGAAAAACGGCACTGCGCCTTTTCCACAACCATATGATGATTGAACCCGTCATTGAGATTTTCGGCGAGTATAACCACTCCGTTGTTGCAAAACTTCGAAGAACGATTTTTGAAGAGTTTTTGAAAACCGAACGGGAAGGGTTGATTTTTACCTATATGTGGGCTTTTGATTGCCCTGAGGACGGCGATTACATTCGTTCCGTTGCGGAGCTTTTTCGCTCACAAGGCGCAGAAATCTATTGTGCAGAGCTTGTTGCGCCTCAATCCGTCAGGCTTGAACGAAACCGAACGGAAAACCGCTTGCGGCATAAGGCCTCCAAACGCGATTTGAATTTTTCTGAGGAAAGGCTGCGGCATGAAGACAGCAAGTACCGCTTGGTGAGCAATCCCGGAGAGATCCCGTTTGAGAACTATATTCGAATCGACACATCCGAACTCAGCGCGGATGAAACCGCGGAAAGGATAATCAGCGCATTTTCAATTCCGCAAACCTGTCAAACCGGCAAGGAATGATTCCCCACTCGACGCATTAAATTGTATACGGCGAAACAAATATCGGCAGCCCCCAAGACAGGGAACTGCCGATGTTTTCAGTTGCTTATGTATATGCAAATCACACCGAGGCTTCGGCAGCAGTCGCCGATGGACGCGCCGCCCCGATTTCGGTAAACAGTTTTTTGAATGCCGTAACCCTGCTTTCTTTTTTAAAAATCACTGCATTCATCCCGTCCGCAACTGCGGTCACGGCATTTTTTGCGGTCAAAATCGGTATTTCCGGAAGTTCGCGGCTGAAACACTCCGCAAGGCCGAATTGCAATGCGCCGCCTCCGATTAACGTTATTCCCGTATCAAGAAGGTCGGCGGCGGCCTCCGGCTGCAAAGCCTTCACGGCATCCTTAACAAAGCGAATGAGCGCCGTTTGCCCTTTTTGTGCAGCCGCCCGCAGCTCCGCGCCGTTTGCGCGTACCGTTTGCGGCAAACCGTCGTCGGCCGAACGCCCCTCAATATCAAAGCTCAGTTTATTCAGGTTCTGTTTAATTATTTCCGCCATGCGCTCACCTATCAGCAGCCTGTGTTCATCGCGGAACCAATTTTGAATCGCCCTGTCCACAGCCGCGCTGCCCTCATTCGAAAACCCCTGCCAAAGCATTCCGCCGTTTGCGAATGCAGCACAGGTCATTGTTTCCGCTCCGATGTTCACAATCATATGTGCCCTGTCCGAAAACAAATCCGCATCAGCCCCTATTGCGCCCATCAAAAGCGGATCATGCACCTGAAGCGCACGAAATCCCGCAAGACGTGCCGCCTGTTTGAGAGCATTTTGCTTCACCGTGGGCAGCATATGCGGTATCGCTGCATGCAGCTCAATCGATGCCGTTGTACGCTTGCCGGTTTTTTCGCATGCAAGCCGACCGAGCAGCAGCGCAAGCATACGCGTGTTTGCCGCCGCACCATCGCGAACAGGCCGAATTACACCGCTGCGATGCAGCAGTGCTGCATTGCCCGCTGCGGCGACCGTGAGTTTTGCTCCCGCTTCAAGAGCGATTGCCGTTTCCTCCGCCGCAACTTGCCCCCGAGCAACACATTTAATGCATTTTGAACCTATATCCGCTGCAAAAACGGTTTTGAACATCTTTGAACGACCTCCGAAACAATTCCTTCTCGGCACGGGGAATGCATTCAGTCTTTGCACTCCCTGTCCCTATAAGAAATTATTCCCTTTTTTGCAAAGAATAACCCGTTCCGATTCAAAAATTTTCGGTTTTTTTGGCTTTTTACGGCAAAGCAAAGTGTTCCGCACCGCCGAGTTGCCGCACACGGCAGAAACCTTTCTCACTTACTCTATTCGATACGTTCGTAAAAACCGTGTGGTAATATCCCTATTTTTTTAAGCATTTTGTACAGTACAGGAATCGGCATACCGATAACCGTGAAATAATTGCCCCGAATTTCGCGGACAAACATGCCGAACGGCCCCTGTATGCCGTAAGAACCCGCCTTATCCAGCGGGTCGCCCGAATTCACATAATCCGTAATCTCGTCGGGAGACAGAGTTTCAAACGTGACCTCCGTAATGCTGCATTCAGTTTGAATTTCCGCTTTTTCCCGAATGCTGCACTGAGCGGCGGCGTTCTCATCAGGGATATCCGCAATCACGGACACTCCGGTGAAAACTCTGTGGGTTTTTCCGGAAAGCATTGAAAGAATGCACACTGCATCCTCCGCATCTTTGGGCTTGCCGATAATCACGGGCTTTGTCTCCCCCTCCTTTTGAAAAGCAACGACCGTGTCGGATCCGATAACCGCAAAATCCCGCCGCCCCGCCGCAAAAAGACGGTCAAACACCTCTTTCGCCTTGCGAAACGAAAGAGCACGAACAAAACTCTCCGGGTCATTTTCATCAATCGTTTCATCAGCATTGCTGACAATAATCTCATAGTCATATCCGCACATTGTCAGCAGCTCGCGCCTGCGCTGTGAGCCGCTTGCAAGAACAAGTTTCATAGTCATTTTCCTTACGTTGTATAAATTTCGGAATACTGTATACGCGGTTCGCACGTATTTGTCGCATTTTACATTTTATTGTCAAATCAGACTTTTTCAATACGTCTCGTTCTGCGTTTGCCTTCGGGCAGGGCTATAATACCAGTATTGCCGATGTATTTCAAGGGCTGATTCCCCGTTTTAAAAAAAAATCAAAATTTTTTTCATTGAAGTGGTGAAAGGTGTTGATTTGTGGGGCGATTGATGATATAATCAGCACATATCCCACAATACGGGTAATGCATTACATAGTAAACGCCGAATCCGGCTTATTCTGCAATAAAGACCATGAATTCCGCGCTTTTTTGCAGAAATGCGGATTTTCGGTGTACTCAATCGAAATTAAGGCGGTGTCGATATGCTGTTGGGGCAATCCAGAAACAATTTGGACTCCAAGGGGCGAATTTTCGTCCCCGTTAAGTGGCGTCCCGACACCTCCGATCACGTTGTTGTTCTTATCGGATTGAATCCTGCCGATGTCAAAAAGGAAGAAAGATTCCTTCAGATTCTTCGGTACGAAAAGTTTGTTGAATTTGCAAAGGATCTAACCTCCTCGCGTCCCTCCGATTTATCCCTCATGCGTGCCAAGCGAAAGATCTTTTCAAGCGCGGAAGAGTGTACCCTTGACAAACAGGGACGCATACTGATTCCGCAATGGCTTGCAAAGTATGCAAACCTTAAGGATGAGGTTCTGCTTTGCGGCGTTGAAGATCGCATTCTCGTTTGGAATCCCGATGATTTCGAGGCAGCGGAAGCCGACTACACGCTTAATGAGCTTTGCTCCGATGTTCAGAATTATTCCGATAAAACTCCCGGTAATTCTTCTGCGGCATCGCTCATATCATCCGCATTCGGAGGTTAATAAAAGATGCTCAATGATATAAACACAAGCTCTTATCACACCCCAATAATGCTTCCGCAGGTTCTGTCCCTGCTGCGTCCGGAACGCGGCGGAACATATGTTGACGGAACGCTCGGCGGCGGCGGTCACAGCCTCGGAATTTTGCGTTCACTCCCTGCCTGCGGCAGATTGTTCGGCATTGACCGCGACGGCGAAGCTATCGCCGAAGCCTCCGCAAGGCTTTCGGTTTTTCCGAATTTCACGGCTGTTCGCGGCAATTTTTTTCAACTTACCGAACTGCTCAATGCCCGCGGAGTCAACGGTGCGGACGGAATCCTGCTTGATCTCGGCGTCAGCTCGCATCAGCTCGACGATGCAGAGCGCGGATTTTCATACGGAAGCGAGGCGCGGCTCGATATGCGAATGGACAAATCCGCTCCGCTCAGCGCACATGATGTTGTAAACAGCTATGATACAGCTGCGTTGACACGAATCATACGCGACTACGGCGAGGAACGCTTTGCCTCACGCATTTCAAATGCGATCGGTGCGGCGCGTGCGGACAAGCCCATTGAAACAACAACCGAACTTGCCGAAATTATCAAAAATGCAATACCGGCGGCGGCAAGGCGCGACGGGCCGCATCCGGCAAGGCGAACGTTTCAGGCAATTCGAATTGAGGTCAACGGTGAGCTTGCGGGGCTTGAACAAGCGGTGCGCGATGCAATCCGCTTTCTGAATCCGGGAGGAGTAATTGCCGTCATAACTTTTCACTCTCTTGAAGACCGAATCGTTAAGAACGTTTTTAAGAACCTTGCAAACCCCTGCACCTGCCCGCCTAATGCGCCCGTTTGCGTATGCGGACTTAAGCCCGAGGTTGCAATACTTACCAAAAAGCCGCTTGTTGCGGATGATACCGAATTGGATTTGAACTCAAGATCGCGCAGCGCAAAACTCCGCGCAGCGCAGAAACTCATAAACACGACGGGGGACGAATAAAATGGCAAAGGATTCAAGATTTAACGGCAGAACTGTTGAAGAAATGCGTGTCTATGCGCCAAACAACGGCTCATTGGCATACAAAAGCGATTATCTTTACGACACAAGGCTTGCAGCGGCTCAACCCAAGCGCAGGCAGGAAACTGCCGCGCCCGCAGAAACCCAGCCAAAGATTCGCCCGCAGAAAACGCGCATTCCGCTTTCCGTCACGCTGCGTGAACGCAAAGTCGGAATTAAGCTGACTGCTTTCCTTTTTGTTGCGTTGATCGCAATGTCCGCGCTTTTGGTAGTTCTCCGTTTTGAGCGCATTGCCGGAGTTCAGCGCGACATCAACGAAATCAATGCCGGCATAGCCGCCGCCCAGCGCGGGTTCGGAGAACTTGACATGGATCTCAACTCCTCCATCGACCTTGAAGCGGCACGACTCGCTGCCGAAACCGCAGGCCTGCACCCGAGAAAATAGCGGTAAACGGCGGACGAAAACGCCTGCCGATAAAACGGAGTCCGCCGCGCGCACGCAAGCGGTGATCGGCAGAAAACGAAATATATCCTTTGTTCATTTTCTGAGCCGACCGGCGTTTGTCATATATATTCGGAGGTAATTCTGCAATGAGCATCACAGCCGTTCCCCCCGGCAAAAAACATCGCAAAAAGAATAAAAAAGCACAAAAAGCCCTGAAACCGCAATGGTCAACATACAAGCGGATTGCATGGCTTTTGCCTGTTTTTGCTTTATTTTTTCTCATCCTCCTTATTCGCATTTTCTGGCTTCAGGTTATTGACGCAAAAGAGCTTCAGCAAAAGGCATTAAGCCAGTGGACGCGCCCGACAACCGTTACGGCTGAACGCGGCATGATAATCGACTGCAACGGGCAGACGCTTGCAAAAGACGGCCCCGTTTACAAAATTGTGATATGGCCGAATTCCATTTCCGAAAGCGACAGAGTTCGTGTTGCCACGGAACTCAGTCGTGTTCTCGACCTTAACTATGAAAAAGTTCTTGAACGAGTTTCAAGCAAAAAACTTCGTGAATTTATTCTCAAACGACAGGTGAGCAAAGAAGCCTGCGACGAAATCCGCAGTTTGCAACTTGGCGGCGGTGTCGGAATTTCACCGGACACAAAGCGCTATTATCCGTTCGGCACTCTGCTTTCACAAACCATTGGGTTCACAAGCACGGACGGAACCGGGCAAAGCGGGCTTGAGCTGACATACAACAAGTATCTCACCGGCAAGGACGGCGAACGTATTGCCGAAACGGACAGCAGGGGAAACCAAATTGCCGACAGTATGATTCAGGAGTTTCCGCCCACGGACGGTTCAACACTGAAGCTTACCGTTGATGCAAACATTCAAAGTTACCTTGAAAACGCGCTTGCCGAAGCTGTTCAGGTCAACAATGCAAAAAATGCACAGGGAATCATCATGGATGTCAACACCGGTGCCATCGTTGCAATTTCAACAAAACCCGACTATGACCCGAACTCCCCTCCGAGGGACGACATGCAGATGCTTGCCGAGCTTTCCCGCAATCGCATTGTAACCGATGCATACGAACCCGGTTCAACTTTCAAAATCCTTACCCTTGCGGCAGCACTCGATTCCGGAAGTACTCATCTTGAGGACAGTTTCTACTGCAACGGCGGTTATATTGTAAACGGCGAACGCATCAAATGCTGGAAACATGCCGGCCACGGCTCCCAGAACCTGACCCGCGCCACGGAAAATTCCTGCAACTGCTGTTTCATGAAACTCGCCTTGACAATGGGTACCGAAAAGTTTTATGATTATCTTTATGCGTTCGGCCTTGGGCAAAGCACGGGCAGCGGACTTGTCGGTGAAAGCGAAGGCATCGTAACTCACCAGAAATACGTTACCCAAAACGATCTTGCACGCATCGGCTTCGGGCAAAGCATTGCCGTGACGCCGATTCAGCTTGCAAGCGCAGTCTGTGCCGCAATCAACGGAGGCGAACTGCACACACCCTATATCGTTGACGAAATCATATCGGCCTCCGGTGAAACGGTATTCAAGGCCGATACGTCCCCCGTTCGCAGGGTCATCAGCGCGGAAAGCTCCGCATACGTTCGTCAGATACTGCAAAGTGTTGTTGATAACGGAACGGGCAAAAACGCAAAGCTTGCAAACTACACCGTCGGCGGAAAAACGGGAACGGCGCAGAAATACGACGAATACGGCCGTGTATCCTCGGGAAATTATATCTGTTCATTCATCGGATTCGCTCCCGCGGACGAACCCCGTTATCTCTGCCTCATCCTTGTTGATGAGCCTCGGGTAAGTTCAATTTTCGGCAGCACGGTTGCCGCACCTTTCGTTCGCCGTGTGCTTGAAAATGTGTTGACGCTGAAGGAAGTACCCGGATTAACCCCGGAAACAAGCTATCAGACGGTTCAGCTGCCCGACCTTGCCGGAATGTCCGCGGCTGACGCTTCCGCACTGCTTGCGCAGTACGGACTTGAGGGCATTTTCGAATGCGATGCGGTTGTAACAATGCAGGTTCCGGCAGCGGGCCAAAGCGTTGTTATCGGCTCGTCCGTTCTGCTGTACACCGGACTCGAGGGTGTGAACACCGCCGAACCGACCGCTGAGCCGTATTATGTTACCATGCCGAGTCTAATCGGGAAAACCGCGCTCCAGGCGCATGATGAGCTTAAACAGCTCGGACTTACAATGATTGCCGACCCCGCCGATCCGTTCGGATATGTCATCGGACAAAGCATCTATGCGGGCACGCAGGTTGAATTCGGCTCATCCGTAACGGTTTATTTCGGCTATTCGACTACAGGCGGTTAATTTCCGCAACAGGCAGACTTTTTGCTGCAAAATCAATACTTGCTTTATAACAGGAGAAAAGCAATGCTTATAAGTGAACTGACAAAAAATACCGACTGCCGCATAATCGGCAGCGACTGCGACATCAGCAGAATCGAATACGACTCAAGAAAACTCACCGGCGGTGAGCTGTTTTGCTGCATCCGCGGCACTTTCAAAGACGGACACGAATTTGCCGAAAGCGCAGTTGCCCGCGGCGCAGCCGCGCTCCTTGTTGAACGGGAGCTTCCTCTTTCCGTGCCGCAAATTATTGTGAAAAACTCACGTCATGCAATGGCCGAGCTTGCAATTGAGTTTTACGGTCATCCGCTTGACGGAATCCCTGTCATCGGCATCACCGGCACGAACGGAAAAACGACAACAACATACATGATAAAAGCGATCGCCGAAAAGGCGGGCTATAAAGTCGGACTGATCGGCACGATTCGAAACCTTATCGGCGACAGAATCATCCCCACCGACCGCACCACACCGGAAAGCGTTGAGCTTCAGCGTGTGTTCAGGCTTATGCGCGACGAGGGTGTTCAGCTTATCGTGATGGAAGTCAGTTCGCACGCATTGGATCAGGACAGGGTTCACGGAATCGAGTATCTCATAGGCGGATTCACGAACCTTACGCAGGATCATCTTGATTATCACAAAACTTTTGAAAATTATCTTGCGGCAAAAAAAATTATGTTCACACGCAGCAAATTTGCCGTTATGAATGCTGATGACAGCCACAGTGCGGAGCTGCTTCGCGGAATCAATATCCCAAGCATCACATACGGCATTCGCTGCGAAAAAGCCGATGTTCGCGCTGCCGACATTGAAATCTGTGCGCGCAACATCGAATTTGAAATGTTGACGCCGAACGGAAACAAGCAAATCAATGTTTCCATTCCCGGGCTTTTCAATGTTTTTAACGCAATGCTTGCAGCATCGGTCTGCATGAAACTCGGAATTGATTTGGACACCATCGCGGAAGGGCTGAAAAGCGTGAAGGGCGTTTCCGGCAGGATGGAATCGCTGCCTGCGGAAGGCTTTGATTTTTCCGTTATACTGGATTTTGCACACACACCGGACGGACTGTCCAACCTGCTCTCTGCCGTTCAGGGTTTTGCCAAAGGACGCGTCATTGCCGTGTTCGGCTGCGGAGGCGACAGGGATAATGCCAAACGTCCGATAATGGGTGCAACGGCGGCAAAACTTGCAGACTTCTGTGTTGTAACATCCGACAATCCGCGCACGGAAGATCCGACGCGCATCATCAACATGGTGCTTGAAGGTGTGCGCAGCGAAAAAACGGAGTACGTTGTTATTGAAAACCGCCGCGAGGCAATACGTTACGCACTGAATATTGCAAAGAAGGACGATGTGGTTGTTCTTGCAGGCAAGGGCCACGAGAACTATCAGGAAATCAACGGCATCAAGCATCCGTTCGATGAAAAAATAATCGTTGCCGAAATTCTTGAAGATATGCGCTGCGGGCGCAAATAATTCCGTATTCGGCACAGTTTTGCGCATCGGGCCGTTTCGGTTCCGTGCAAAGAAAAAATATAAGAGGTTCGTATTATGCAAAAGATGATTTTCGCTTTCATAACCGCCGCAGCAGCGGTCATGCTCATTTCTCCCCTGTTCATTCCCATGCTCCGACGACTCAAGTACGGGCAGGTTGAACGTGCCGAGGGGCCGCACGCACATTCCGCAAAGGAAGGCACTCCGACAATGGGCGGCATTATGTTCATAATCGCGATCATTATTGCAGTTGCGGCATTCAGCATATACGGCATTGCATTCGATTTTTCGGTTCCTGCCGTGCTTATCATGCTTGCGTTCGGGCTTGTCGGCTTTCTTGACGACTTTATAAAAGTCAAGCGCAAGCGCAATCTCGGTCTCCGCGCATACCAAAAAATTATCGCACAGCTTCTTCTGTCCTTTGCGGCGGCGTACTATGCCTATAAAAGCAGTTTTATCGGCTCAACATTGTATGACCCGATTTTCGGCAGCATCGAACTCGGCGGATGGTACATTCCCTTTACGATGTTCATGATAATTGCCGTTGTCAACAGTGCAAACCTGACCGATGGCTTGGACGGTCTGCTTTCCGGCGTCTCGCTGATTTACAGCATTGCAATGGGTGTGCTTTTTCTCTATTTTGCAAAAGTTTTCGACGGCAGCTTCATTAACGAACCCCGTTTCGTTGCAAACCGCGACGGAATGCTTTGCATGAGCGTTTTTGCGTTTGCGGTCGCCGGCGGCTGCCTCGGCTTTTTGAAGAGCAACAGCTATCCCGCAAAAGTCTTTATGGGAGATACAGGCTCAATGGCACTGGGCGGTGCAATGTCCGCAATGGTCATTTACAGCCGTTCCCCGTTCCTCTTCCTGCTGATGGGCGTATGCATTGTTGCCTCCGCCGTGAGCGTTGTGCTGCAGGTCGGCTCGTTCAAACTGCGCCACGGCAAGCGCATATTCAAAATGGCACCTCTTCATCACCATTTTGAGCTTTTGGGCTATCCCGAAACAAAAGTCGTTTCAGGATACATGATAGTGACCGCACTTGCCTGCGTTGCCGCACTCGCACTGTTCCTTTGATAGAGCAAACAAATAAAAGTCTGCTTTATTGTGCAGCATAACGCTGCATTTCAGAATGCCCACCATTGGTTCCTGCGGTTCGGGCGAACCGTTTTGAACACATAGCCGCCGTTCGGCGCCGAAAGTCGTGATTTTTGTTGGCACTTGGCACGACTGATAATGATACCGGGTTTTTAAGAAGGAGCATCGGCACACTTCTCAAAACCCCGCTGCGCCGAACGGCAGCATCTAAAAGACTGCACTGCCGCAGATACGAATTTGTTCCGCAGGCAGCTTAATTCACCGAATAAAACCTATAAACAACGAAAGGACGCGATTCGATATGAAAAAAACCGCACTGATCGTCGGAATGGCAAAAAGCGGCATTTCGAGCGCAAAACTGCTTTACAGAAACGGGTATAACGTTATCATTAACGATATGAAACCTGTCATTCCCGGGCTTGAGGAAGCTCTTTCCGGCATTGAATACACCGACAAACTCGGCGAAGCTCCCGAAACACTTTTGGACGGAGTGGACCTGATGATTATTTCCCCCGTTATTCCGATTTTCGCTCCATTTGTCCGCAAGGCACAGAGCCGCGGCATTGAAGTTATCGGCGAAATTGAACTCGGTTATCGTTATTGCAGCAGAGGAACGCATTTTGTGTGCATCGGCGGCACGAACGGAAAAACCACAACCACTGCGCTTACCGGCGAAATATTCAAAGCAAACGGCGAAGGCCAAACGTTTGTTCTCGGCAACATCGGCATTCCAATTACCGAACATGCATCCGAAACGCGCCCGGGCGACACCGTTGTTGCGGAAACCGCCGCGCTCCAGCTCGAAAGCATCCGTGACTTTCATGCCGATGCAGCCGGGCTTTTGAACATCACCGAGGATCATATCAATCGGTTCGGCTCGATGGAAGCGTACATTGCGGCCAAAATGCGCGTTTTTGAAAACCAGACCGAACAGGATTTTGCCGTTCTGAATGCGGATGATCCAATTGTTTCGGCCGCGGAAACAAAAGCAAAAAAGCTTTACTTTTCAAGGCTGCATGAGGTTCGGGACGGCGCCTTTGTCCGCAGCGGCATCATCATCTTCCGCATGAACGGAGTTGAAACGCAGCTTATTCCCGCAAACGAACTCGGCATCATCGGTGCACATAACCTTGAAAACGCGCTCTGTGCGGTTTGCCTTGCTATGTCCATGGGAGTAAAGCCGGATGTCGTCTGCAATGTTCTGAAATCATTCAAAGGTGTTGAGCATAGAATTGAATACACCCGCTGCCTGAACGGAATCACTTTTTACAACGATTCAAAAGGCACAAACCCCGAATCCACCGTTAAAGCCGTTGAAGCAATGACAAAGCCGACAGTGCTTATGCTCGGCGTCGGTAATTATGATAAGCAAAGTGATTATCGTCCCGTCTTCCGCGCCTTCAACGGAAGAGTTAAGGCTGTTGTTGTAAACGGTTCAAACACCGAAGCTATCATGCGTGCGGCCAAAGACGAAGGGTTTAAAAACATCTACCCCTGTTCGGATGATTTCCGCGCACTGATACTGAAAGCAGCATCCCTTGCCGAACCCGGCGATGCAGTGCTGCTCTCCCCCGCCTGCGCAAGCTGGGGCATGTTCGACAATTTTGAACAGCGCGGTGACATATTTAAGGAAATAGTAAACTCACTCTGAGGCGGTTTTGATTCCCGCCCATCGGGTTTGAGTTTCCGCCGAAAAATGCCGCATTCTGCCCGAAACGGTCCCTCCCGTTTCAGAATAATCGATAAGAGAGGTTGAGATGGAAAGCAACGCAACACATATTCGTTTCACCGAAAGGCGCGGCGGCAGTTCTCCCGCCGCTGCACCCATGCCGACAATGCGCCCGCGCAGACACGGCATGGACTACTTGCTTTTTCTTACAGTTGCGGCAATCTGCGCATTCGGCGTTGTTATGCTGTTTTCCGCAAGCTATTATTATGCCCAGTCCTTTCAGGGCGACGGGTATTACTACGTAAAAAAGCAGCTGCTCTTCCTTGCAATCGGCATTCCCGTTATGTTCGGGCTTTCGTTCGTGGATTACAAATTCTACCGACGCTTTGCATGGATGGCATATCTGCTTATAATCCTGCTCCTTATTGCCGTTCTTCTTTTCGGCAAAAACCTGCAGGGCGGACAGCGTTGGCTCAAAATCGGTCCGCTGCAATTTCAGCCTTCCGAACTTGCAAAGTTCATAATCGTTATTTGCATGGCAAAATACATGACGGATCATCATGAGGATATGCCGTCGTTCGTTCGTGGGCTTTTGCCGATGGCTGCACTGCTTGTCGTTCCCGCCGTGTTGATTTATTTTCAGCCGAACGTTTCCATGCTCATAATCCTTTGCATTGTGTTTGCGATCATGCTTTTTATCGGAGGAGCGGATCTGAAACATCTCGGCATTGCGGCACTTATCGGCGGAGTTGCTCTCGTTGTTCTTTTGTTTGCTGCGTCATATCGCGAAAGCAGATTTACTGCATGGCTTGATCCTTGGGGCAACAAAAGCGATGCCGGCTATCAGATCGTTCAATCGCTTTATGCATTCGGCAACGGCGGGGGGGGCGGTGCGGGGCGTGTTGCGAAACGGTATTGAAT
>OGQJ01002624.1_pt1 | contig 13474 bp, 5 predicted proteins | sample 1553161 | NCBI WGS metagenome assembly OGQJ01 (sample SAMEA2579923, study PRJEB22360) | human gut metagenome | biome: human gut; feature: human-associated habitat; material: faeces | place: Denmark | collected 2008/2010 | reverse complement strand
TGCAACCTGCAAAGAACCATCAATAAACTTTCCCTGATTACTGCCCCTGTTCTTGCTCTTCACGCTGCCTACAAGGTTGAGCATCGTATTGCGCTTATCGAGATCATAGTTCTTAATGAACTTATTAAGATCCTGAAGGCAATACGCGGCCACGTCCTGTTGTCCCAATGCCATATGCGTTTGCATCTGCACGTTCACTGCATTCACAATCGCCACATAATCCTGCATTGCCCTTAATGCGGCATCCGATTTCTTGCTACCCTGCTTCACCAGCCGCTGCTGCTGCGCAAAATTACGCACCAGCAAAGCCTTCGCGCGCGTGGCCTCGTTCAACGCTTCACGTACATACTCATTACGTTCCCGACTGCTCTCGATACGACACGCTTGCTGGAACATATCAAACGCGGCATCGACACGGGCCAAACGATCCTGCTGCATTTCCTCACCGAGCTGTTGCACAGCTCGGCCGACTTCATCGATTTTTTCCATTACCAAGCAAAGGGCAGCCTGTGTTTCAAGATGCTGCATAGCCGGCAATAACGTATCATTTCTGACGACTTTCTCCAAACGCACTTGTTTGAAGATTTTATTGCGTTCATCGAACACTTCAGCGAGAATCTCACCGTTTTTATCCGTGGCGAAATGGAGTTTGCCCTCTTCAATCATGCGCATGATATGTTCCGGAAGCTTGGCTTCCAAATGCACAGTTCCGCCAAACATACTTTCTAATGTTTCCGCCAGAGCCGGAAGCATGGTTGAAAGCCATTTCCAATTAGTCAAATGCCGAAACAGATTCTTGCTGTCTTCGTCAGACAACCAAATCTCGCCACGCCGGCCATCATCCATCACGATTTCGCAAGGCACAATTGGCACAGGACGATACTCCCCCTGCTTGTATATTGGCAGGCTCGGATCATCACCGCGAAAACCGCAATACGGACACATGGTCGCGGTCTCTGCCACATACGTTCCGCAAGCTGGACATTGGACATTCATTTTTTGCCTCACTTCTCGCTGACCCGCTGATACGTGACCTTGCATTCCTTAACGCGGCGGAGCTGCTGATGGCGCAACAGCGGGTTAAGCCAATCGCCGTCAACGAATTTTTGGAAGATGTCAAGACCACGACCGGGAAGAATCTCCCATCCGGTATCCGAAGTAATGGAACGGTCGTGCAAAGTGTCTCTGAATTCGTAGGTAAGGTTCACGCCCAGCTGTGAGAACGTCGATGCCAGTTCGTTCAAACCATCTAGCTGCGCTTCCATGAATCCAGGCTCATTATGCCCGGTCACCAGATGAACGGCTACATCCTCATCGGGATTTTTGCATCTCAGCAGCATCTCCAAGAACTCAGCCAGATTACGCAGCTGGTACGGCTTACGCACATACGCATCCTCTACAACGATTTTCTTTGCCCCGGCCAAGTAGGGGCCGAATAATCCGAAATACGTGATTCCACGTTGGTTTTCGATCAGTTCCCGCTGCTTTCCATCGGCCTTTGCCGCAAGACGCTCGATTGGAGTCATCGTAGCTGTTTCTTGCTGCCGCGCTACGGGCAAGGCATTGGCGTTCTCAGAAGAACTCGCTTCTTTCTCGTTACCCGCAATTGCCATGGCTTCACCGGCAACAGACGATTCCGACTCGCCTTCATCTTCCGAGTTCTCAACTACACGCCCACGCCAATACAACTGCGGGTAGTCAAGCTCTTCCAAGGTCTGCACGGCGACTATTTCGCCGTCGCTCACACGCTTGTAGGTAAACTCGACCTCCTCCATGGTGGAGTCGATGCGGCACAGCTGGTCCTTGACACGCTTGCGGCCCTCGATGGCGCAACGCAGCAACGGCTCCATCTGTTCGGGAGTGGCCTTGCTGTCCGGGTAGATGAGTTTCATCAATCCGGAGAACGTCTTTTTGATGCCGTCCTTATCTCGCGTGGACAGTGTGGAAGACAGTTCGAAATACTTTTCGAACCGGTCGCTGTAATCGGCATCGCGCAGGTTGTGCAGAATCTCCGCCAGATAGTCGACAACGAAACCGAATCCGCTGGTGAACATCTCGGAACGGATCTGTTCGAACTCCCAACCCGGCAGATAGAAGTGAATACGATCCAGGAATGCCGGATCGTGATACTGTTTCGGCAGTTCCTCGAACAGGTCGGAGTTTTTCAGCATGTACGGCACGTTATGCGAGGTGTTGCCTACGAACGCCATGCTCGCCTCGCCTTGGAACGTCTCGACGCCACGGGAGAACGACTTGTTGGCCATGTAGTTCTTCATGATGTCCACCAAGTCCCGGCCGGCCTTCTTGGCCTTGCCTGCGAACTCGTCGAACGCCACCGTATCCCAATAGCCCACAAGCCCCAGATGTCCGTTGGAATTGTTCACGAACAGTTTGGCCACTGTCACTTCCCCGCCGGATATGAGCATGCCGTGCGGCGAGAATTCCGAGTAGATGTGCGACTTGCCGGTGCCTTTCGGCCCGAGTTCGACCAGATTGTAGTTTCGTTCCACAAACGGCACCATGCGTACCAGATGCAGCAGTTTAGCCCGGTCGGAGAATAGATCGGAATTGAACCCAATGGATTGCATCAGCAGATCGATCCACTCGCCGTCGGTGAATTGCGAACGTTGCTGCATGTAGTTTTCGCGATCATCGCGCGACATCTGCACAGGCTTGAGCTGTAGCAACTGCCATGGCACTTCGCGCGGGTCGCCGGAATATGCGTAACCGATCTGACACATGCACCAGATGCCCGTCACCAGCAGTTTCGGATAAGCCTTTACAAGGCTTGGATCGACAATGACCTGGCTGATGCCGAGATTGGAGAATGTCGCCTCATACAGGTCGGTCTTCTCGTTAAGGGCCACCTGTACACGGTCGATAATCCTATGGCTCCCTTTCTCGCGGATCTTCGACTGGATAAGATTGGCTTCCTCGCGATGCACATAGTTGTTTGCAAGAATGGCACGCACTCGATCCACACCCGACTCGATACTGGCCTGATCGGTGTTCGTGGCATATGCGCTGAGCAGGAACTCGAGCACATATGAAGGCACCAGTGCATTGCCCTTGACCTTGTTCACCAGATCCTTGCGGACGGTGACCCCGGGGAACATATCAGTGATCTTAGCGTCCAACGCGGTCAGGGAATTCCCATCCGTGTTGTGTTCAGGACTTTCAATCCAACCGTTCTGGCTCATACCCTGCTCATTCATTGTGTTACCCCTTACGGTCGCTTTCCTCTGTACTCATCCAATTCAGTCGAAGAATCCGGCATCGTCGGCCACCACGCCCTGTTTGAAGAAGTATCGTGCCTTCTGGTCAAGCATGACCAGCACATTTGACCCATCTGTCTTCTCACGCAGGCGCAGTTCGATATTCGTTCCATTGAATCGTTCCGCGTCACTGGTCAGCATGAGCGTAGCCGTCACATGGCGTTCGCTTTTCTCCTGCCCGAGCAGATCGAAGGCGACCGGTGTCTCATTGGAGATGAGCACATCATTGCCTGCCGTATCGCGCCCCCACAATCCGGCCAATACGGTACGTGCGCGGATTTTTCCTCCAACGGGCTCGTTCTGGAAGAATTCCACAGTCAACTGTCTGCTGGAAAGCCTGTCGGTTCGTTGCAGAATAGTGAATTCCACAGGCCTCACATCGTCGGCCGCGGAACGCCCCTTACTGACATGCAGCACAGGAACGACGATTTCCTGCAATGCTGCTCCTCCATGCACATACTTCACACCGGCGCCCTGCATGCGCAAGCGCATGATGGAGTTCGGTACTTGAATGCTTATGCCTTCATTCCGAGCATCGTCCATTCCTATCTGCGCGGCATTGAATGTCACGAACGCACGACCCGGAGCAAGATTGGATCCGATGGAGAATCGCCTCTTTCTCACCCATACCGCATCGCCCTTGGGCTGTTCGCTCAGCCATTCCGTACCGTCCAAATCTCGGTCCTGATAGAGGAATCCGTGGTCCGCAGTGATGATCATGTTATGGACGTTGCCGCTGGCAAGTTTTTTGACTACTTCGCCCAGTTCCTTGAACGTTTTCTCGCATGCGTCCACTGTTTCCGATTCCGTTTTCTCCGTATCACCGGTGGCGTCGATATGGTTGTGATACACATACAACACGTTGCAGGATTTATATAGTTCTTTGATTTCGCTGACTTTCAGCTTTGTCAAATCGTCATATCTAATCGCTTTGCCGCCTACGGCCGAAAGAATGGCAGTGCGCGCTTCGATTCCTTTGGTGCTGCGTCCATCAGCCAGAACATACAAACGGTCTTTGCTGTCGAATTCGAGCGAGCCGTGCGGCAGCAACGCCGCCATGCCAAGTTGCGTATAGGATGGCAGAACGCTGTATTGCATGTTCAGTTTCGTACTGAAACGGCTTTCTCTGTCGATGCGTTCGGACAGTTCCTGCGCAACCTCGTAACGTAGCGCATCGGAAATGATCACGGCGATTTTTCTGCCGGCCTTCAAGGTCGGCGCGATTTCACGTTCATAGAAATTGGTTTGCGCGTCCATGTCTATGAACTTCCATTGGCTTAGCGTATCGACTTGTTTTTGCCATACCTGACCCAGATCCTGCTGATATGCCTCGTAGGCGCTTTGCAAATCATCGTCCACGCTCACCGCATCCGGGTTGGCGCGATGCCATGCGAGCACATATCTTCTGTATGCGCCGTCGGCCTTGTATAGCTTTTCAGCATACAGCTTCATCCCCTGCTCCGGCGAGCTGACGGTGCTGACGAGTTCACCGCATTCAGCCAGAACGGCACGGAGCCTGCTTGCTGCGGCAATGCACTCATATTGGTCGGCATATTCTGCATACCAGAGTTTTTGCTTGCGCCCGTTGATGATTCGTTGCACCTGGTCGTCCGTAATGGATTGCGATCCCAATCGTTCGAACAGCTTGTTGACGATCATCTCATCCACGTCGCGGAACAGGTCGCGGTCGGCAAGCTCTTCTACGCTCATGTCGGCGATTCGAGTGGACAGGTGCAGTTCCTCCACGGCATTCTCGGAAAGATTCTGCAGTACCGTGCGCATGTCGATGTTCTTATACCAGTCGTCCCAGTCGCGAATGATATTCGCATAAGTGGAGACGGCGTTCCTGCCATCGGAGAATCCGTTCCATGCCAGCTGGAACAGCCATAGCACGAAGTCTTTCACCGTTGGTTTGGCTCCAGTACCAGTATCCACATCGAAATGGTAGATTCTTCGCGTGCCATTCCAGTGGAATTGGCTCAATCCCATCTTTTCGATTTCTTCGATGCCGGATTCGTCACCCTGCGAATATTGTGCAAGCAGCTCAGCCCAGATGTCTTGCATGCTGTGCCGATCGTCTTTCAGTTGCAGCAATGTGGCGATCATCTTCGCTTGGAAATAGGTGTCGTCGTCGTGCGCGTTAAGACGTTTTGCGAAGCGCTTGGCACGTTCTTCACTGTCGAAGAACTTTGGTACGCCCCTCATTACTTCCAACCACTCTTTTCGGGTGTCGGCGGAGGCTTCCGGCAGCGTTTCCGTAAGCGTAACGGCAAGTTTGTCCATGGTGAACGTGGGGCCGTATGCCCGTTCCAAATCCAACAGCCAGTTGTCCTGATCTGCCGGGGCCGGCTCCGCCAGATATACGAGGAATTTTTGATTTGGCTGCTCGTGGAACATGCGGTAGCGCACCGTGAACGGAATGTACCGCCTGTCATTCTCATCCCCGATTTCCGGAGTGATGAGTTCAACCTCACGCAGTATCTCATCGGTGGCATGCTCGCCTACCAATGTTGCTACATCATCCGCGTACTGCTTCTTATCGTCGCGCCAAAATACGATGCGCCCGCGTTCGCCCGGCTGGCTGAAACGTTTAGCGAGCAGTCTTGTTACTTGGCCATTCTCACTCATGCAGTTCCGTCCTTTTCTTCGCCTCAACGTATCGAGTGGCACGAGCAGCACCAATTTTCACTGCACTGCCTTCCTCTATTAGGCTCTTCAATATTCGTTGAGCCTGCCTTTCCTGCACACCCAGTATCCGTATGGCGTCAGAGATAGAAATGCTCGCATTCTTACGCAGCGCATCAAGAATACGCTCTTTCTGGGATGGAAGCACCGCAATGGCGGCATTCGGAGCAGCATTCGTTTTTGAAGTTATTTCTTCCACAATCCCGTCATCAGAAAGCGAATCCCGTCGTAATCCCGTCACAATCCCGTCATCAGAACCTGTCTCTGAGCCATTGCGATAGATATTGATGCGCAGATCCGTGTCGCCGCCGAGGAATTCCGGTTCCGGCAATCCGGCATCGCGCACCTCCTGCATCACACGCAGGATGCCGCTCCCCCAATGCTCAATGTAACCCATGTACTCAAAGGCAGAGGCCAATGCTTCGTTGCGGATTTTCGAATAGCCCTGCTTCATGCGTTCAATGGTCTGTCCCAGCGGCAAGCGCCCGGGCGAAGTGATTTCCAATCGATCATCGTAGATTGCGATCTGAATGCTTGAATGGTCGATATAGCTGCGATGCACTATCGCGTTGACGATCAGCTCTCGAATGGCATCCGGTGGAATCTCATACACGTCCTGCCGGTACACGCCCTTGAATCGGGCGCCCATATGGATGTTGCGCAACACATACTGGTAGGACTCTTCGATGAGTTCCTGGGGCGTACCCGCGAACTCACGTCGATCCACGAACACGGCTTTGGTGGTTCCCTTGAACACGCCGCATTGCACCACGGGCCGGACGGCCGTATTACCAGTCAGAATCGCATAAGCGTTGGTGGGCACCAATTGCCCATCCTGTTCTGCCAGCACGCCCCATTGCAGCAACTGTTTCTCCGTAACCGTTTTGACTTTTGCGGGGTCTTCGGCGTTGTTCTTCGCGGTTTTCGTCAGACTTGCGCACAGTGCTTCGATGTCTTCTTCAGTTACGGATAGTCCAAGGCAGTGCACTTGGTCGAAGCTCCGATTGCTGCCTTCAATGGTCAGCTCCCGAATGGTGGGCTGGTCTGCTTGACGCGTGGTGCCAGCTACGCGGACGAATGTTCCCTGTTCCTGGCCGAGCGACTTGATATGGTACGGACGCTGCAAGCCGGGAGCGATCTCAGCCACGATAACCGTTTTGCCGTTCACATCATGCATGGTGATGTCGGGAATAATCAGTGGCTCGCAGCTATTGACGATGGCGTCCGAAATGGAGTCCATTACCGTGAACACCTTGTCTTCGGCAATACCAACCACGCGAAGCGTCTGGTCTTCGACGCCGAACACCAAACATCCGCCTTGCCCATTGGCAAACGCCACCGCGGTTTTGGTGTAGTTGATGCTCCTAGAGGGAGGAGTGAGCTTGTACTCCACATTCTTGGATTCGCCATTCAACAAGGTCTCAATGCTCATTAGGCGTTTGCCCTTCTGACTTATTTATACGGTTAATCCAATTCAGTTTTGTCTCTATCCCCATACGCTTCAGCTGTTTTTTAACAGAGCATAACGCAACCTTGCTGAAAAAGGGAAGATCATGACTATGACTATCTTGCTTGGGAACAATGGCGAAAACGACATCATGAATTTGATTCTGATTCAACAGAAAATTCTCAACTGAGGACAGCCCCTCTTGTTTGCCAACCTGCTTGATTTTTTCATTCACTTTTTCCGCATAATCGGCAGCATCCCGCTCCATAGAAGCCGAAACAAGCCCCTGATTAAACAAATGGCTCATTGTTGCCGAACCCGAATATCGCTTTATATGAATTCTTTTCCCATCATCAGCAAGCACATCACAAAATTCAATTCGGCTACGACCACCACCATACGAAATTAATCTTTTATCCATTAAGAGAAAATGATAAGGGAATTTTTGAGCAAGAGCCTTCTCAAGCTTATAGTTATATAGCCCTTCCTTCTCAAGTTTTATCTTTTTCCCGTCAAAATCATCAACAAATTGTTCTCCATCATTTTGAGGATATGGAATGAAATCTATATCCGATTCGTCCGTATCCATAAAATCTTCATTAATTCGATTAAGGTAATCCGAGCGAATCTCATACCAAGCGCCATCAAGCACACAATATGATTCCCCACCGTATGCCAAATCACCAACAAGACACTTATGCGCTTGCCAACCTTGATAAGGCAAGCCATTTTCTTTTGAGATAGCAGTTACTCGTTTATTTTTAAGTTGGTCAATAGAAGTAAGAGGCTTTTTAAAAGAACGAAGTACATCTGCTAAAAGTACATCATCCTGAAGGATAGGCTCATCATTCTCATCGGTTTGAGACCCAATTTGGAAACCTTCGATTCTATCCCAATCAATAATATCAGGAACCGCCATCCACAAATCATGCTGACTGTCATCGTTATAGCTATAGTTTGCGATTTGCCGAATAGATTCGTCCCATAATTTTTGTTCTAGAGCGGGATCTTTTACAGGAGCGATATTGTCAACCCAATCAAAATCTTGCTTGTAAGTTTCTTGACAGAACAATTCATAGAGAGATTTAAGGAATTCTTGCACATTATCTATATCAATTTCTTTTGTAACAGCAAGCGAATCACCGCCAGTCACCGTTCCACACAGCAACTCATCTTCTCCGCATTTAGCCGTTACCTGGCTTAACAAATTCCTTTCAGTATCGATGGCAAAATCATCGATATCTCCTATTCGTGACAACTGTTCACTTGAACGCTTGGCACTACCCGAGACATCAGCGAAATGAATCGCCCTCAATGTATCATTTTCTACAGAATTAAGCACACATTTCAGACCAAAACGTTCCTCAATTGCAGAACGATTAATAAGTGTGCGACCATATCCAAAAGTAAGAACAAAATAGCGCTGATTACCCCCTCCACCTGACGAAATAGTTTCATCTTCTTTTGCGCCAAGCGAATAATTCCCAACAATAACCGGAACGACAAGGGCTGCTCCAATATTGGCAACTTTAAGAGATTCACTTTCTACCGTCGAATTAAAAAAAGTATCAATCCATCCAGGCTCGTGCGGTTCACTGGAACGAGCGAATAGCTTATAACTCTCATGCCCCTTGACCTGCAACTCAACAATACGGTTACCATCATCTGAAGCAGGAGGAATTATCTCTCCTACTGGAAAATCTTGTTTTATCAGATAAATGCTGAGCTTATTCTTTGCCATTTCTGACTTCCTTGTCTTCTTCCTTCAATGGATGAACGGGCCAGGTCCAGTTGGAGACTTCTTTGCGTTTCTTCTCGATAGCTGGGATGGAACGCAGGGCTTTGCCCATGCGCAGGTAGTTCACCAGCACACCGTCATCCAAATCAATTTCCAGATTACTGGTAGCCAGCGGGTACAGGGTCTGATCCTCATAGTCCTTGCATTCAAGAATGGCTTTACGGAGTTTGGCGGCCTGTTTCTTGTCCGTGGTACGGTCGGAACGCTCCAAGCTATCGGCGATGTCGGCGATTTTGTTGGCATAGTCACGCAGATAGTTGAGTACCACGTTCGTGGTTTTTGGCGTATACCGGTGCAAATACACCAGCACCTTGAAGGAGCCCTTATTGTTGGTCTGGCTGGAGTACTGCCAGTAGATCGGACGATTCGAGTACATCTTCACGTGGTCGTTGTAGAAATCATTCACGAAATACTTGCGGATACTCTTGCCCAGCACCTGTTCGATGTAAGCGATGTTCGCGGCCAGATTCTCCTTGCCGAACGCCACGGTGAGGAACCTGTGGAACCGTGTCACGATATCATCTTCGAAGCAGTCCGTCTCCGTGACCGGAATGACATTGTCCGCGTCCGGCTCGAATGACGGGTTCGGAATCTGTGCATGGAAATCATCAAGTGTTTCACCCTGCGAAGCGAGAATCAAACCAGGCTTATCGAGCGAATACCTGCCGAACATGCAGCCCACCGCATACGAAATGAGCTCCTTGACGACATCTTGAGCGAATTTCTCGTTACGCACTTCCGGAGTATCCTTCGGATATGCGAACGCGACGTTGCGCTTCAGCGACACGCGTTCCAACAGTACATCGCACGGCACGTCATCACGCACGCCATACGCATCCGCAACCATCTCGTTATTACGGATCTCACGCTGGCGCTGTTCCTCGGACACACGATCCCAGTACTCGCGAAGATGCGTTACCGCATCTTCGAGTAAATCTCCCGCTTGTGAACCCTGATTAGGGTCAAGCAACGCAAACCGTTGAAAATCCCATGACGTCTCAAAAGAATCCCAGTCCTTTTTTGAAGATCCAATCATTGAATGAACCAAACTAGACAACGCTTCTTCTTTTTTAATAGGAAGAGGAAACCGAAGTACATCCCCTGTCTGATAGTTTAATGTTGGGTTAAGCCCCTGCAAAATATATGGAGCAAGCGAAGATGTAATCACACCGATAAACGACAACAAATCATTACCATCTACGTTATCTTTTAAGAATAAACTTGGACCTCCAGTCTCAGCAATATCTTCCTTACGAAGAAGGCGAAATGTTCCACCTCTCGAACTAATTTTTGTCCATGTAATTCCTTCTTTATCCCATAAATACTTAGGAGAAATTCGAGCTACTTTATCTGAACGGTAATAATCACGAGTTTCCTCATCCCATTTCACGACGTTATTTAAATTCCCATAATAATTCCGTTCTTTACCGCCTTTAGCACAGAAACGGTAACGTGATTTATTATTTACATCAGTAGATATCAATTCCCACCACAAGCGTAAATATTGGAGATTATCACCTGTTTTAATTAAACCATCGCTGAAAAAAATAGTGTCCGAAGCTGGATTTATCAACGTTTTTCTTAATTGCTCACCGAGCCAATAGACGATTGGCGAGCCAGGGATTTGCGCGAACTCGTGCTGGTTCACCTCGAAAAAATACTTGCGCATACCCGAATGGGCAGATTGCTCATTATTGTGCGCTTCGATAATTTCCAATGCACGAGGACCTTGCTGCTTCGCTCCTACAAAATCACTAAGCCTGACAAATGCACCCTTCCTATCGCTGCGACCCTTTCCTAGAGTGAAAGTACAAATAGGCACGGTGGCACCTTCGAATCCGGAATATTCCAGTTGAATCAATGAACTGATGTGTTCCTGTCGGATAATCCGTTGACGCATCTGCTCATAGGAAGATATGAACATCCACACGTAAGGAGTCATGAAGCCAAGCTGCCCATGCTTAGGTACCAACTCAAACAGTCTATAAATGAATGCAGCGAAGAGATCGGCTTTACCATCCTCGTAATGGTCCTGCACAAACTGTTTGAGCTCGCCGCTCATATTCTTTGCGCCCATATATGGCGGGTTCGCCACCACTGCCGCGTATTTACGTGCGAGGTACCTTGTTTGAGTAAATACGTCCTCTGCATGTTCACGCAGAAGTGGGTCGAACAACGTATCGATGCCATCCTCGCTTTCCGGTGATGACGCCGACAATTCAACAAGCTCCTGCGGCGGCTGAATCAGCGAACCGTACACGTCCGCCTTCGCATAGGTGTTCCATACCGTGGAGTCCAGATTCACCTGGTATAGGTCATTCAGCTCGGCGACTTCGTCTTCCTTGAACGCGATCGGCGAAATGTGCTGAATGTTCGGCTCCACCTGCTTCTTGAAGAATCTGCGGGAACGGGAGCGAGCCTTCATGGTCAGAGCGAAGGCGGCAAGGCTTGCGGCTCGTTCGTCAATCTCCATGCCGTACAAGTTGTGTTTGAGAATCAGGCCGGGAATATCGTTCGGAGCATATCCTTCCTCCTCATAGATCTCATACAGCAGGTCGAACGCGTAAGTAAGCATATGGCCCGAACCGCATGCGGGATCGCAGACCGTCAGGTCTTCAGGCACTTGGATGTTGAAAATATCCTCGTTCCCGGCGGAGTCATCCCCCGAAGGCTGAATATAGTAGTCCCAGTTCTTGTACAACTGGCTGTCTGGATGGGACTGCATCCAAAGCCTGCCAACCGTGTTCTGCACCAGGTAGCGCACAATCCAGTCCGGCGTGAACAGCTGGGTGGCGGCGGGAATCTCATTGGCTCCGGCTTTGTGGTTCTTCTTGAACCCGTCCATCACCTCGTTCTTGCGTTCCGAAATGTAGTACTGGTACAGCCAGCCGATGATCTCCACATTGCCGGACGGATCGTCAACGCCGCAATCCTCCGGAGTCATAACCTCCACCGCATTCCTCAACACGGAACCCTCGGCAAGCAGATCGGCGGGCATAAGCAGTTCATCCACTCTGCCGGCCTCCTTGCCGACGTTTTCGAACATGAACGGCAGGTTATGATTCCAGAACCGGCATTCGGATTGCAGCAGCAGACCATAAGCCAGGCCCTGCGGGTCATCCGCCAAGATGGAACCGCTCAGCAACCCTTCGATGCGCTCTTTGGCCTTATTATTCACGTGCGCCGAGAACACCCTGCTGTCATACTCGCCTCGTTTCGCGGCTGCAAGCACTTCCGGCAGACCATTCGTGCTGGTCAGGCCAGCTGGAGAGACCACAGGCGTGCCGGTGAACCCGTGCACATCCATGTAACGGAACGCGATGATGCGGTTGAACCATCGGTACGCATAACGTTCCACCACATGCCTGCGGCCCTCTTCACCGCCGCCGGCACGCTCGATCTCATGCTGCAGAAAAGCGAACGCACGCGGGTCGTCAACCTGGGCGTCGGAATTCGGCACCAATGCGGCGTCAAGCCGGGCCCTCACCGCGTTCATGAGCTGGCGGCGCGCATCCGTTGCGAAAGCTTGCAGTTTCGACGTGTTCATAGCAGGATCTTCTTTCCGTTCTCAATGGCGGCGATAAGCTCACGTCGGTAGGCATCAAGGAAGTCATCCACATCATCCTTGGTTTCCAAAGCATCCTTGGTGTGAGGCCTGCTGATGGTAGCGAACGACACGGCCACGCGCGGGGTTTCCTTTTGTTGCGATTCAGGAATGTTCGCATCCATCGGCGTAGTAGCTGTAGCAGCCTGCGCTTCACCTGCGAGCGCGGTCTTCGGCCTCGGCGCGGAGGCTGCTAGTGCGTTGATGAGTTGCGGGTAAGTGTGTTCGCTCAGTTCGTGTACGCTTTCGCGCATTTTGTAGATGAACAGCATGCGCTGCATGCGTTCCGCCACTTGGTCCAGTTCTGTCTCAACCTTGGTTTGCGCGGCTTGTGTTGCATGCTGATATTCGGTGGAATCGTGGATTCTGGCGCGAATATCTTCCACGTCTTTAAGCGCGTTGGCGCGTTCGGTTTGGATGGTTGCGTCTGTTGCCTCACGCAGATCGTCAATGGCAGTCTTGAATTTATTGGTTTTGCGGAAGATGTTCGGGTCGTTTGCCAGCTGTTCCGCGGATTGGTACAGGCCTGCTGCCGTAGTACCAGATACATAGTCGATGTTCGGCTTGTTGTTTTTCAGCCATTCCAATCCGTCTGCAAGAATCCTGGATTGGGAGCCGTTGAGGAAATCGACAATCGGGTCGATTACGTCTTCTTTAAACTCGAG
>OGQJ01002618.1_pt1 | contig 13496 bp, 10 predicted proteins | sample 1553161 | NCBI WGS metagenome assembly OGQJ01 (sample SAMEA2579923, study PRJEB22360) | human gut metagenome | biome: human gut; feature: human-associated habitat; material: faeces | place: Denmark | collected 2008/2010 | reverse complement strand
CGCAGCCGCCGGAGCGGTGCTTAAGCCGCAAGGCGGGAATTGTGCGGTGTTGCCTTAACACATAAAAACAAGGCACCGGGCCAATTACAGGTTCGGTGCCTTGTGGTATTTATGGTGTCAGGATGCCGATCAATCTGCCATCGGCTGATGGTCCGTGATGGTGTGCTCCTGCTGGTACTTGAGCGCAGCAGCGATAAAGCCCTTGAACAGGGGATGTGCGCGGTTGGGGCGGCTCTTGAATTCGGGGTGGAACTGTACGCCCACATGGAAATCACGGCCGGGCAGCTCAACAGCTTCCACCAGGCGGCCATCCGGGCTGGTACCGGAGATCACAAGGCCGTGGTTCTGCATCTCTGCACGGTAGTCGTTGTTGAACTCATAGCGGTGGCGGTGGCGTTCGTCAATTTCTTCTTTGCCATAGCACTCACGCAGCTTGGTGCCCTCGGCGGTAATGCAGGGGTACTTGCCCAGGCGCATGGTGCCGCCCTTCGGGATGTTCCCCTGCTGGTCCGGCATCAGAGCAATAACATTGTGCTCGCCGTCCGGCGTAAACTCGCTGGAGTTGGCATCGGCATAGCCCAGCACATCGCGGGCATATTCCATAACCATAATCTGCATACCCAAGCAGATGCCAAAATACGGGATGTTCTGTTCCCGTGCATAGCGGGCGGCCTGGATCATGCCCTCAATGCCGCGGTCGCCAAAGCCGCCGGGCAGGATGATGCCATCCACACCGGAAAGCTCTTCAGCGCAGCGCTCCTGATCCAGCAGGTTTTCGCTGTCCACCCAGTGGATCTCCACTTTGGACTCATTCTCAAAGCCGGCGTGATACAGGGACTCCATTACACTCAGGTATGCGTCATGCAGCTTGACATATTTGCCAACCAGGGCAATGGTGCAGGTCTTGCTGCGGGTGGCAATGCGGGAGATCAGCTCTTTCCACTCGGTCAGGTCGCTGGCCGGAGTTTCCAAGTGCAGCTGACGGCAAACAACGTTGGTCAGGCCGGCAGCTTCCAGCATCAGCGGGCACTCGTACAGGCTGGGCATGGTCAGGTTTTCAATCACGCAATCAGGGCGCACATTGCAGAACATGCTGATCTTGCGCTTGATATCGCTGCCAACGCGGCCATCGGCACGCAGCACGATGACGTTGGGGGCGATGCCCATGCCCTGCAGTTCCTTGCAGGAATGCTGGGCGGGCTTGGATTTATATTCGTCCGAGCCGGAAATATAGGGCACCAGAACCACATGGATGTAGCAGCAGTTTTCCATGCCCTGCTCAATGCCAACCTGGCGGATGGCCTCCAGGAAAGGCTGGCTCTCAATATCACCGGTGGTACCGCCGATTTCGGTGATGACAACATCGGCTTCGGTGCTTTTGGCAAGATTGTAGATATAGCTCTTGATTTCGTTGGTAATGTGGGGAATGATCTGCACCGTCTGGCCCAGATAAGCGCCCTGGCGTTCCTTGTTCAGCACGTTCCAATAGACCTTGCCCGTCGTCAGGTTCGAGTACTTGTTCAGGTTTTCATCAATAAAGCGCTCATAATGACCCAGATCCAGGTCGGTTTCGGTTCCGTCATCAGTCACGAACACCTCGCCGTGCTGTAGCGGGCTCATGGTGCCGGGATCCACGTTGATATAAGGATCCAGCTTTTGAGAAGCCACCTTCAGGCCGCGGGTTTTCAGCAAACGGCCCAGGCTGGCTGCTGTGATGCCCTTGCCCAAGCCGGAGACCACGCCGCCAGTAACAAAAACGTACTTTGTCGCCATATATACCATCCTCTCCACAACTACCACAAATAAATGGACGCTTTATTATACATCACTTTTATTTCCAAAAGCAAGAGTCTTTTTTCCTGTTTGGCGCAAATTCTCTTGCGCACCATCGTACAATCCCCTATAATAAATAAGATAGTATTTAAGGCAACACCGCATAATTCTAAGTGCCGATACGGCGAGCGAGGTGCGGCAGATGCTAAGCCAAAAGCGCAGATAATACTGGATGTCTTATCGAGCATTTTGGCAACGCAGATGCCGTGCCGCAGCCGCCGGAGCGGTGCTTAAGCCGTAAGGCGGGAATTGTGCGGTGCTGCCTTAAGATCATGTTGAGAAGGGAGCGTGCTTGTTTGCAAAAGCTCAAAAAAATTTTCAGCCGCCAGAACGGGTTGGTCCTGCTGGTTCTGGTGGAATTTATGGTGTTGGCGCTGCGTTTTGTGGGGGATTTCCGCACAGGCGGCGTGATTGATATTACGCCGGACCTGATCATTCCCTACGCAGAGGAATGTACCAATGATGACCGCGGCGCCCGCGTGGAAAACTTTACCGGCCTGTTTGCTACCACCCGCTGGATCGACCTGCCGCGCGGCAGCTACCAGGTTTGCATCAACTATGTGAATGACGGCGAGGACGGTGAGGTCAGCTTTCTGGATGAGATCATGCCCACCGCGCAGTACGATGCCGCCAAGCTGCCCGCTGAGCGCACCCGCACGGTGTTCAGCCTGTGGATGCCCTACGGCTGCGAAACCGCACAGCTGCAGTTTACCGCGGACTGCGGCAAAAACCAGGTCATCTACATTACCGGCGCACAGATCGTACCCACCCACGCGTGGGCGTATGTGCGGCTGCTGACGGGGCTTGTGTTTTGCGCCGTACTGGACTGGGTGATCCTGTTGCTGACCCGCCGGGTCAAATTTCCCATCCATACCCTGCGCGGGCGGTATATCGCCATGGCGCTGGTGGGCATCGGCGTGTTTGCCTGCCTGCCGCTGGGGCTCGGCTACCTGACGTACGGGCACGACCTTTCCATCCACCTTTCCCGCATTGAGGGGCTGAAAGCCGGGCTGCTGGCCGGGCAGTTCCCCGTGCGCATGGACCCGGCCATCATCAACGAAAAAGGCTATCCGTTCAGCCTGATGTACTCCGATGTGTTCCTGTACCCGGCTGCGGTGCTGCGCATTCTGGGTTTCAGCCTGCAAACCAGCTACAAAGTTTACGTTGCATCCATCACAGCGGCCACCGTGGGCATTACGTTTTATGCCCTGCGCAAAATGTTCCGCAGCGATTGTGCCGCGCTGCTTGGCACCGCGTTGTACACCCTTTCGTTCTACCGGCTGACCAACGTGTTTGTGCGCGCTGCAGTGGGCGAATATACCGCCATGGCGTTCCTGCCGCTGGTCGTGTACGGGCTGTGGCGGATTTATCGCCAATCCCCTGCCGATGGCAAAAAGGCCGAGCCCTGGTGCTGGCTGCCCTTTGCCCTGGGCTTTACCGGCCTGCTGCAGAGCCATCTGCTGACAACCGAACTTGCGGTGTTCTTTACCGCCGCCTTCTGCCTGCTGTATTTCAAAAAAACCTTCACCCGCCCGGTGCTGCCCGCTCTGTGCAAAGCCGCCGGGGCCGCCATTGTGTGGAACCTGTGGTTTATGGTGCCGCTGCTGCAATACATGGTGCAGGGGGTGTGCCGCATCAGCGGCAAGTATGATGCCGCCTACCTGTACGACAGCTCCGTTTACTTGGGCCAGATGTTTTTGATGTTCGGCCAGAGCAGCGGCGTGGCGGAGAGCATCCAGAGCGGCATTGCGGGCGAAATGCCACAAACGCTGGGCCTGGCACTGGCCGCGGGTGCATTCTTCTTCCTGCTGGCTGTGCTGGACCCCGCCGTGCGCAAAAGCAGCCGCGATGCCGCGCGCATTGGCAGCCTGACACTGGGCTTTGGCCTGCTGGCCGCCTGGTGCGCCAGCGACCTTTGCCCCTGGTACGCGCTGTTCCGTTGCGAACCATTGCAGGCGCTGAGCAAGACTCTGGGGAAGTTGCAGTTTGCCTGGCGGTTCTTCACCCCGGCCACCATGCTGCTGGTCGTGTGCGCCTGCTGTGCGGTGGTGCTGTACCGCAAAGTCCGGCCGGAAGCCGCCAAGGCAATGACCGCCGCCCTGCTGGCGCTGACCATCATCCCCGCCGGGTACCTGATGTATGACAAATGCACCACCAGCGAAGCCGTTACCTACATGAGCCTTGCCGCGGTGGATGACCTGCCCGGTCAGGTGGGTGGCGGCGAATACCTGCCCACCGAGGACACCACCACCGATGACAGCGTCTGGGGCCGCCTGACCCCCGAAGCGGACGACGGCGTGGAGTTGACAGAGTACACCAAAAACGGCCTGACCATTCAGCTGGCGGCGCAGAACACCGGCGATACCGAAGCATCCATCCGGCTGCCGCTATTCTACTACCCCGGCTACCATATGACCGCTGCGGACGGAGCCGCACTGACCCACAAGAACGGTTACCTGACCGTTACCCTGGCCCCCGGCTGGCAGGGCAGCGTACAGGTGCGCTGGACTGGAATGTGGTTCTGGCGCGCGGCGGACTGCATCAGCCTGCTGGGCATTGCAGCCACTGTTGTGCTGTACCGCAAAAGCCAAAAGAACGCAGCACACGTTTAACTGTCTAAACTATACCGGGCTTGTCGCCCCCAAGCGGGGTTGGCGGCCCGGTTTATTTTATTAGGCCGCATTGGGGGTTGGATGGCTCCATCCCCCGATACAAGCATTTTTCCTAAAACATCAAGGCAAACGCCAATCCGGTTTGTCATTTCTGCCAGTTGCTTTTTTTGCGTTTGACCCGTATAATAAGCACATAAACAGCAAGGGCGCTGCGAACACAAATCCTGTTCGCAGTGCCTTTTGTTTTATAAAAAGTCCGACTTATTTGCGTGATGATACCACAGAGGAAAAGGAGTTCGGTAAGTATGGCAGCAACCGTTATGGAACTGTACGGCAGCAAAGTCTTCAACGAGCACGAAATGCGTGAGCGTCTGCCCAGCTCGACCTACAAGAGCCTGAAGGCAACCATTGAAAAGGGTCAGGCCCTTGACCTGGAAGTAGCCAATGTTGTGGCCAGCGTGATGAAGCGCTGGGCGATTGAACAGGGCGCTACCCATTACACCCACTGGTTCCAGCCCCTGACCGGCATCACCAGTGAAAAGCACGATGGTTTTGTCAGCCCCCAGCCGGACGGCACCGCCATCATGGAGTTTTCCGGCAAGGAGCTCATCAAAGGCGAACCAGATGCTTCCTCCTTCCCTTCCGGCGGCCTGCGCGCCACCTGTGAAGCCCGCGGCTACACCGCATGGGACCCCACCAGCTATGCTTTTGTAAAAGATGACGTGCTGTGCATCCCCACTGCATTCTGCTCTTACACCGGCGAAGCACTGGATAAAAAGACCCCGCTGCTGCGTTCCATGCAGGCCATCAGCGACCAGGCCTGCAAGGTACTGCACCTGTTCGGCAAGGATGTTGAGCGCGTTGCCACCACCGTTGGCCCGGAGCAGGAGTACTTCCTGATCCGCAAAGAGGATTACAACAAGCGCCTGGACCTGGTTCTGACCGGCCGCACCCTGTTTGGCTCTGCACCGTCCAAGGGCCAGGAACTGGAAGAGCACTACTTTGGTGTGATCCGCCCCATTGTCTCCGCCTTTATGAAGGATCTGGACACCGAGCTGTGGAAGCTGGGCATCCCCGCAAAGACCAAGCACAACGAAGTTGCCCCCTGCCAGCATGAGCTCGCCCCCATTTACGATACCACCAACGTTGCCATCGACCACAACCTTCTGACCATGGAAATGATGAAGAAGATTGCCGATAAGCACGGCTTGGTCTGCCTGCAGCACGAAAAGCCATTCGAGGGCGTTAACGGTTCCGGCAAGCACAACAACTGGTCCATCAGCACCAAGAGCGAAAACCTGCTGGATCCCGGCGATACCCCGATGGAAAACCTGCAGTTTATGGTCTTCCTGACCGCCGTTATCAAGGCAGTTGATGAATACGCTGACCTGCTGCGTACCTCTGTTGCCACCCCCGGCAATGACCACCGCCTGGGCGCTAACGAGGCACCCCCGGCCATCATCTCCATCTTTGTCGGCGAAGAGCTGGAAGCTGTTATCGATGCTGTCTGCACCGACAGCCCCTATGCCGGCCCTGTTAAGATGAAGATGGACCTTGGCGTTGATGTTCTGCCCAAGTTCAGCAAGGACACCACCGACCGTAACCGTACTTCTCCGTTCGCCTTTACCGGCAACAAGTTCGAGTTCCGTATGCCCGGTTCCGCTGAGAACCTGAGCGATGCCAACACCATCCTGAACACTGCTGTTGCCAAAGAGCTGAAGCAGTTTGTTGCCGATGTGGAGGGCGCTGCTGACTTTGAGTGCGCCGCCGCCGCCTGGGTCAAGAAGACCCTGAACGACCACCGCCGTGTGATCTTCAACGGCAACGGTTATTCCGAAGCCTGGGAAGCTGAGGCTGCCCGCCGTGGCCTGCCCAACCGCAAGTGCACCCCCGATGCCATGGTCGCCCTGAAGGAAGAGAAGAACATCTCCCTGATGGAAGAGTTCGGCGTTCTGACCAAGACCGAAATGCTGAGCCGTTACGAAGTTGAGATGGAGCACTACTCCAAGATTATCAACATCGAAGCCCGCACCATGCTCAAGATCGCATCCAAGCAGCTGATTCCTGCCGCCACCAGCTATATGGGCGAAGTTGCCAGCACCGCCGCAGCCAAGACCGCTGCTGTGGAAGGCATCTCCACCAAGTCCGAAGCAAAGCTGTTGACTGCACTTTCCAAATACACTGACGAGATGTCTGATGCAACCGACGCTCTGAAGGCTGTGACCGATAAGGTCAGCGCCCTGGACGATGAGACCGCTAAGGCTCATGCTTTCCATGATGAGGTTCTGCCCGCCATGGATACCCTGCGCGCCGCCGCTGACGCTGCTGAAGAGCTTGTCGATGAGGATTACTGGCCGCTGCCGTGCTACAGCCGTATGCTGTTTTACACTGAGTAAGCAGTGACCCAAAAAGCCCCCGGCAGCAAGGGTTTGTGCTTTGCACAAAATGCCGGGCACGGCTTTTTAACACGCCATTCTCCTTTTCCTATTTCTTACACCAGCTCGAAAGGCCCGCCGCGAGGTGGGCCTTTCGAGTTTAGGTAGGAGTCAGTTGAAAGTTAGGAGTTTATTGGGTTCAATGCTGAATAAACTCCCGGCACTCGTCCCGCCCTATCGACCATACCGGAACTTTGCTCCATATGCTATAATGGGATTAACCAAAAGGCAACGGGCGCACATTGTGCGCCCCTACGGAATTTCTAATTGCTAGTTCCTAATTGCATCAACTCCTAACTCCTCACTCCTACCTCCTAACTACTCTCCCCTCTCTGCCAACTATGTAGCTCAAACATTGGAGGATTCCACCATGAAGCATACTGCACAGGATATCCTGAACTATGTCGAAGATAACGACGTAAAATTTGTACGTCTGGCGTTCTGCGATATTTTCGGCAATCAAAAAAACATCTCTGTCTTCGCCGGGGACCTTCCCTATGCCTTCGAGCAGGGTGTCTGCTTTGACGGCAGCTCCATTGCCGGGTTTATGAACACTGAGGAGAGCGACCTTGTGCTTTGGCCAGACCCGGACACAATGACCATTCTGCCCTGGCGCCCCACCGAGGGCCGTGTAATGCGCATGTACTGCGATATCACCCTGCCCAATGGCCGCCCCTTTGCTGGCAACAGCCGCGGGTACCTGCAATCGGTGGTCAAGCGCTCCAAGGCCATGGGCCTGCGCTGCGATGTGGGCTGCGAATGTGAGTTCTATCTGTTCCAGACCGATGAGCACGGCAACCCCACCCGCATCCCGATGGACCACGGCGGCTACTTTGACATTGCCCCTTTGGACAAGGCCGAGAACATCCGCCGCGAGATCTGCTTTGCCATGGAGGATATGGGCCTGCGCCCCCAGCACAGCCACCACGAAAGCGGCTTTGGCCAGAACGAAGTGGACTTTATGTATTCCACCGCGCTCAAATCGGCCGATAACCTGAACACCTTCAAAAGCACCGTCAAAGCTATTGCGGACCGCAACGGCCTGTTTGCCAGCTTTATGCCCAAGCCCATGCAGGACCAGGCCGGCAGCGGCATGCATGTGAATGTTTCCATCCACCGGGACGGCAAAAACCTGTTCCAGGGCGACATTGCCCCCGACAGCGAGGCCGGACATTTTATTGCCGGTATCCTTGCCCACGCGCGGGAGCTGACCTGCTTCTGCAACCCGATCCCCAACTCTTACACACGGTTTGGCAGCTGCGAAGCCCCCAAGTATGTGAGCTGGAGCCGCCAGAACCGCAGCCAGCTGGTGCGCCTGCCTTCCGCCACCGGCGAATTCTGCCGCCTGGAGCTGCGCAGCCCCGATCCCTCCTGCAACCCATATCTGGTCATTGGTCTAATTCTGGCCGCCGGGCTCGACGGCATTGAAAAAAAGATTCCGCTGCCCGCTCCGGTCAACCGCAATCTGTTCCACAAGAGCGCCGCCGAAGGGCTGGAAAGCCTGCCCGAAAGTCTGCGCGAAGCCATCACCATTGCCGCACAGAGTGACTTTATCGCCAAAGAGCTGCCTGTGCCGCTGATGAACAAATACTTTGAATACCAGACCCAGTTGTGCCATGGTTACGAAAGTGCCCCCGACCCCCAGGCATGGGAGCGTGAAAACTGCTTTTTGAAGATTTGATGTTTCCCAAAGCAGGGCAGATTTTGTAATTTAACAGATGGGCGGTGATGTGTTTGTGCCTTCAGCTTTGATTGCCTCTGCGGGGAACAACGCAAATGAATACCTGGCAAAGCATGTAGCGGAGCTGGGTTACCTGCGCCCCACCATTGTGGCCAGCGGCGGCGAAGCCCGCCGCCGCATGGGGGATATTGATTTCGAGGTCGTGATCATCAACACCCCCCTGCCGGACGAGTTTGGCCACGAACTTTCGACCTATGCGGTAGAAAAATCAAACGCCGGTGTCATTCTGCTTGCCAAGGCGGGCACCGCAGACCAGATTTCCGATAAATTGCAGCAGCACGGTGTGTTGGTGTTGGCAAAGCCCTTTACCGGGGTGCAGTTCCGCCAGGCTGTTCAGATGGCCGCCGCCTGCTGCCGCCGCCTGGATTATCTGCGGCAGGAAAACGACAAACTGCGGGATAAGATTGCCCAGATCCGGCTGGTGGACCGTGCCAAGTGCTATCTGATCGAGCACAAGGGCATGAGCGAAGCGGAAGCCCACCGCATGATTGAAAAGACCGCCATGGATACCCGCCGCGACCGTGCAGAGGTTGCCGCAGAGATCCTGGAAGAAGAGTAAAACCGCTGCGGAATTTCGCAGATTTTGCGGCAAAAATGCGGCAGGCGCAAAACCTGCCGCATTTTTTCAGCCTATTTTCAGCTGATTGTGGTATACTGTATCTATAAATTGAAGAAAGCCGAAGGAGATTTGCCGGTGAACATCCTGATTGTAGCGGACGAACCCCCGGCCAGACCGTGCAGGGGGATGCCGCCTCCCTGCATCGGTTGGCGGTAATCCTGCTGGATAATGCCATCAAGTACGCGGGCACCGGCGGCGCCGTGACCCTGCGGCTGGCCACAGCGGGCAGCCAGGCGGTTTTGACGTGCGCAACACCGGCACGCCCATCCCACCGGACCGGCTGCCCCATATTTTTGAGCGCTTTTACCGCGCGGACCCATCCCACACCGGCAGCGGAACCGGGCTGGGGCTGGCGATTGCACAAAGCATCTGCCAGGCACACCCCACCGCTATCCGGGCGGAATCCGGGCAGGATGGCACGACATTCCGGGTAGAAATCAGAAAAGAGCAAGGAGAACACCATGGAAATTGAACGCAAATGGATGGTGCAGGGCTGGCCCCAGGGGCTTCCCCTGCTGGAAACTTACCGCATGGACCAAGGGTACATCAGCGTGCGCCCCACAGTGCGCATCCGGCGCGAAGCATTGCAGGGCGGCCGCACCGCGCTGGTGCTCTGCTTTAAGGGCGCACCGGACAAAACCGGCCTGATGCGGGAAGAGATTGAAACCGAGATCACGCCGGAGCTGTTTGAAAAGCTGGAACGTCTGATCGGCAAACCGCTGATTGCCAAGGAGCGCCGCACCTATGCCCTGAAGAACGGCCTGAAGCTGGAAGTGAACGATGTGGACGCCGGGCTGCCCAGCCATTTTATGTATGCCGAAGTGGAATACCCCGATGAACCCACCGCACGCGCCTGGACCCCCGCCGACGATGCCCTGACCCATTATCTCTCCAATGAATGCACCGGCCAGCCGGGAGCAAGCATGGGAGAGTACTGGACCGAGACGAGAAAATAAGTTAAAAGTAAGTTAGGAGTTAGGAAGTAGGAGTTAGGAGTTTTTGGAGTTGACGATACCGTTAAAGCTCGGCCGAAATATATAAATTAAAACGTAGGGAACGGTCTTGACCGTTCCGGAACCTCGAAATCATCTCTCACATGGGATGTTTGCCAAGGCAACGGAACGGTCAAGACCGTTCCCTACAGATATTTTATAACGTTCATTGCAAACCTTAAAACTGCCGCAATAACTCCTACCTCCTAACTCTCAATTCCACTTTTCCTCCCCCGTTCTCCCCGTTGCTTACGGTTAGGGTGCCGTTATGGGTTTGGGCGGTGCGGCGGGCGGCAGCAAGGCCAAGGCCCCAGTGCTGGCCGCGGGCGGCATCGGTGGTGAAGAGTTCCCGGCCCGCTTTCTGCAGGGCTTCCGGGCTGAACCCCGGCCCAGTATCCGTTACAGTGAAAACAATTTCCTGTCCCTCTTCCACAGCATCCAGCGTGATGGTTCCGCCAGCGGGGGTAAAGCGAACGGCGTTTTCTAAAATATTATCCAGTGCCCGGCCCAGTGCCTGCCTTTGTGCGGGGATGGTTCGGGCGTTTTCCATTGCGTTGTTTAGTACAAATTGTATACTTTTATTTTCGCACAACAATTTGGCATCATTAGCGCACCGTGTCAGAATTTCCTGCACCTGCACCCGCTGCATCGGCTCCTGCGGGCTGGTTTCGGCGGTGTTGACGGTGCGCAGGGTTTGCAGGTAGCGGTCCGCTTTTTCCGCGGCACGCTGCATGGCGGCAATCTGGGCTTTCTGGGCTTCGGTCAGGTTCTCATCCTCCGCCAGCAGGTCGGCGTTGCCGGTTATGATCGCCAGCGGGGTTTTCAGGTCATGGGCCAGGGCGGCGGTCTGCTCGGCGCGCTGCTGTTCCAGCTTCCACTGGCTTTGCAGGCTGGCTGTCAGTTGGCTGCCCATTGTCTGCATAGCCCGCAACGTTTCGGCGAACTCCCTCACCTTAGCGCCGGAAACCTCGATTTCTTCCGGGCGCTGGGCGGCGATTGCTGCGGTGGCTTTGGTCAGTTTGTGGGTCTCCCTTGCCAGCACCTTCACCGTGCAGTGGGTACACAGCGCCAGCCATATCACCTCCAGCAAAATCAGCAGCAGAATATACATGGTCTGGAAATCCGGCAGGACTTCCCGCAGCGCCGGGTCCGCATAGGGCACCGAATAATCATACTGCAAAATGCAGCGTGCGCCATCCGCCATATCCACCACGTATTGGTATGATTCCATCACCCACTGCCTGCCGCCCGCTAATATGTTCCTCGCTTTTTTTAGCTGGCTGGCTGTCATGTTGGTTTGCAGCACATGCGCTGTCCCGGCCTGTAAGATGGCATAGCGGCACAGCGGGTCAATGGCGTTGGGGTCAAAGGTTTCAACGGTGGCGGTTGCGGCGTAATCCCGTGCTTCGCTGCACACCTGCGCCCCGGTAACGGGAGGCAGCAAAAACCCATTGCGTATAAGCGACATAAACAGCCCCCACCACACCAGCAGGATCACAATGCTTCCACCGCCGCACACCACAAGGTAGCGCACCAGCACATTGCGCAGCGGGGTCAGGTTTCGCTTTTCCATTGGTAGCCCACTCCCCATATTGTTTTCAGTACGGTTTCCGGCGCGGCAACGCCCGCTGTGCGCAGTTTGGCGCGGATATTTTTAATGTGCTGGGTCACTGCCGTATCGTCCGCTGTGCCATCATAGCCAAAAACAGCTTCATATATCTGTTCTTTGCTGAACGTCTGCCCCGCGTGCAGGGCCAGATACTCGCTGATTGCGTATTCCGACCGGGTGAATGGCAGCGGTTGCTCCCCCACCATCGCGGTTTTGGCCGCCAGGTCGAACCCGATTCCGCCGCGCACCATGCGGCTGGCGGGGGCGCGGTTCTGCCGCCGCAGGTGGGCGGCCACGCGGGCGCGCAGCTCCGCCACGCGGAACGGCTTGGTCAGGTAATCGTCCGCCCCAATGCCAAGGCCGGTCAGAACCGACTGTTCATCGGTGCGGGCAGTCAAAAATAAAATCGGTGCCTGCGTTATGGCGCGGATGCGGCGGCAGGTGGCAAAGCCATCCTCGCCGGGCATCATCACATCCAGCAGGATGCAGTCCGCCCAGCGGCACAGGCTTTCCGTCACGGTCACGCCGGATGTGCGGATTTCTACCGCGTGGCCGTCCCGTTCCAGTGCCGTTTTCAGCAGTGTGCAAAGATCTGGGTCATCATCAACCGCAAGAATATGCGCCATAACATCTTCCTCCTTTTTATGCAATCAGGCGATACACCAGGCAGGACACCCCATACAGCAGGTAGACATGGGCCGGGTAGAACCAGTAAAACAGCTGTTTATGCCCGCTGCCGCGCGTGCCGTTGTAAGCCAGCATCAGCACCGCGGCAGCCACGCCAAACCATTCGTAATAGGTGGTGAACATCTGGGAAAGTTCAAACCCCGGCTGACCGCGCAGCTGCAGGTACACCAGCACAAAATCCCACAAAAAGCTGTACAGCGCCCACACAGCTACCTGTGCTTTGCGGTGGTTCCGCAGCAGATACAGCAGCACGCCGCCAACCAGGTAGCTCCAACCACCGTCCGTGATGCTGGTCCACATGGGCACTGGGCTGGTAATGACAAACGCCAGCACGGCGCTGACAATCGGCCTCTGCATAAGCTGCGGGAACATTCCCAGCACTGCAACAAACAGGAACGGCCAGCCGACCACTGCCGCGATAGCGGCAATGCCCTTCCCATACTTTTTGGCGCGCACCCAGTCGATGCCCTGCCAGATCACACAGAGCAGAACAAAATCCTGGAAGATCGCGTTCTGCGGGTAAAAGTCATCCCCGCGGCGGAACGCCTTGGCATAGATCATGAAAAATTGCACCGCCGCCATGCCCGCACCGATGCACCAGATACGGAAGAAATACCGCTTGCGGTCATGCGTATGGGCAAAGCCTTCCACCGTGCAGAACAAAAACAGCGGTGCCGACAGGCGCGCCAGCATGCTGAACCATTCCGGGATGCATCCGGTAAACTCAAAAAAGTAGTGGATATGATCCATCAGCATCAGTACCAGCGCAATGGTTTTGAGCGCCGTGCCGGACAGACCTTTGTGTGTTGTTTGCAGCATCTCATCATCCTCCTTATGTTTGCTACACATTCAGTTTACGGCTGAATTGTGTAGAAACCATAAGGAAGAATACGATTTCCTGCCATAAATTCTATAAGGCAATACCGCATAATTCTAAGTGCCGATACGGCGAGCGAGGTGCGGCAGAT
>OGQJ01002614.1_pt1 | contig 13512 bp, 9 predicted proteins | sample 1553161 | NCBI WGS metagenome assembly OGQJ01 (sample SAMEA2579923, study PRJEB22360) | human gut metagenome | biome: human gut; feature: human-associated habitat; material: faeces | place: Denmark | collected 2008/2010 | reverse complement strand
GTCTTTCCAGCCCCTCCCGGGGGGGAGCCGATCGTCATGAGCAATGTGCCTCGCCTGGTCCCGGGATGGACCAAGCCGATCGTCGTGGCACGTCACGCCTTCGGAGACCAGTACAAAGCCACTGATTTCAAGGTTCCGGGAGCCGGCACCCTCACCGTAACCTTCACTCCGGAAGACGGCTCCGAGCCGATTGAGCACGTCGTTTACAATTATGGCCCTGACGGCGGAGTTGCCCAGGTGCAATACAACGTGAACGATTCCATCCGAGGCTTCGCACGCGCCTGCTTCAACTATGGTCTGATGCGCGGCTATCCGGTGTACCTGTCCACCAAGAACACGATTCTCAAGGCGTACGACGGCCAGTTCAAGGATACGTTCGCCGAGGTGTTCGAAAACGAATACAAGGACAAGTACGAGGCGGCTGGCCTGACCTACGAGCACCGACTCATTGATGACATGGTGGCAAGCTCCCTCAAGTGGCATGGCGGCTATATCTGGGCTTGCAAGAACTACGATGGCGACGTGCAGTCGGATTCCGTCGCACAGGGATTCGGCTCCCTTGGCCTAATGACCTCCGTGCTGATGACTCCCGACGGGCAGACCGTCGAAGCCGAAGCCGCGCACGGCACCGTGACCCGCCATTATCGCCGTTGGCAGAAGGGTGAAAAGACCTCGACCAATCCGATCGCCTCCATCTTCGCATGGACCGGCGGTCTGAAGCATCGCGCCGACCTTGACAACACTCCGGAAGTCAAGCATTTCGCCGAAACTTTGGAGAAAGTCATCATCTCCACCGTCGAAGGCGGACAGATGACCAAGGATCTGGCCATGCTCATCGGACCGGACCAGCCTTGGCTCGATACCGAGGGTTTCATGAACGCCCTCGACGAGAATCTGGCAAAGTCTCTGGCAGAGTAATCTATCTGAGCTGTCGAAAGCCCGTATGCGCAATCACACACGCGTACGGGCTTTTTGACGTCCGGATATTACAATCGATGGTCAGTATAAGGAACGTCTATTCTTCCGCAAAGGACATGGCATGATTCTGCATCGCACAATCCCGGCGAAACGTCTGCTCGCTCTGCTGGCATCGGTCTGCATGGCAACAGCCATGGGGGCCTGCTCGCCCAACGGTGATTCGCAATCGCAGCAACAGCCGTCATCACAATCCAGCGCAACAGCCGATGCCGGCAATGTGGCGATTTTCGCTCCGACAGACAGCATCACCATCTCTCAACAGACGCCATTGAGCAAATGGGAAAAACTCGTTCCCGAAATCGTGTCCTCGTTGAAACGGACCGGTGTCAAAAGCGGCGACATCACCGTGAAAACCGCTTCGAACCTCGACAAACAAAGTCAAAGCGTCCAAGACTATGTGGTGAATCACATCAACGGGACCGAGCATTCGTCCACGAAAGCCAAAACCACCTTGGTGGTGGCGCCTGTCGCCGAGATGCCGGAATCCGACAGGCAATACGGCGACTATGCACGGCATGATATCACGTGGAACTCCGACGCGTCGGATGAGGACGAACAGGATTATGCGCAATCAGCGCAACGGCTGGTTTCGGCGTTGCAGCTTGCGCAGAATGAAGGAATGAAGGTCGTTCTGATCTCCAATACGCTTCAAGGGTATGCGCCGGACGTGTACGTGCCGATGACCACGGCCGAGCAGATTGGAGAACTGCAAGCCAAAGAGCTCGTCAACAAGCTCGAGCTCGACAAGGCATCGTCCGATGCCCCCAAGCAAATCGAGGTACTACTCCCCTACGACGCGGCCGACGGACATGATGCCAAAACGGACACGTCCTTCGCCCAGAACATGTTCAAAGGCATCTGGAAAGTGCTCGAACCGTATTTCAAGGACGGCAAAGCGGCATCTCCTTCCGAGACGCTCACCGCTTCGACCACCAAGGATGACTGGCGGTCCGTGGCATTCGATTCGTCAAAAGCCGAACAAATCAAATCGGTGCTTGCCGAACGTCTCGACGCGGACAAGGACGATTCGCACCCTGTCCACCTTGATGGCGTCATCTCCTGCAACGACTATGTGGCGAAGAACATCGCCGACGAGTTGGACAAACTCGGCTACACAGGTTCCTCAGCCGATATCAACCCTTCCATCTCAATCTCCGGCATCGTGGACAGCATCACGGGCAAAAAAGACCTGAAACGGCAGGCAGTGCCTGACCCTGCGAAGACGTCGTCATCGGATGACGACAGCGATTCCGATAACAAGGAAAACGCAAAATGGCCGATCATCACCGGCTATGGGGCCTATATCAGTTCCATGCCGAACATCGTCAACGGCAAGCAATGGATGACCGCCATGGAGAACCGCAAGGCGTTGGCCGATGACATCGCGCAGACATGCGTGCGACTGAACACTTCGGGCAAACTTTCCAAACTCGGTTTCATCCGTTCCGCAACGGTCGAGGGGAAGAAAATTACGACCATCCATGAGGAGACATTGGCGATCAGCGCCGACAATCTCAAGAAAACGCTGATTGAACCCGGCTACATTTCGCTGGCGGATGCGGGCCTATGATTCTTCCGGGATTCTTCCGGGATTCTTCCGGATATGGTGGGGGCCGATGGCATCACTCGGATGTCACCGGCCCCCACCATATTTCGAACATCATTCGGCGTGAGCCGCCGGCTTCCTCGGCACGTAGATGACCTTGTCGATCAACGTCCGGTAATGTTCAACCACTGCCTGCCTGCGGGCCTTCATGCTCGGCGTGACCAAACCGTTCTCCTCAGTGAACTCGTCGGGAACGATTTCGAACTTGCGGATTGATTCGGCACGTGAGGCGAGCTCATTGGCTTTGTTGACGGCACGCTCCACTTCCGCACGCACAATGGGATTCTTCGAGGCTTCATCCAAATCAGCGACCTGTTCCGCTCCCTTGGATTCCAGCCATAGGTTCGTCTCCGCCAAATCAAGGGAGATGATTGCGGCGATGAATGGCTTGCGATCGCCGATCATGACGCATTGGCTCACCACCGGCGAAGTCATGATGGATGCTTCCATCTCGCATGGGGAGACGTTCTTGCCGCCTGCGGTGATGATGAGATCCTTCTTACGCCCGACGATGGAAACGAAGCCGTCATCATCAATGGAGCCGAGATCACCGGTATGCAGCCATCCATCGACAATTTGCTGCTTGGTAACGTCAGGATTGTTGTGGTATCCGGCGCATACGGCAGGGCTCTTTATGCACAGCTCCCCTTCTTCGTCGACCCCCATGGTCACGCCTTGCAGAGGCAAGCCGATGGTGCCGATCTTGTAGCCTTCGGTCGGATTGACGCTCGAGGGGGCGCACGTTTCGGTCATGCCGTAGCCTTCCAATAGCGGCAGACCGACACCGTTGAAGAAATGCGCGATAGAGGAATCAAGCGGCGCTCCGCCGGAGACCGCATACTCGACGTGGCCGCCGAACACTTCCATGATTGACGAATACACCAGCTTGTTGTACAGGGCATGTTTTGCGTTCAGCGCGAGTGGAATGCTCCCACCGGACTGCTGAGCATGCGACCAATCGCATGCCGTCTGGGTGGCGTCAGCGAAAACACGTCCCTTGAAACCGGCTCCGGCCTTCTGCGAGGCCGCATTGTAGATCTTTTCGAAAATCCGCGGCACGGCGAGGATGAACGTCGGTTTGAACGCCTTGAAATCGGCGAGAATGGTCTTCAGATTGCTGGACAGACCGAGTGAAACGTTTCCGGCAAAGCAGAAGAACTGCATGTATCGGGCGAATACATGGGCGAGCGGCAGGAACAGCAGCAGTCGACGATTCGGTTTCATGGCGATGTCCGGCATGGAGTTGACGCCGGAATAGGTGATGAACACGAAATTGGCATGCGTCAGTTCAACGCCCTTCGGGGTGCCAGTGGATCCCGACGTATATACGATGGTGGCTAGATCGGAGCCTTTGACCGTTTGTTCACGTTCAAGGAATTCGGCGTCGGAGACCGCGCGGCCGTATTCGATGATCGTGTCAATTGCACCAAGTCCGATGACGTACACGTCGCCAAGATCCGGGCACTGATCACGGACGGATTCGATTTTGTCGCGCTGGAAATCATCCTCAGCGAACGCCATCTTGACATTGGCATCATTGAAAATCATCTTCACCTGCGCCGGCGAATTCGTTTCATAGACCGGAACGGTAAGGGCGCCGATGGACATGATGGCCACATCAAGCGCGGTCCACTGCCAGCAGGTATGCGCGATAATGGATACCGAATCTCCAGGCATTACGCCACGAGCGATAAGTCCTTTGGCGAGGGCGACGACCTTGTTTTTGAACTCCGCAGCGGTGAACGCCGCCCATTCGCCCTGAGCGTTCTTGTATTCGACAAGATTGTCGTCAGGAGTGCGTTCCACACGCTCCTCAAGTACTGAGAAGATGTTTTTGTCCGAGTCAATTCCCTGTTCCAAAGGGCGCGTGTATTCCTTGATCATAAGCTTCTCGCTCCTCGAAATCTAATGTACAGACAGCATCATAGCCGGAATACCGCACTTTTTCTTTAAGGCCACGACCCCAGGACAACGACAACACCCGTGGATATGGCCGTTACAACGGTTTCAGTTCAACCCGCATCGGCCTCACTCTGCCCGACGGATCCGCATAATCACGTCCTCCGCTCTTGAGGCCCCAATGCAGGCATCCATCGGCGCAATGTTCCGAGCCACCTTCAACACGAGCGAAACGCTCCCCCTTGGCGATGACGGCCCCGACCGGTCGCGTAGTGACCGCGGGTTCAAACGTCGACGTCAGGCTTCCCGTTTCCGCACCGTGGCGAAGCGCTACCACGGATTTGCCCGCCACTTTGCCACTGAAGGCGACCACACCATCCGCGGGCGCGATGATGGCGTCTTGCGGCCGTGCACGCAAATCCAAACCGCGATGCCCAGGCAACCATTGTTTAGCCGGCGCATCATATTCGCCGATTACTTGCGCGTGATCCAAAGGCCACTGCATTGATGTGCGGCATGCCTCTTGTGCGACTTCATGCGCCACGTCATCAGCCGATTGCGCGTATGCCGACGCCGTAGGTTGCGCGCAGCATATCGTGAACGCGATGTTCGCCAATACGCATACGGCCATCGCCGCGGCGCACCGGTGCCGGTTGCGCTTGTCAATGTCATCGGACATCTTATTGTGTCGAACACGCCGACGGTATTCCCATTTGTTCATGAGGCCTCCTGTGGTCCGCGTCTCTATCCGGGAATCGATATCATGGCACGTTCGAAGACCGCCCGTCGACTTGGAACGACCTTGTGGTCGGAGAACAACACTTATCCACAGATGCCGGGCGTGTCGCGCCATGACATGCCAAAACGCCACCGAACGTGGCATACGATGGGACGCATGAGTGACAACACTACGCAACGCAAGGCATTGCAGCAGTTGGAGAGCGAGCCGTCCGAGGAACGCATCGCCTACTACCGCAAGCCATTCATGGTGCTATGGGCCGCCATTCAGGAGGCTTCAAGCGAGCTGCAGGACGATTACACGCTTTCACCCGAATTGTCCCAGTTATGGGTTGGCGAGCAAATACGGCAGGTTTCGGATTCGCTAGTGGATCGGCTCGCGGAAATCGCCGTGGCGCATGGCGAGTCAAAATCGAATGTGGCACGTGCGGCCAACGCAAGTCCCGACAACGTCATACGTCGCTTCCCTCGACTCAAGGCTGATGCGGCACACGACCGCACACTCATTGACGACGTGCTCGATTCGTTGGAATAGCAGCGAAAAGTTCTTACGGAAACAAAGAAGCCCTTGGAAAACCAAGGGCTAAGAAGCTCCTGCGACTGGGCTTGAACCAGTGACCGTTCGATTAACAGTCGAATGCTCTGCCAACTGAGCTACGCAGGAATATGTTCCGGGGTACCCGAAACTGCGCTCCTGCGACTGGGCTTGAACCAGTGACCGTCCGATTAACAGTCGGATGCTCTGCCAACTGAGCTACGCAGGAATGTTCCCACCGGAAGACTTGGCTTCCGTGCACAAGTCATATATATTACACGAATCAGCCATTTACGCAAATCATACGTATCACAGCGTGTCGCAACGTCACCATTCAAGCTCTTCGATATCCATCGGATGCTCGTTGACCTCAATCGATGACACACGTCCATCATGCATGCGAATTACACGGTCCGCAATCGGCGCAATCGCAGAATTATGCGTCACGATCACCACTGTCGCGCCCTTCTTGCGGCTCATGTCCTGCAGAATGCGGAGCACTTGCTTGCCGGTGTTGTAGTCAAGCGCGCCGGTCGGTTCGTCACACAGCAGAATCTTCGGATTCTTCGCCACCGCTCGAGCGATCGCCACACGCTGCTGCTCGCCGCCCGACAACTGCGCGGGAAAATTGTCGACGCGGTCCGCAAGCCCTACGTCGGCGAGCGCCTGTCGGGCGTCTTGCGCGTCGGGAACGATTTGTGAGGCGAGTTCCACGTTTTCGCGTGCGGTGAGGTTGGCGACGAGGTTGTAGAACTGGAATACGAAGCCGATGTCGGTGCGGCGGTATGCGGTGAGTTGTTTGGGTGTGTAGTTGGAGATGTCTTTGCCGTCGATGATTACTTGTCCTGAGGTGTTGGTGTCCATGCCTCCTAGGATGTTGAGCACTGTTGATTTGCCTGCGCCGGATGCGCCGAGGATGATGGCGAGTTCGCCTTGTTCGATGGTGAAGGAGACGTTGTCGTTGGCGGTGATGGTGGTGGATCCCATGCGGTAGAGCTTGGTGCTGTTTTTCATTTCGATGTATGCCATGTTCCGCTCCGTTTTCTTGTTTGGCGTCCATGCCGTTTTTGTTTGTTGTTTTTAATATACGACTAAAGTGGTGTTTGTGGTTCCATGCCGAGGGGAAGGATTTTCCATGGATGTCTCCGATGATGCCGACCGTTTGCAGACGTTGTTGTATAGTTCCTATTCCGCCGATGTTGTCCGGCAGTTGGAGCGTCCTTTGTTGGATGATGGTGTGCCGTTGATGCGTATGGCTGCTTCTGCGGTGGCTCGTGTGACGTTGTCGTTGCTTGATGATGAGGATTTGGATGTTGAGGATGCGCGGGTCACGGTGTTGGCTGGCGCTGGGGACAATGGTGGCGATGGCTTGTATGCGGGGGCTGAGTTGGCGCGTGAGGGTGCGCAGGTTACCGCGGTTGCTGTTGGCCGTTCGTTGCATGAGGATGCGTTTAGGGCGTTTGTTCGTGCGGGTGGGCGTGTGTTGGTGTTGGATCCGGCGGCTGATATTCCTGGGTGCACGTCTGGTTTTTCCGCGGGTGAGGCTGGTGAGCGGCTGCAGGCTGCGGTCGAGTGTGCGCGGGGTTCGCATGTGGTGCTTGATGCTATGACGGGGATTGGCGTGGCCGGCGCGTTGCGTGGTGTCGCTGGCACGTTGGCTTCGTCTTTGGGTATGGATGGCGTGTTGCCGGACAAGCCTGCGTTGCCGAACAATGACCCTTCCGCTGATTTGCCGTTGGTGGTGGCCGTCGATGCGCCGTCGGGTGTGGGTGTTGATGATGGTTCGTTGCCGGGGCCGTATATTCCTGCGGATGTGACGGTGACGTTCGGTGCGATGAAGCCGTGTGCGATGGTGCCGCCGGCTTCGTATGCTTGCGGACGGATCACGTTGGTGGATTTCGGTTTCGATGTCGATGATGCTGTTCCGTTTGCCGAGATGACGGATGGCGATTTTGTGGCGGATTCGGTTCGTCTTCCGTCTCTTGCGGATGGCAAGTATTCGCGTGGAGTGGTTGGTTTGGTGACTGGTTCGGCGCGGTATCCGGGTGCTGCCGTGTTGTCGGCGAGGGCCGCGGCGTGTGCGAATGTGGGCATGGTGCGTTATCTGGGGCCGCAGCGTGCGCAGGATATGATATTGGCCGTGTTGCCGGAGGCTGTGTTGGGCAAGGGTCGGGTGCAGTCGTGGGTGGTTGGATCCGGTGTGCCCGCCGAGGGTGACGTTGCTTCCGGTGATGACATGCAGCGTGCGACCATTGCCGCGCTGCTGGATCATTACGCGTTGGAGGATGGCGATGGCTCGCGGAACGAGCGGGCGGAGGGCATGCCTCCCATTGTGGTTGATGCCGGCGCGTTGGATTTGCTGCCGTGCCATGTTGTGCCGCAGGTCGTTATCACTCCGCATGCCGGCGAATTGGCCGCATTGCTGAATCGGTTGGATGCCGATATGGCCGATGTTGTTTCCAGGCAGTGGGTGGAGGCCCGGCCATTGCGGGCGGCGTTGCGCGCGCATGAGCTTACGGGGGCCACGGTGCTGCTTAAGGGCGCGGTCACCATTGTGGTTGGAGCTGATGGAGATGGGAACACGCGGATCATCCTGTCCGGGCGCGCGCCTGCCTGGATGGCCACCGCCGGTTCGGGCGATGTGTTGGCCGGCGTGTTGGGCGCGTTGCTGGCGCAGCAGGACGACATGCTGTCCGACGATCCGGCTTTGGTTCCGGAGGTCGCCGCGGCCGCCGCGTATATGCATGGGCTTGCCGGCGCGATGGCCAGCGGGTCGGAGCAGCGCGGATGGCATCGTCCGCATCTGTATGGGCATGCGGGCAAGACTCCGGCGAGCGTGATCGGGCATCCGATTGTTGCCGGTGATGTCGTCGCGGCTGTTCCCCGGGCTTTTGGCGAGCTGCTCCGCTGACCGTTTCGTGGAGGGTTATTCCACTGATTTCAGTGCTTCGAGCATGTCCACCGTTTCGAGCTGGCGGTATACGATCCAGCCGAGCACGGCTAGTGCCACGGCCACGACGATGGCCGGGGCCCCCAATGCGATCCAGCTGATGGCGGGGTCGAACATGACTTCGTCGGGTGGCACTTCGGTGATGATGTATCGGTGCAGCCATTCTCCGAAGCCGTATCCGGCGAGTATGCCCAGCAGTGACAGCAGAATCGTTTCGCGGTAGATGTACATCGTGGTCTCGCTGGTGTGGAAGCCGAGCACTTTGATCGTGGATAGCTCGCGTATGCGTTCCGACACGTTGAGGTTGGTCAGGTTGTAGAGGATCACCACGGCCAGCAGCACGGCCACGAGAATCAGCACTTCCATGATCTGGTTGAGCGATCCCACGATTGTGGACACCATGTTCTTCTGCGTCGTGTTCTGCACGACGCCGCGCACGGCGGCCAGTTTCATGAATTTGGCGCCTTGGCGTTCCGTGTTGGCGTTGCTGTGGTCTTTCAGTCTGACCATGTATGCGTTTGTGTTGTACTGGTCGCCGAACACGTGTTCGTAGCATTGCGCGTTCATGAATATGAAATGGCCGATGTACATTTCGCTGATGCCGGCGACTTTGATGGTGCGTTGCGCGCCGTTTTCGTCGTTTACCGTGAAGGTGTCGCCGACCGAGACGTTGAGCATTTCGGCGAGCCGTTCGGAGATTACCGCGCCATTGTTGACCAGTATCTGTGGTTGGTGTGTTTTGCGGTCGCGTAATGTCAGGTATTCGTTGAAGTTGTATGCGTCGTCGGTGGCCAGCAGGGTGATCGACTGCTTATCGTTCTCCTTGCCTGCGGTTTTCGACAGTTCCTCGTAGCGCACCGCTGTCGAGGATTGGACGGTTTTGCCCTTCAGCGTCGTGGCGATTTCCTCGCGTTGCGCGCTGTTGGTGTCGGATTCCTCGGCGACGATCAGGTCGTAGTGGATGAGTCCCTCGAACTGTCGGTTTCCTATCTGTCCGATCGAGGATTGGACGGCGAGGCCGGCCGTCAGCAGGGATACCGCTCCGCATACGCCGAAGATCGTCATGAACATGCGTGTTTTGTATCGGAAGATGTTACGGGCGGTCACTTTGTGTGTGAAATTCAGACGGTTCCATAGTGGTGGGAAATGTTCCAAAAGAATTTTCGAGCCTTTGGCCGGCGGCTTGGGCAGCAGTAGGCTCGCCGGGTTTGAGGGATTTCCGCGCAGTCCCTGGGCCGCGGCCAGCCATGCCGGCACGACGGCGCTTATCCATGCAAGTGCGAATGCGGCCATGGTGATCCAGGGGTGGAATTTGAGCATGATGTCCGGCATGGTGAATCCCGCGCTGTATGCGTGGGCGACGATAAGCGGCAGCAGCGTGTGGCCGGCGAGCACGCCGATGCATGTGCCCAGGGTGGATGCGGCGAATCCGTATACGGTGAATTTGAGCATCACATCCGCGTTGCCGTAGCCGAGCGCCTTCAACGTTCCGGAATTGGTGCGTTCCTCGTCCACCATGCGTCCCATGGTGCTGAAGGTGACGAGCGCCGCGACGAAGTAGAGGAAGATCGGGAAGATGTCCGCCAGTTTCGCCACGATGCCTTCGATGACCATGTACACGCGGTAGCCTTGCGAGGTCAGGCCTTCGCGGCGGCCGCTGACGGAATAGGCCGGGACGGTGAGATTGTCGATCTTCTCCTCGGCGAGGGTTATCTGCCGTTCGGCTTCGGATATCTTGCGTTCGGCTTCGGGCTTCTGCGCGTTGAATTCGGCGAGTTTGCTCTGGTATTCCGTTTCGGCCTTGTCGATGTCCCTCTGGCCTTGGATAAGCTGCGTGACGCCGTCTGCGACTTGCTTGCCGGCCTGCGACACCGCTTTGCCGAGCTCGTTTTGTTTTTCGGCTATCTGTTTGGATGCCTGTGCGAGATTGTCCGCATTGCTCCGATACGCCTGCGAGCCTTGGTCGAGCCGCGCTACGGCGTTCTGGTATTGTTGCAGTCCCGCATTGTAGGCGTTCAGCTGTCTGTTGTATTCGGCGCAGGCTTCGTTGTACTGGTTGATCGCCATGTCGTATTTGCCGCGTATTTGTTCGTAGAGTTTGCCGGTGATGCCGGTCTGTTCCCATTTGCCGAGCGTCGCGCCGACTTTGTCGAGCACGGTTTTGCTTGTTTCGAGTTGTTCTCGCGCCGCGTCCAGCTGCGTTTTGCCGTTCGCCAGCCGGTTCCATGAATCGGAGAGCTGGTTCTGTCCTTGAGCCAATTGCGTCTGTGCCGCCTGCAGTTGCGTCTGTCCGGAGGCGACCGACGCGTTGGCCGAGGCCAGTTGCGCTTGCGCCGTGGCCAGCTGGGCCGCGGCCGCCAAGTCCCACATCGACCAGCGTCTGCACTGGATCGGCCGCGTTCTTGACGAGTTCGGAGGCGAGTTCCACGTTCTCCTTGGCGGTGAGGTTGGCCACCAGATTGTAGAACTGAAACACGAATCCGATGTTGTTGCGCCGGTAATCGGTCAGTTGCTTCGCGTTGAAGTCCGAGATGTCGACGCCGTCGATGATGACCTTGCCTTCGGAATTCGTGTCCATGCCGCCCAGGATGTTGAGCACCGTCGATTTGCCGGCTCCGGATGATCCCAGAATGATCGCAAGCTCGCCGCGTTCGATGCCGAAACTCACATCGTTGTTGGCGGTGATTGTGATGTCGCCCATATGGTAGCGCTTGAAGCTGTGCACCATTTCGATATATGCCATCGTCGGCCCCTTCCTAATGCTTTCCACTAGGACACCCGTCTATTCAGACAACATGTTGATTTAATTTCGGATTGATTGTATGTTCGAAATGGTCGGCATGACAATCATCACAATCTCCGAAAACGTCTAGATTAGCCTTTTTCAAAAACCCAAGCGAGCCTTTCCGCCCCAATGACTTTCAGGAAACGCCGCACGCGAAGACGAAAACGTCCTTCACGAACATGGGTACGGTACACTGGCGGAAGACAGACGCACGCTACAAGAAGGGTTTCCCGATGACCGTTGCAGTTCCGACCATCACCGACGTCGTTTTCGATTTCTGCGGAGTGTTGCTGGATTGGCGGACACGGGCATGCCTTGAAGGCAGATTCGACGACGCGACCGTCGACCGCATCTGCGCCGACGACGACCCCTGCGGCTTCTTCGGATACGAGGACCGTATGGACGCCGGGGAGGACTTCGATTCGATATGGCCCGATGTGGTGGCCGAGCAGGGAGAACGCGTCGCCGGGATCTTCCGTTATTACATCGCGCATTACGACGACGCGCTGCCACGCATGCTGCCCGGCATGGAGCGGCTGCTGCGCGATCTGAAGGCGGCCGGCTATGGCGTGTGGGGATTGACGAATTGGTCCCATGAGACGTTCCATTTCGCATTCGAGAAGTTCCCGCAGCTTGCCGAACTGCTGCAGGGCACCGTCGTCTCCGGCGTGGAGAAGATGCACAAGCCGAACGCCGACATCTACGAACTGGCGATGAGCCGTTTCGGCCTAAGCCCCGAGAGCAGCGTGTTCCTCGACGACACCGCGAAGAACGTCGCCGGGGCGCGGTCGGCCGGCATGCACGCCTTCCGTTTCGTCGACGCCGACCAGGCGCGCAGGGACCTGGAATCCTTGGGCGTGCGCGTGTGAGCGCGGCGGACGTACGCCTGCGTCCCGCGGAACGGGCCTCGGCCATGCGCCCATATCATCGTCCGCTGTAGGCCGCACATCCACCGACCGCGTGTCCACTATGCAAAACGAAGCGCTATAAATCGTCGTTTCGTAAAGCGACGCTGGTATAAATGGGCGTTATGACCCTCCTTCAGCTGAAATACATCGTCAAAATAGTGGAATGCGGCTCCATGAACGAGGCCTCGCACGAGCTGTACGTATCCCAGCCCGCGTTGAGCTCCTCGGTGAAGGAGCTTGAGAACGAGCTCGGCATCGAGATCTTCACCCGTTCCTCCCAAGGCATCGCGTTGACCGTGGACGGCGCGGAATTCCTCACCTACGCGCGTCAGGTCCTCGATCAGGCGTCGCTGCTGGAGGAACGGTACAAGAACGCGAAACCCCGCAAACAGCTGTGCTCCGTGTCCACGCAGCATTACATGTTCGCCGTGGAGGCGTTCGTGGAGATGATCGACTCCACCAAGTCCGACGAATACGAGTTCACCATCCGCGAGACCCGCACGAAGGACATCATCAACCAGGTGGCGAACATGCTTTCGGAGATCGGCATCATCTACCTGTCCGACTTCAACAAGGACGTGATTGGCAAGCTGCTGCGCGAGAAGCATCTCGAGTTCCATCCGCTGTTCCGCGCGCCGTTGCACGTGTTCATCTCGCGCGACAATCCGCTGGCCGGCAAGAAGAAGGTCACCATGGACGATCTGAAGCCGTTCCCGTTCATCCAATACGAGCAGGGCGAGGAAGGCAGCTTCTTCTTCGCGGAGGAGGCCGTCTGGCCGGAGTACTCCCCCAAGCAGATCAACGTGACCGACCGCGCCACGATTCTGAACTTCATCATCGGCCTGAACGGCTACACGGTGTGCACCGGCATCGACAACGGCGATCTCAACAACGAGAAGATCGTCACCGTGCCGCTCGACACCGATGAGACGATGCTTGTCGGATGGATCACCAATGAGCGCGCGAAGCTGTCCAAGGCCGCCGAAACGTACTTGGAGAAGCTCAAGTCGGTGGTGGCCGACCATGGATACAACCTGATCGACTGAGTGCACTCATCGACTGGATGCACTCCGCTATGAGATATGAAAAGTGCCTCGCACCGATGCTTTCGAT
>OGQJ01002593.1_pt1 | contig 13611 bp, 11 predicted proteins | sample 1553161 | NCBI WGS metagenome assembly OGQJ01 (sample SAMEA2579923, study PRJEB22360) | human gut metagenome | biome: human gut; feature: human-associated habitat; material: faeces | place: Denmark | collected 2008/2010 | reverse complement strand
CCCCGCCGCTGGTCATCACTGCTCAGGACGTCGATCAAGCGGTGTCCATCCTCGCCAAGATTCCGTCCGACCTGCCTAACGACTGATCTCGGACGAACCCGAAGAATTTGAAAGGAGCCTCTATACCAATGGCAACCCCTGAACTGCGCCATATGCTGCGCGATGACGATCTGAACCACGAAGAACAGAAGCAGGTGCTGGAACTGGCCATCAAGTTCCACAAGAACCGTTTCTATCACCAGCCGTTCGCTGGCCCGCAGGGCATCGCCGTGATTTTCGACAAGCCCAGTACCCGTACCCGCTCCAGCTTCTCCATTGGCGTGGCCGAACTCGGTGGCTATCCGCTGGTCATTGACAAGTCCGGCTCCCAGCTGGGCCGTGGCGAACCGGTGGCCGACACGGCTCGCGTGCTTGACCGTATGGCCTACGGCGTGGTGTGGCGCACCTTTGGTCAGGACCGTGTTGCGGAAATGGCCAAGTACTCCACCCATCCGGTGGTGAACGCACTGACCGACGAATTCCATCCGTGCCAGATTCTTGCTGACTTCCAGACCATCGCGGAACATCGCGGCGGTGTAGACAACCTCAAGAACCAGACCATCGCCTATCTTGGCGACGCGGCCAACAACATGTCCAACTCCTACCTGCTCGGCGGCGCTGTGGCGGGCATGAACGTGCGTGTGGCAGGACCGTACGGATACCTGCCGGATCCGCAGATCGTTGCCGATGCCGAAGCGATTGCCTCTGAGACCGGCGGCTCCATCCTCGTCACTACTGATCCGAATGAGGCTGTTGCCGGAGCCGATTGCGTCTTCACCGACACGTGGGTCTCCATGGGCGAGGAAGCGGAATACGCTGTCCGTTCCAAGCCGTTCTGGGATTACCAGGTGAACGCCGAACTCATGGCCAAGGCCAAGGACGACGCCATCTTCCAGCACTGCCTGCCTGCATATCGCGGCAAGGAGGTCACCGCCGAGGTTATCGATGGTCCTCAGTCCGTGGTTTGGGATGAGGCAGGCAACCGTCTGCACGCCCAGAAGGCGTTGCTGACCTGGTTGGCCGGCAAGGCCCGTGGCGATGAAAGCCTGCTGGTCTGATGACTGACCACACTCCCGCGTTGCAGCGTCCTGCCACACGAACCGCTCGACTGAGCGCCATTGAGCAGGCGCTGCTGACGCGCATCGTCACCTCGCAATCGCAACTGTCGCAGATTCTCGCCGACCAGGGCATCGAGGTGACGCAGGCCACGCTGAGCCGTGATCTCGATGAGATTCACGCCACGAAGACCCGTCTTGCCGACGGAACCGTGGCCTACGCCGTCGGCAAACAGAACATTGATGAACATCCGGCTTCTAACCCGGACGCCAAAACCGAGCAGCAGATTAGCCGGGTACTGTCCGGACTGGTCACATCCGTGGCCGCGGCACGTAATCTCGTGGTCGTGCACACGCCATCCGGCGCCGCGCAATATGTGGCCAGCGTCATCGATAAGCAGCCTATCGAAGGCGTGCTTGGCACCATCGCCGGAGATGACACGGTCATGGTTATCTGCTCCGAGGACGATGTCGCCAAACGGCGTGCGCAATGGCTGCTTGATGTCGCTTCCAAAGCGTGAATAGCCATATAGTGGACACGACGCACCAAATATGCATAAATATACAGAGCTGTGCATATACTGATGAATAACGTTGGATGTTAGAAAGGGAAACCATGAGCGATCAGAATCGTCTCGTCCTGGCGTACTCCGGTGGTCTTGACACCTCCGTCGCCATTTTGTATCTGAAGGAACGCACCGGCAAGGATGTTGTGGCCGTGTCCCTCGACGTCGGCCAGGGCGGCGAAAGCCTCGAAACCATCAAGCAGCGCGCGCTGGCATGCGGTGCGGTCGAAGCCTACGTGGTCGATGCCCGTGATGAATTCGCCAACGAATACTGCATGAAGGCCCTGAAGGCCAACGCCATGTACGAAGGCGTGTACCCGCTGGTCTCCGCCATCTCCCGTCCGCTGATTTCCAAGCATCTCGTCCGTGCCGCCCACCAGTTCGGCGCTGACACCATTTCCCACGGCTGCACCGGCAAGGGCAACGATCAGGTTCGTTTCGAGGTCTCCATCGCCTCCATCGACCCGACGCTGAAGGCCATCAGCCCGATTCGCGACCTGTCTCTGACCCGCGACGTCGAGATCGCCTTCGCCAAGGAACACAAGCTGCCGATCGTGCAGACCGAGAAGAGCCCGTTCTCCATCGACCAGAACGTGTGGGGCCGCGCCATCGAGACCGGTTTCCTCGAGGATCCGTGGAACGGTCCGACCAAGGACTGCTACTCCTACACCGACGATCCGGCGTTCCCACCGGTCGAGGATGAGGTCGTCATCGAATTCAAGCAGGGCGTCCCGGTCAAGATCGACGGTCATGACGTCACTCCGCTGCAGGCCATCGAAGAGATGAACCGTCGTGCAGGCGCGCAGGGCATCGGCCGTATCGATTTGATCGAGGATCGTCTGGTAGGTATCAAGTCCCGCGAGCTGTACGAGGCTCCGGGCGCAGTGTCGCTGATCACCGCCCACCAGGAACTCGAGAACTGCTGCCTCGAACGCGAGCAGCACCGCATCAAGCGCGACATCGACAAGCGCTGGGCCGAACTGGTCTACGACGCGCAGTGGTTCTCCCCGGCAACCCAGTCCCTGAACGCCTTCATCGAAGACACCCAGAAGTACGTCTCCGGCGAGATTCGCATGGTTCTGCACGGTGGCCGCGCCGTCGTGACCGGCCGTCGCTCCGACAGCTCGCTGTACGACTACAACCTGGCCACCTACGATTCCGGCGACAGCTTCGACCAGAAGTCCTCCAACGGCTTCATCGACATCTATGGTCTGCCGAGCCGCGTGGCCGCAGCCCGCGACGTCAAGTTCGGCAACGGCATCGAGGTTCCGGAGAACAGCGTCGAGTAAGCATCATCCGGATTCACGTTGTGAATCGTCTTGATAATGGGGGAGAGCGTACCGTCGGGACCATCCTGACTGGTAAGCTCTCCCTCAGTCATATCTGCAAGGAGATTTGGAAAAACAATGACCGAGAGCACTACTAATGGTGAGCATCTTGCCCTGTGGGGCGGCCGTTTCAAGTCTGGTCCGTCGCCGGAACTCGCACGGCTGAGCAAGTCCACCCAATTCGACTGGCGACTCGCCGATGACGATATCGCCGGTTCGCGCGCCCATGCCCGTGCACTGGGCCGCGCCGGACTGCTGACCGCCGATGAGCTGCAGCGCATGGAAGACGCCCTTGACGAGCTGCAGCGCCGCGTGGATTCCGGAGCGTTCGCTCCGATCGAGGATGACGAGGACGAGGCCACTGCACTCGAACGCGGTCTACTCCAGATCGCAGGTGACGAACTCGGCGGCAAGCTCCGCGCCGGCCGTTCCCGCAACGATCAGATCGCCGCGCTCATCCGCATGTGGCTGCGCCGCCACAGCCGCATCATCGCCAAAATGCTGCTCGGTCTCGCCGCAACACTGATCGAGCAGTCCGAAAAAGCCGGTCGCACCGTCATGCCGGGACGTACGCATATGCAGCACGCCCAACCGGTTCTGCTTGCCCACCAGCTCATGGCCCACGTGTGGCCGCTGCTGCGTGACGTGGAACGTCTCGCCGATTGGGATAAGCGCATCGACGCCAGCCCGTACGGCTCCGGTGCCCTCGCCGGCAACACCCTTGGCCTCGAACCGGTGGCTGTGGCCCGTGAGCTGGGCTTCTCCAAGGTGACCGCCAACTCCATCGACGGCACCGCCAGCCGTGATCTGGTCGCCGAATTCGCATTCATTGCGGCCATGGCAGGTGTCGATATCAGCCGGCTGTCTGAAGAGATCATCATCTGGAACACCCAGGAATTCGCGTTCGTGCGTCTTGATGACGCCTACTCCACCGGCTCGTCCATCATGCCGCAGAAGAAGAATCCGGACATCGCCGAACTCACTCGCGGCAAGTCCGGACGACTCATCGGCGACCTGACTGGCCTGCTCGCCACCTTGAAAGGCCTGCCGACAGCCTACGCGCGCGACCTGCAGGAAGACAAGGAAGCCGTATTCGACCAAGTGGACACGCTTGAAGTGCTGCTGCCGGCATTCACCGGCATGGTCGCCACCATGGTCTTCGACAAGGAACGCCTCGAAGCCGAAGCCCCGACCGGTTTCGCCCTCGCCACCGACATCGCCGAATGGCTCGTCAAGAACGGTGTGCCGTTCCGTCACGCGCACGAGCTTTCCGGCGCATGCGTCAAGATTGCCGAAGACCTCGGCCAGGAGCTGTGGGATTTGACCGACGAGGACTTCATCAACGTGTTCAAGGACTTCCTGCCGGCGGACAAGGCCCCGCAGGTGCGTGAAGTGCTGTCCACCGAAGGCTCCGTCTCCGCCCGCAACGGCAAGGGAGGCACCTCCCCGCTGCGCGTGCGCGAACAGATCGTTTCCGCCAAGACCACCATCGAGCAGCTACGCGCCTTCGCCAACTCCGTGTCCGACGGTTCCGCATACAAGTCGCCCGAATCCCTGCTCAAGTAATCCCTATCAAGCAAGGAGCAAAAAGCGGTGCTGTTGACGCGCACGCAGATACGACGGCTGGTCTACGCGCACGGCCGGGAGATTCTGGAACATGACCACATGGCCATCGAAAGGGTCTGCTACCAGCATGGCGTGGTCACCACATTCGCCCATTCCATTCGTGTGGCTTGTCTGTCCGTCTGGCTGGCAGACAGACTGCACCTGTGGAATAGGGTTGATCTACATTCGTTGATTCGCGCCGCTTTGCTCCATGATTACTTCCTTTACGATTGGCATGACTGGGACAACGGCACCCATCGGCTACACGGATTCACACATGGTGAAACGGCCATGCGCAACGCCATACGGGATTTCAAACTCAACCAGATCGAACGGGACAGCATCGAACATCACATGTTCCCATTGACTCCCTATCCGCCGAAGTACATCGAAGGATACCTTGTCACCGCGGCCGACAAAATCAGCGCCACGAAGGAAACGCTCTCTTTCGATCGTTTCGACAAACCCGCATCCGGACAACCGATGGACAGGAGCTGATGGCTGTGGCGCTCACACTCGAATATTTGTTCCTTTGGTTCCTGTTGTACGCCTTTATCGGATGGGTGTACGAGTCGGTTCTCGTGTCCGTTTCGGAACGTCGATGGGTCAACCGTGGTTTCCTTAACGGGCCGTTGTGCCCAATTTACGGATGCGGCGCGGTGCTTGCGATCGTGCTGTTGCATGACTTCACGAATCCCATCGAGATTTTCCTTATCTCCTCATTTGGCGCGAGCATACTCGAATACATCACCTCTTGGGGCATGGAAAAGCTGTTCCACGCCAGATGGTGGGATTACAGCCATTACCGATTCAACATCCAAGGCCGCATCTGTCTGCTCGGCGCAATCGTATTCGGATTCGGCGGAGTATTGATCATCGATGTGGTCCAGCCGCAGGTCGAACGGCTCACCGCCATGATTCCGCTGCTTGCCGTGCACGTGATATGCGCGGTCGCCGCCATCGTCGTTATCATCGACACCATCGTCACCGTGGTGGGCATCGTCGGCCTGTCCGAGCGTCTCGCCAAATTCAGCGAAGCGGTGCAGGATCGTGCGGAGAAGGCCGGAGACTCCTGGCAGTGGGGCAAAGAGGAGTTCCGGGAAAAGATGCATGATTTGTCGGAATCGTCGCAGGAACGTGTCGCCAATATGCGTCAGCTTGTCTCTTCCGCGTTGAATTGGCAGCAACGTCGTATGATCCGCTCCTTCCCACGCATGCGTTCCACGGACTCCACCAAATACAGCAAGATCATGGAAACCGTGCGTGAGATGCTGCGCCGAAAGTAAGTTTCCACCGGCCACACGTGTCGTATAGCATGTGTCCAAAAACGATTTGCCCCGCCAACCTGCGTTGCGCACGCTGACGGGCAAAATCCCTTTATGCATCACATCGGATAGGGGCTACGACACTTGCGATGTGGCCGACCCCTTGTAATCGGTGATGCCGGCACCAATGTTCGGATGCTGCGCCGAATACGCCTGGTCCACACAGTAGAACGCCAGAAGCACGACGGCCACAACGGTGAGCTTTCTTGTATCGATACGACTCAGCAAGTTGTCCAATGCAGGAGCCAGCAGATACACGATCGCCAAACCGCCCAAACCAAACGTCAGCAGACCCTCGGCACAGATACGACCATTGAGATTGAGAAAATAACCGGTGTAATCCCACCAGCGTTGTCCTCCGTGGGTCTTCTCCAGATACCAGGACGAGAAGTACTCCAACCCGCCACACAAGACCATGGCGGCCAGGAACTCGAACAAGGGCTTCTTCCTCAACTTCTTCAGCAGAATAAGGATAAATCACTCCGCCGGTGCCATAGATCGGCAGCCATGGCCCATGCAGCGTGCCACGATTCACGAACGTTCCTTCGGAAATGAAGGCGAGGCTCACCTCCCATACCCATCCCACGAAACAGAAGATGAAGAACATCATGACCAGATTGACCAACGAATAGCTGCGATCGGAGCTGACGGTGCGGGATTCGCGGAACCGGAACGCCATCGGCGCCGGAGCCAGACGACCAGGATAGATAGCGCCGTCCAGAATCTCCCTGCCGGTATCGATCTGGTGCAGTTGCTCGCGATACTCCTCATACTTGGTCACCGACCGCGCATGCAGGATACGCACGCCCAACCATTCGGACAGGAACCCGACGAAACCGTTTGGCTTGTCCACTGGAACAAGATTGCTGGACAACTGCTCCACCGTTTCGGCAACATCACCATACGCGGCATGCAATGTCTCAGCGGAGGCCTTGCTGTACAGGTATTCGTCGCTGAGCAGCTCGCTTCCCTCCAATCCCGAATCCTTGGACAATCCGCGCACATGCACGTAATATTCGACGAAAAACGCCGCGTTATAGCCGTTGGAATAGAAGATGCCGCTCAAGCCGAGCGTGAACAGATTGAGCAGCCACCAGCCAAGGAACGACAGGTCGGCCACGAAACACTCCCACTTGTGACCCTTCATCATGCGCCTGGACAGGCTGATGGCCTCCCGTGCCCCGATATTCGGATTTTCGGCGACGATGTAGGGCACCATACGGTAGGAATACGGTTTGATGAACGCGCCGATGATGGTGAACGTCCACAGGAACAGGAACACGTTCTCGAGCAGCATCACCTTCGCCATCGACAACCATTTGCGCGTGGTGATCGGGTAGAGGAAACGGCTCACGGGAAGTTTGTCGTAGGTCCGCCCCTCAAGCAGCATGCGCATCATGACCACCCGGTATGTCTGCTGGACGAACCGCCATACGAAAAGGTAAACGGCCAGGGATACGACGATTGGTACGGCCACGGCGACGCCGTCATTATGCACGATGGAATTGGCCGCATCGGCCATCGACAGAATGACCGAACCCGATGAGAACGAGTTGAGCAGAGACGCGAACACGCCGCGTTTACGCCCCATCATGGCATTGGTGTCGTTTTGCACGATCTGCTCCTGATTGTGCTCCACTTGCCTGCGTGCCTGGCTTTCATCGCCGACAAGCAGGTTCTCCAACACTTTCGACACGTTGTCGGATTGCGCTGTGCCATCCTCCTGCACGGTTGCGGACGGGGAACTGGCGTTCACCGACCATGTCGACGAACTGTAGGCGACACCGAACACCGAAGCGAACAGGCAGATGACGACTATCATCCAATAGTGTCTCTTATAGGCTTTCCTTGCATTGGCCTTCATGCCTTTGCGATCCATGCAGGCCTCCCTTCTTCTCGTCAATGAGATTCCGTTTTCGATTTTAACCGGCATGTTCCGTGATCGCTTTGATAAAAACATGGAAAACGGCACACGCGGCTGTCTGTGTCTTCTGCGAAACTGTAGGGTGCGTAAAACGCGGTAATGTCCACAATTCGATAGGGAGAAAGCACAGTTATGGCTCACGTCATCGATTTCAAGGAGGCCGGTTTCGATTCCGTCCTCGATGAACTGGAATGGCGCGGGTTGATTTCCCAGTCCACTGACAGGGATCGACTCGCCGAAGCGTTGAACGGAGAGCCCATCACCTATTATTGCGGCTTCGATCCGACCGCCGCCTCCCTGCACATCGGCAACCTCGTTCAGCTCATCAACATGCGCCACCTGCAGGCCGCAGGACACCATCCGATCGCGTTGGTCGGCGGCGCCACCGGCCTGATCGGAGATCCGCGCCAGTCGGGCGAACGTACGCTCAACCCGAAGGACGTCGTGGCCGGCTGGGCCGATCGTCTGAAGAAGCAGATCGGCGGCATCCTCGAGACCGAAGGCAGCAATCCGGTACGTTTCGTGTCCAACTACGATTGGACCGCTTCGATGAACGTCATCGACTTCCTGCGTGACGTCGGCAAGAATTTCCGTATGGGCACCATGCTCGCCAAGGACACCGTGGCCCGTCGCCTCAACTCCGAGGAAGGCATCTCCTTCACTGAGTTCAGCTATCAGGTGCTGCAGGGCAACGACTTCCTGCACCTGTTCGACGAGTACCATTGCGTGCTGGAGATCGGCGGCTCCGACCAGTGGGGCAACCTCACCTCCGGTCTGGATCTGATCCACAAGGTGCGCGGCGTGGACGTGAACGTGTTCACCAGCCCGATCATCACCGACGCGCAGGGCAAGAAGTTCGGCAAGTCCGAAGGCAACGCCGTCTGGTTGGATGGCACGATGCTCAGCCCCTACAAGTTCTACCAGTTCTGGTTCAACCGTCCCGACAGCGAGATGGAGAACCTGCTCAAGGCGTTCACCTTCCTGCCAAAGGCCGAAATCGAACGGCTTATCGAGGGAAGCAAGACCAATCCGGGCGCGCGTGAGGCGCAGCGCACCCTCGCATGGGAGGTCACCAGCTTCGTGCATGGCGAGGAAGCCACTCGCCAGGCCATCGAAGCTGCCGGCGCGTTGTTCGGACGTGGCGGCGATCTGGCGGACATCGATGAGTCCACGCTTGAGGCCGCTATCGACGGCATGAAGGTCGATGGGGAATTCGCCAAGGTCGCAGCCGGCGACCGTGTGGCCGAGGCTGGTATGAAGGCAGGCCTGTTCAAGTCGATTTCCGAGGCGCGCAAGACCATCAAGTCCGGTGGCGTGTACCTCAACAACACGCGCGTGGAGGATGAGGAACAGACGTTGCAGGAAGGTGACTTCCTGCATGGTCGTTTCGTGCTCATCCGCCGCGGCAAGAAGGCGCTCGGCGTCGTCGAACAGGCGTGAGACGCATAGGCAATCGTAAGTAAATAATCGCAAGTATCTCAAGACCAATAAGGAACAGCATGGCAGAAGAACAGCGCGGATCGCGCGGCAAGTCCTACGGCAACCACAAGTCCTACGGCAACCACAAGTCCTACGGCTCGGGCAGGCCGGGTAACCGCGGTGGCAAGGGATTCAAGCCGCGCGGCAACGGCGGCAAGTCCTACGGACACAAGTCCGGCGGCTTCCACAACGATGACCGTAAGGGCGGATATCGCAAGGGCAATGGCGGCGGATACCGTCGTGGCGACCGCGATTTCCATCGCGATGGCGAAGGCGAAGGTCAGGAGCGTCGTTTCCACAACGGTCCGCGCAAGTTCAACCGCGATGGCGAGCGTCGTGACGACCGCCGCGGCGGCTATCGTGGCAATCGCGGCGACAATCCGCGCTACCAGCGTGATGGCGAGCGTTCCGGCTTCCGTCATAATGACCGTCGTGACGGCGATCGCAGGGATTTCCATCGTGACGACCGCCATGGTGATGGCGAGCGTCGCAATTTCCGTCATGACGGTGACCGTCGTGACTTCCGCCGTGACGATGGTGAGCGTCGTGGCGGCCGCAATTTCCACAAGGACGGCGATCGCAGGGACTTCCGCCGCGATGACCGCCGCGGGGAGCGCCGTGATGGCGAGCGTCGTAATTTCCGTCGTGACAACCAGCGTCGTGACTTCCACAAGGATCGCGACCAGCGTCCGGAAGGCGAGGAGCGCCGCGAATTCACCCGTGAAGAGAAGATGGAGTACCGCGAGGCGAAGCGTGGTGAATACCTGTCGAAGCCACGTCGCAATTCCGACGGCACGATGAGCTTCCCGTCGCAAAACCCGTACACGCATCGTCGCCCGGGCGAGCCGAAGATGCCGAAGGGCATCGAGTGGAGCATGCTGTCCACCGATGACCGTGAGCGTCTGCGTGGCCTGTCCAAGGAACATGCGGAGAACATCGGCCTGCACATCCTCGCCGCCTACACGCTTGAGGAAAGGGATCCGGAGCTGGCGCTCGAACACGCCAAGTGGGTGGCGCATCAGGCTTCCCGTATTGATTTCGCGCGTGAGACCCTTGCGTTCGTGGCCTACCGTCAGGGCGATTACAAACTGGCCCTGCGTGAGTTCCGCACCGCGTTCCGCATGAACGGTTTCCTTGACTATCTGCCGTTCATCGCCGACTGCGAGCGTGGTATGGGCGAGCCGAAGAAGGCCATCGAAACCGCCATGAGCGATGACGCGAAGTATCTGCGCGGCGAATCCAAGGCCGAGATGTTCCTCGTGTACGCGGGCGCGCTGGGCGACCTCGAGCTGTGGGATAAGGCCATTGAGATCGTGCATACGCTGGGCCGTTCCAAGGGTCTGGCCGGCGAATACCGCATGCGTGCGGTGCAGGCCGAACAGTACTTCCTCGAGCAGGCCGGACGCTCCGATGAGGCCGTGGCCCTCGACCAGCTGCTTGACAAGCTTGAGCTGCAGTACGCCGATGCCGAAGAGGACGAGACCTCCGACGATCTGGTCATCGAATACGACATGCAGGAATTGAACGACGAGCTTATGGACAAGCTCGGCATTTCCGAAGATGACGCCCAGTATGCGCCGGAAGACGAGGATGAGGACGATTCCGAGGCCGTCGACGAGAACGGCGAGACCAACGATGAGACCCAGCTTGATGCCGAAGCGGCCAAGGAAGGCGCCGAGTCCGACGACGAGCCTGCCGGTGACGGCGAAAACGCGGGCGACTCCGAAGACGACCAGACTGAGGATGAGGTCGAATCCGCAGCCGATTCCGACAACGAGTGAGGTGCGGCAAAACAATGCTGAAATCCACAACCCGTCCGCTGAGCGAAGCCTACCAGCTGGCGCTGCTTGATCTTGACGGCGTGGTCTACCGTGGCAAGAATCCGGTGGAACATGCTGCAGAGAGCATCCGCAAGGCCGAAGGCCTCGGCATGACGGTGGAATACACCACCAACAATTCCTCCCGACTGCAATCCGTGGTGGCCGACCAGCTTAAGGGCTTCGACCTTGACGTCGAACCATGGCAGGTCATCACCTCGTCCGTGGTGGCTGCCCGTATGGTGGCCCGTGCGGTGCCGCAAGGTGCGAAAGTGTTTGTGCTCGGAGCACAGCATCTGCGTGAGGAAGTCGCCAAGCAGGGTCTTGAAGTGGTTGATTCCGCCGAAGACAAGCCGGTCGCGGCCATCCAAGGCTGGTACCCGGACATGTCTTGGAACCAGATGGCGCAAATCGCCTACGCCGTAGAACAGGGCGCCACGTATTTCGTGACCAACCGCGACCTGACCATTCCGCGTGAGCTGGGCATCGCCCCCGGTTGCGGTTCCATGATCATGGCCGTCATCAACGCCACTGGTGTGGAACCGGTTTCGTCCGCAGGCAAGCCGGAATCCGCCATGTATGACGAAGCCCGACTGCTTGCCGCGCATGATGGTGCCGAACCAGTGGCCAAGGAAGCGTGCCTCGCCATCGGTGACCGTCTCGATACCGATATCGAAGCCGGCAATCGTGGCGGCTATGATTCCCTGGCCGTGCTGACCGGCGTCACCAATCCGCATGAGCTGATGTTCGCTCCGGAGCATCTGCGTCCGACCTACATCGCCAAGGACCTGACCGGACTTAACGAGCCGGCCCCCGAAGTCGTGCATGAGGCTGGCGCTTGGAGCTGCCGCGACGTGCAGGCGTGCGTCGACGGCGATCGTCTTTACGTCACCGACATCACCAGCGTCGACGGTCTTCGTGCGGCCTGCGCCGCCATGTGGGATGCGGCGGATCGCGGACACAGCGTCGACGGCATGATCGTGCCGGAATTCCGAATCGCCTGATTGCCGCACGTGCGTATGCGCAACATGAATGACGATTCCGGTGCCGTCGTCCGACTCGACATCGCGCTGGTGGAGCGTGGCGTCACGGACAGCCGCTCCAAAGCACAACGGCTGATCGAATCCGGCAAGGTCCGGGTGAACGGCATCGTCGCATCCAAAGCGTCGCTCAAAGTCACGGCCGCCGACACGCTTGATGCCGATCTGGGAGACGATTACGTCTCCCGTGGAGCCTACAAGTTGGTCGGCGCGTTCGACATGTTCTCCCAGACGGGCCTGCGTTCCGCGGAAGGATTCGATTGCCTCGACATCGGCGCGTCCACCGGCGGTTTCTGCGACGTGCTTCTGCGACGCGGTGCCGCGCATGTGATCGCGCTCGACGTGGGGCACGGCCAGCTTGACCCGCGCATCGCAGGCAACGAGCGCATCATCGAAATGAGCGGCGTCAACATCCGCGACGTCGAAGCGGATGATCTGCCGTACCGGCCAAGCATGATCGTATCCGACGTGTCATTCATCTCGTTGACATACGTGATTCCCGTCATCGCGCGCATCGCCGCGCCCGGCGCACACGTCGTGCTGCTGGTCAAACCGCAGTTCGAAGTCGGCAAAGGCAACCTCGGCAAAAACGGCATCGTGGAAAGCGAAACCTTACGCAAACAGGCGCTCGACACCGTCACCGCCTGCGCGAAAGCCAACGGACTGGATGTACGCGCCACGGCGGTCTCACCGATCGAAGGCACGCACGGCAACATCGAGTATCTGCTGTATGCAGTGGCGTAAACCGTTCTCCGCCAATCGATAGCGTAAAAATGAAAGGCCGGCGGCCCATATGAAAAATCCCATATGGACCGCCGGCCTTTTGCATGTTCCGTGGGCCTAGCCCCTCAAAAACTTGTCGATCTGATCCTGCTTGCCCATGATGATGAGCTCGTCGTTACGGTGCATAATCAGCTCTTTCGAACCGTATTCGAATTCCTTGCCCGGCGATTTGACACCGACCACGGTGATGCCGAACCGTTCATGTACGCGCGCATCCTCGATGGAGTAACCGACGACATGCGGGGGAGTGTGGATCTTCACCACGCTGTACGCGCCTTCAAGCTCGATGTAGTCCAGATAGTTGCCGGACACCAAGTGCCCTACGCGTTTGCCGGCATCGGTCTCCGCGTTGATGATGTGCCGTGCGCCGATACGCTGCAGAATGCGCGCATGCTCCTTGGACACCGACTTCGCCCAAATGTCGGAGATGCCCGCGTCCAGCAGATTGCCGGCGGTGATGACGGACGCTTCGACGCTGTCGCCGATGGCTACGACCGCCGTGTCGAAATCGGAGGCGTTAATCTGCTCCAACGCCATCACGTCGGTCATGTCGGCCTGCACGGTGGGGATCTGCGACGACCAGCGGTTCACCAGTTCGCCGTCCTTGTCGACGGCGAGCACATCCTGTCCCATCGTATCCAATGTGGTGG
>OGQJ01002586.1_pt1 | contig 13628 bp, 12 predicted proteins | sample 1553161 | NCBI WGS metagenome assembly OGQJ01 (sample SAMEA2579923, study PRJEB22360) | human gut metagenome | biome: human gut; feature: human-associated habitat; material: faeces | place: Denmark | collected 2008/2010 | reverse complement strand
ATTGAAATCAAAGATTTTAATCAGGAAATAGTATCAGATCAATACTTTCCGCTTTCTGATCCGCAAAAGCTCCCATAGGCCAACGGCCGCGCCCAGTCCCCAGCGCGCCAGCCACAGTCCATCCGCCGCCACGGACGCCACGGCCACAGCGGCGAACACCGCCGCGTACCCGACCCACATTTTCAGCGGGAAGGGGTATTCTTTCCCGCCCAGAGCGAAACGGACGTACAGATGGTGCAGCGTCAGCTGCAGGCTGTGGGAAATCAGCGTCGCCACCGCCGCGCCGGCCATGCCGATGCGCAGGATCAGCAGGTAATTCAGCCCCACATTTATCAGCGACGACACAATAGTGATGATCGAGACGACCTTGGTCTTTTTGTGGTAATACTCGAAATTCACCGGGAAGGTACACAGGAAATTGGTGTAGTAGCTGGACACAAAAATGGGAATCAGCATGGTGCTTCCCCAGAAATCCCGGGAAACATAGACATAGCGGTACACTTCGCTGGCCAGCAGCACGAAGCCCACGGAAAGCACCGTGAACAGCTCCAGAAAATTCCCCGCCTTTTCCCGCAGATTCTCCCGGTTGCCCTGCTTCATGTCCTCGAAGAAAAAGGGGCACCATGAATTGTTCAGGGCGGTGAACAGAGTGAACATGATGCCGCCGAAATTCAGCGCCGCGCCGTAGCAGCCCACCGTGGCCTCGTCCATCATCTGCTGGAGCATCACCTTGTCGCTCTGCCCCAGAATCAGGTCGGAAAGATTATAAAATACCGCTGGAATGGCAAGAACGACGCAGAATTTCCAATATTCCTTGTTGTAAAAGGTCTTCCCCTTCGCCAGAATCCAGATGCACACCGGAATGCCCAGCACGCCGTAGGTCACGGCGATAGCGGAAATGCGGCCTAAGTAGTTGATCTGCTTGGGCAGCAGCAGAATCAGCACAATGGAGAGGATCAGGGTGGTCAGCGTCACCACAAGGGACATGACCATGTTCCGCCCTGCCTTGAATTCGTAGACGAATTTGGTGTTCAGGAAGTTGACGCAGAAGGTGCCGAAGCCCTGAATGAGCATCAGCACGATCAAAAACCAGCTCAGCTTCAGCGCCCCGGAAATGGGGCCGATAAAGCACAGCACCAGTGCGCTGAAAATCAGATACACCAGCGTGGACAGGCTCATGGCCGAGGACTGGTAGCGCAGCTGGTCTCCCTCCGGGTACTCCACCCGGGCGTTGACCAGCGTCCCCTGCGTTTGCAGCGTGAACACAATGGCGATCACAGCCACCCATGTGTTGTAAATTTGGGTAACGCCGTAACCGCTGGTTCCCAGCAGACGGGTAAACAGGGGCGCTGTGAATATGGAAATGCCTCTGAGCAAAACGGTGCTCAGAATGTTAAAAAAGGCAACCCGGTTTCGTCGATTCATAGTTCACTCCGCGCTTTTTGCATCCGTTTTCCCGGGACGCACCCCGTGGTAAAGCCCCCGCATGGGGCGGTACAGCCCGGCGGCCAGCAGCAAATCCGTCACCCGCTCCTGCCTGCCAAACAGCGGGCTGGTCAGCAAAAAGAAAATATGCCTGCAAAGCGCCTTCCGGGACAGGCGGTATTCCTCTGCGAATTTCTGCCGGGTATCCTTGTCCGCCAAATCCAGCGTCAGCAGATTGTAAGCGAGGGAACGCACCCGCAGATACCGCGCTGCGTCCGCAATTTCCGGATAATTGTCCCGGACAAACGGGTAGACTTCTGCCGTATGTCTGGAAAAGTGGAAGGTTTTCTCCGAAACCGAGGACGAGGTGATGCTCCCCGGCCGGTGGTAATAATTGTAAACGGGGCAGGGCAGCATAGCCGCCTGTCCAGCATCCAGCGCAATGCGGTAGGTGGTAGGAACGTCCTCACAGATCACCCCAAGGGGATAGCGGGCAGACGCAAAAAGGCTTTTGTGATACAGCTTGTCCCATGCGGCGGAGTCGATGTTCTCCCAATGGAAAATCCGGCGCACCAGCTCTTCCCCGGAAATGACCTCCTCTTTTGGCGGGCACAGCCCCAGCGTCTTCTCCCCAGTCTCGCTGCTGACGTCCCAGCGCCCCGCGCAGACCAGACGGACACCGTATTTTTCCATCAGCGCCATCATTTTCTCGTACATATCCGGCTCGATCCAGTCGTCGCTGTCCACGAAGGAAAGGTACTCCCCTGTCGCCGCGTCTATCCCGGCGTTCCGGGCGCTGCTCAGACCGCCGTTTTTCTTGTGAATTGCTTTGACTCTGGCGTCCTGCCGGGCGTAGGCGTCGCAGATGGCGCCGCTGTTGTCCTTCGTGCCGTCGTCCACCAGAAGGATCTCCAGATTCTCATAGGTCTGCGCCAGAATGGATTCCACGCACCGGGGAAGGTACTGCTCCACATTGTACACCGGAACAATGACGCTGATCCGCGGGTTCTGATTCATGCCGCATTCCTTCCTTTCTCACCCTTCGGCGCTGTTTTTGGCAAGTCTTTCGTAAATTTCCAGCAAATCCGCCAGATTCTTTTCCGGGTCGTGGGTCACACCGGCGTGGGCGCGCGCCGCCGCGCCCATGGCTTCGGCCGCCGCGCCCTGTGCAAAAATGTTCTCCACATAAAACGCCAGCATATAGGGCGCGGTGGAGGGGTAGACCTCTCCTTCCAACCTGTGGCGCATCATGGTCGTGACGCCGCCCACGTCCGCCGCCACACAGGGCACGCCCAGCAGCATGGCCTCCCCCAGAGAATTGGGGGAATTCTCAATGGTGGATGGCAGCGCGAACACGTTCGCGTCAAGGAACGCCTGCTTCATTTCCTCCCCGCTGAGACTGCCCAGAAATTCGATCTTATCCTCCACGCCGTACTGCTCCGCCAGATCTGCCAGATATTTCTGGTAATTGGTTCTGCGCAGCCTGCTCACCGTCAGGAAGCTCTTTCCCGGCACCGCCAGCGTGGCATCCGGGTAGGTCTTGACGATCTGGCCAAAGGCTTCCAGCAGATAGTGAAAGCCTTTCACGGGATAGGCGCAGCTGGAAGCGAAAATCCGGTGTTTCCGGCAGCCCTCATAGCGCCAAGTCCCCTGATAAAAGGGCTTGCGCAATGTCTCGTTGCAGAAATGATGCTTTGCTTTTGGGTTGCCCCGCCGGACGCAGGCCAAGTCCCAGTCCGTTCTGCCGATAATATGGCGTGCCTTTTGCAGGGCTTTTTCTTCCAGAAGCCCCCGAAGCGCGAACTTTTCCCGCTGTTTCACGATATTGTCCCGCCGGACAACATCACGGAAGGTGCTGCCCCGCTGAACCGACTCCGGAACGCCCTCGGCATAATGCCCGGCATAAACCGAGCAAAGTCCCTGAATGCTGACCACCAGACTGTCCAGCCGCCCCGCCTTTTCCGCAGCGTTAACCATGGCAAGGGTGTGGCCGTACTCCGTCCCCCAGACGTGGATCACGTCCGGCTGAAAGGCATCCAGCTGCCCCCGGAACTGCGTTTCCAGCTCCGTCAGGTACACATAGGGCAGCCCCTCGGAAAAGAAAGCGTAGGAGCAGCGCGCATTCACCTTCCCCTCGCCGCCGTCGCCGGGGCAGAGAATGCGGATATTCAGGTCTTCCCGTCCCAGCAGCCCTTCCAGCACGCTGTCGACCCACAGTCCGCCGCCGGTGGAGCCGCCGCTGACGGCTTCTTTCACCTTTCCGGGCACCATATTGCACAGCCACAGCAGCTTCATTGCACCCCGTCCCTTTCAAGCATGGCCAGAATTTTCCCGGCCTGCGTCACGTTGTTTTTTTCTTTTAAGATAAATTCACGGGCTTTCATGCCCTTCTCAAACAGGGCATCAGCGGGCTGGGCAAAAATCTGCCCCAGCTTCTCCGCAATGGCGTCAGCGGTTTCTTCCTCCAACAGGTACACGTAGGGGTGATATTCCTTGGGCATTCCCGGCAGAACCGTGGTCAGCACCGGGGTTCCCGTGGACATATACTCCATGGTCTTGGAGGGGAAGGAATATTTCACATATTCCTCGCCCGTTGGCCGGGGGTTGACCAGCAACGTCGCCGCCATCTCCCGCTCCACGATTTCCGCGTTCAGCAGCATTCCGCCGTAGAAAATCCGGGAATCCTCCGCGGCGATCTGGGAAAGCTCCTGCACATAATCCCCGGGGCCATAAATTTCCAGCCGGGCGTCCGGCAGATCTGCCTTCCGGAAGCCCTTCACCAGATTTTCAAGCCCATATTGCTTGCTGACGCCCCCGGCGTACATACACACCCGCGGGCTGGTCTTTCGCGCCAGAGACGGCTCCTGCCGCTCCATGGCGATGTCGCTGTGCCCCTCCAGAATCACGTGGGGCTTGCCCTCCGGATTCAGATAGTCGTTCATGGCCTGGGTCAGCAGCACATAGTCCGTGCAGTGACGGATGACAAAATTGGAAAGCTTCTTGGAAAAGGCGCTGCCCCCCAGCATATCCGGCAAATCCGTCACAATACCCACGCACCGTCTTCCCCGCAGCTTCGCCGCCAGCAGACCGGCCAGCGCCGTCGTCCTGTTCAGGCAGTCCACCACCACCGCCGAATTCTTCCCCGCAAGGCGCGCAGTGCGGAAAAAGGTTCCCACGCCCACAAATACAGCCTTGACAATGGGATTCCGGACGGCGGGAATATAGCGGTAGCACGCGCCGCCCTCGGTCTCCCGGGGCAGACGGACAAAGGACTTTTTCAGAACCTCCCGGTTCACCGGCGGGTTCGCCACCACGTCCACCTTTGCCCCGGCGGCAAGCCCTTCAATGAGCAGGCGGTGATATTTCTGGGACTGAAAGGCGGGCTTCCGGGGGGCGTCCGCAAACAGCTGACGGTACACCCGGTCGGAACACGTCGTCACAGCGTAAATGATGTGCATGGGTTAACCCCCATCTTTTTCAAAAATTGCAACGTGGGCTTTCGCCATATTTTCAATGGTGTAGGCGCGGATTTTTTCCAGAGAAGCCGTCCCCATTTTCTCCAAATCCGCGGACAGGACTTCCTTCATCTTTCCGGCAAGGGCGGCAGCGTCCTCCACAGGCACGATACTTCCGTTGACGCCCTCCTCCACCAGCTCCAGACCGGCAACGCACCGGTCGGTGGTGATGACGGGCAGGCCGTAGGCCATGGCCTCGTTGATGACCAGCCCCCAGATGTCCTCCCGGGTGGGCAGGACAAACAAGTCCGCAGCTCTGTAATACCGGCTCAGGGCTTCCTTCTTCTGGAAACCCACGAAATGGACGTTATCCAGCCCCAGAGACGCGCGCATCTGCAAATAGTCTTCTGTCGGCTCGCCGCCGACAATGTAAATCCCCACGTCCTTGTCAAGCGAACAGGCGGCGTGCATCAGGATGTCGAAGCCCTTTCTGTGGATAAACTGGCCGATGGCCAGTACCATCCGCTTTTCCGGGACGCCCAGTTCCTCTTTCAGCGCCTGCTTTTCGGCGGCAGAGAGGACGGCGGGCAGAATATCCTTTTCAAACACAGAGGAGAAGGGGTAAACATGGATGCGGCTTTCCTCTGCCCCGTAGTGGACAAGAAATTCCGTGGTGTACCGTCCAGAGCTGAGCCACTGGTCAGCCTTGCGCACCAGCGATTTCTTGAACAGATACTTTACCTTCCGCTCCTGCCGGATCAGGCCGCCGTCTACTTCCATGTAAAAGGGGATTTTCTTTCTGCCCAGCCACCGCATCGCAAGGATCGCCGTGGGCGAGGAATAGCCGCATATCACGATGGCGTCGTAGGGCTTTTTCAGCCATTCGGTCACGTCCAGACACAGATTTTCGTCCAGAAAATGGGCAACGCACCGCTTCAGCTGCACCGGGCGGTAAGCGCCGCCCCCGGGAACGAACCAGTCGGCACTGCGGTTTTTCTGGTCTTCCACCCGGTCGGTGAACAGCACCGTCACGTCCATGCTTTTTGCCAGCTCATCGTAAAAATGAACCCGGTAGGGCGAAGCGTAGTTCGTCAGGAACAGCACTCGTTTCATATTGCTATAACCTCTCCAGAATGTCACGCGCCAAAATCGATCTGCACAATCTGATGGCGGTTTTCCCGCTGGTTTTCCGGCGGGAGCTGCATGTAGTCTCCGTACAGCGTGGTCAGGAACTTGTCGTACTCCGCCGGCGCTTTGAAGGTTTCTCCCTCAAAGGTCACGTCCGTCAGCGCCTGACACCACGCTTTCTCGTAGGCATCCGGCTTCGTCATGGCGCTCTGCTCGCAGACATAGCCGTTTTCCGGCAGCGCCGTCGCAAGCGCGTCATACGCCTTTGCAAGGCTTTCCTGATTGGCAAACAGCGCCCGCGCCTGATAGTATAGGTAGCCAATCCGCTTTTTCCAGAGGATTTTCTCATTCTCCCGCCAAGGCTGATAATGGGATTTCATCAGCTTTGTCCGGTAGATTTTCAGCAAACGCCCCGCCCTTTCCTGCCGTTCTCCTACATCCAGGGACACGGCGTCGTAGGGGAAAATGTCCACATAGAAGCCGTTTTCTTCTAATCTGTGGGACTTGGCCTCCAAGTACAGCGTGCCGCGCTTGCGCACCTTGCCGAAGGGCAGGGCGTAGTTGGGGTCTGTGTACCAGCTCTGCCAGCAGTATTCCGGTTTCAGTTTCTCCGGGGCGATGCGGCAGAATTTCTCATAATTCTCCCGCAGCATTCCCACATCCATATCGTCGTCCCACGGAATGAACCCCTGATGGCGCACCGCGCCCAGAAGGGTGCCGCAGGTGAGGAAATAGGGAATGTCGTTTTCCTCGCACACCCGGCGAATTTCCTTCGCAATTTCCAGCTGGGTCAGCTGTACCTTTCTCAGCAGTTCCCGTTCCATATGGTTACCCCCTTTTCATAAGCCGTTCCACCAGCGCCATGACCGGGAACAGCCATAAAAACACGTCCGCAATGAGATTCTGTGTGTTAAAAGACATAAACAGGATAACGACCAGCGCCAGATTCACCCAGACTTGCCGCTCCTTCCGCCACACCAGCGCGACCCAGCAGGCAATGTGGAGCAGCGCCGCCGGAATGCCGAAGGCGGAGAAAAGGATGAGGGTGGACGTGGTATTGTTTGCAGTGGCATACAGCACCTCCGCTATCTTCGCGCCGAAAATGGGATGGTGCAGGAAAATGGAAATGTCCGTCACAATAGCGTCCATCCGCTCCACCGAGGAATCCTGCCCGTTGACAAATTTGCCGATGGCCATGTCGTAAACTTCCCAGTAGAGGACGTTTTTCCGGGCAATGGAAACGCCCGCTATCACGGCGACGCACAAAATCAGCCCGACCGCCACGGCGCATATCCGCTTGTCCCGATACCATTTCTTGTCAAAAAACAGCACGACCGCCAGCAGTCCCATTTCCGCGACGCCGCCGGTGGCAAACGTGGACACCATCGTCGCGGCCAGAATGCCGTTGACCAGCCACAGCTGCCACGTCTTTTTCCACTCGACTTCGTAATTGTTCAGATACAGCGCTGTGATCAGGAAAAACTGATAAACGCCCGGCTCCCGGAAAATGCCGAAATTTCGGTTTTTGACATACGTATCCGGGACAATGGACAGAAAGAAATTGTGAAATTCAAAGCCCATGGAATTCTGGAACACCGGCACCGCGTAAGCACCCCTATCCACGCCGATGCGCAGAATGTACGCCGCCAGTACGGAATACGCCCCCAGCACAGACAGAATCGCCACATAATACTTGGCCGCTTCCCGCAACGTAAGGAAATAAGACAAAAACACCGCCGTCAGCAGACACAGCAGGACGCTGAAATACATCAGCTGCCAGTCCCGCTTCACCAGCATGGGCAGCAGAAGCACCGCCGCCGCGATTCCGGCGACAATCATCCTCCGGTCTTTCAGAATTTGGAGCAGATTTCTCCGGTTGACAATCAGAAACGCGACACCCAGCAGGCAGATCACGCCCAGCATGAGAAACTGCGCCTTCTCAAAACCGATTACCGCCGTGGTGAACATACTGTCCCGCGCCAGAAAAAGCATGGCCGTGAAAAACGCGGCGAAGGCAATTTTTGTCCCACGGCTGTCCGGGAAGGGATAATGGGTCATTTGCGATTCTCCTTTGTGATCTGTTCCACGGCTTCCAGCAGATGCGCCGCGCCCCTTGGTACGGCGACGCCCCCGAACTGGCTGACGACCTCCTCGCAGGCAGTCCCCTGATAAACCACGGCCTCCGTGCCGCAGCACCGGGCTTCCAGCACGGTCATGCCGAAGGTCTCCTCCGTGCTGGGGTTGAGAAATACGTCGGCGGCGGTGTAGGCCTGCGCCAGCTCCTGAACACTGTTGGTACGGGGCAGCCCCAGAATTCCCGCCGGGAGGGATTGAATCTGCTTTGCGCTCAGACCGATCAGCACGATGGCATGTTCTTCGTCCAACAGGTCATGAAGCGCCAGAAAGTCCCGCAGTCCCTTGCGCTCGTCCCATACGCTGGCAACGCCCAGCAGAATGATTTTATTTTCCAAGCCGTACTTTTCCCGGAAATTGCCGGGGGTGGGCTTGAAGATTTCCCGGTTCACCGTGTTGTATACCACCTTCACCGGGTAGTCCCTCAGAAAGCTCTCCTTTACCCGGCTTTCCAGCCAGTGGGAGGGGACGATGAGGGTCACATCGGGAATGCCCGTAAACAGTTCCCGCTTTTTTTCGTAATTTTTCCGGCTGTTGTCCAAAAGAATGCTTGCAGGATAAGCGCGTTTCTGTGGGCAGTCGTGGCAGCCGGTTTTCCAGCGGTCACAGCCCACATAGTCAAAATAGGCACAGTGACCCGTGAAGCTCCAGCAGTCGTGAAGCGTCCAGAAAATGGTCTTCCCGCAGCCGCGCAGGTAAGGAAACAGCTCTCCCAAGTGAATGTAATAGCCGTGAACATTGTGCAGCCAGATCACGTCCGGGTCGTATTCCCTGACCCAATCCAGAAACCGCCGGGTCGCCCGCCGGGAGCCGAAGCCGGAATCGTCCAGCAGACGGCTTTCCGCCCCGTGGAGCCTGTAGTCCATGGGCGTACCGATGCGCACCGTGGGAATATCGCTGCAATTTGCCTCTTCACGGCCAAAGGCGAGCACGCACTCATGCCCCTGCGCCATCAGCCCACGGCACTGCTCCGCCGCGATGCGCCCCGTGCTGCCAAAGCCGGCAACGGAGTTGATGAACAGGTATTTCATGCGTCTCGCCTCCCGATGTTGTGAAATTTTCCGGCTGTTTCATCATATCCAGAAAAAACAGCGCAATTTGTCGGCGTCTGGCTTCTTACGACTTTCTCCAGACCATTTTGTCCACCACGCCGGTGTAGGACTGGATGATCTTGACCACCTTGGTGGATACGTTTTCCTCCACATAGTCCGGCACGGGAATCCCCAGATCGCCGTCCCGGTTCATCTGAACAGCGGTATCCACCGCTTGCAGAAGATTCTTTTCGTCAATGCCCGCCAGAATGAAGCAGCCCTTGTCCAGCGCTTCCGGGCGCTCCGTGGACGTGCGGATGCACACCGCCGGGAACGGATGTCCCACGGAGGTGAAGAAGCTGGATTCCTCCGGCAGCGTCCCGGAATCGGACACCACCGCGAAGGCGTTCATTTGCAGGCAGTTGTAATCGTGGAAACCGAGTGGCTCATGCTGAATCACACGCTTATCAAGTTCAAATTTACTCGCCTCCAACCGTTTCTTGCTACGAGGATGGCAACTGTAAAGAATCGGCATGTCATATCTCTCTGCCATCGAGTTTATCGCCTTAAAAAGCGACAAGAAATTTTTCTCTGTATCAATATTCTCTTCCCGATGGGCGGAAAGTAATATGTATCGTCCTTTTTCTAAGTTCAGCCTTTTATGAATATCCGAAGATTTTATCTCTTCCAGATTCTCATGCAACACTTCAGCCATAGGAGAACCTGTCACGTATGTGCGTTCCTTTGCCACTCCCGAAGCATTCAGATATCTGCGTGCATGCTCCGAGTAACAAAGATTCATGTCCGAAATGATATCCACAATCCTGCGGTTAGTCTCTTCCGGCAGACACTCGTCAAAGCAACGATTCCCGGCTTCCATGTGGAAGATAGGAATATGGAGACGTTTGGCTCCTATCACACTCAGGCAAGAATTGGTGTCACCCAATACCAATACGGCATCCGGCTTCACTTGCACCATCAATTTATAGCTTGCATTGATAATATTCCCCATTGTGGCACCGAGATCATCCCCCACTGCATCCATATACACATCAGGATTTTTCAGTTTCAGATCATGGAAAAACACACCATTCAGGTTATAATCATAATTCTGTCCGGTATGTGCCAGGATACAGTCAAAATACTTACGGCATTTGTTGATGACAGCCGCCAGACGAATAATCTCCGGTCGGGTACCTACTATAATCAAGAGTTTCAACTTGCCGTTCTCCTGAAACTTGATATCAGAATAATCCAATTTTATATCCATTGTTCTAAACTTTTTCAAAATAAGTATCCGGACGTTCCGGATCAAAGCATTCGTTGCACCACATAAAAGTCACCAAATCTTCCGTATCTGAAAGATTGATAATATTATGTGTATATCCGGGAATCATCTCCACTACCTCCATTTTCTCACCGCTCACCTCAAAGTTTATCACCTCTTCCGTGCCCATCTTTCGGAGCTGTATCAAACCATGCCCACTCACCACTACAAACTTTTCGTTCTTAGTGTGATGCCAATGCTGGCCCTTCGTGATACCCGGCTTGGATATATTCACCGAGAACTGTCCACGGTCGGCAGTACGAATGATTTCGGTAAAACTACCACGTTCATCCACGTTCATCTTCAAAGGATAGCAAAATTTTTCCTTGGGCAAGTATGAAAGGTAAGTGGAGTAGAGTTTCTTTATAAAAGCATCACCCAAATCAGGCACTGCCAAAGTATCAGGCATCTGCCTGAAAGACTTTATCAGTTCCACAATGCCTCCAAGAGTTATCGTATGCACTACCGACACTTCACAATACTCCCCTTTCCGATGCTCCTGCCCCTTCAATGCAGAAATCAGTTCATCCACCACATCGTCTATATACACCAGACTCATCACCACAGAAGGATCATTCACCCGGATCGGCAGGTCATGAGCGATGTTATTGCAGAACGTGGCCACCGCACTGTTATAGTTAGGACGACACCACTTGCCAAAAACATTCGGGAAGCGATACACCAATACCTTTGCCCCCATTTCTTTGCTATAATCAAACATCAGCTGTTCTCCTGCACGTTTCGATTCCCCGTAAGGATTGTCCTGTGCAGCCTGTATGGAAGATGATATCATCACCGGACACGCATTATTATACTTCTTCAGCGTATCAAGCAGTGTAGAGGCAAAACCGAAATTCCCTTTCATAAATTCAGACTCATCTTTCGGACGGTTGACACCTGCCAGATTGAAAACAAAATCAGCTTGCTTGCAATAGATCTCCAGTTCGGAAGGATCACTATCCATGTCATACTCATAGACAGTCAGATTTTCACCCGATATTCCATAGTTGCGGGCTTTTCCATCCTGAATGCTATGTAATTGGGAAACCAAATTCCGCCCGACAAACCCTTTGGCACCGGTCACTAATATTTTCATAAAATAGTTCTATAGCTTATTCACTCTTGATTTCTGTTGTTTTCGCCTTTTCCTCCAGTCCGAGGTCTTCACGGATAAAACGGAGTTTCAGAAGAAGTTTCTTCATACCCTCCACATCCAGACGAGCAGTATTGTGACTGTGGTAATCCTCTATCTGGGCAATATCCTCATTACCTTCCGTAAAGAACTTGTCATAATTCAGGTCGCGGGTATCGCAAGGAATGCGATAATACTCACCCATATCAATGGCTTTAGCCATCTCTTCGCGGGTCACCAAAGTTTCATACAGTTTTTCACCATGGCGTGTACCGATAGTTTTTACTTCCGTATCCCCATATTCAGGCTTTATCTGCGCGTATGTTTCTTTCAAAGCCTGTGCCAAAACATCCAATGTGGCCGCCGGAGCTTTCTGAACAAACAAGTCTCCGTTGTGACCGTGTTCAAATGCATAGATTACCAAATCCACCGCATCATCCAGTGTCATCATGAAACGGGTCATATTCGGATCTGTAATCGTAATCGGTTTACCATTCTTTATTTGTTCCACCCACAAAGGAATTACAGAACCACGGCTTGCCATTACATTCCCGTAACGGGTACAACAGATGGTAGTCCCTGCTTCATCACCCAAGGCACGACCTTTAGCAATAGCCACCTTTTCCATCATTGCTTTGCTGATACCCATGGCGTTGATGGGATAAGCAGCCTTGTCTGTACTAAGTACTACTACGTTCTTCACACCGTGAGCAATGGCAGATTCCAACACATTGTCAGTACCAATTACATTGGTCTGTACGGCCTGCAATGGAAAGAACTCACAACTGGGCACCTGTTTCAAGGCAGCAGCAGAAAATACATAGTCCACTCCTATCATTGCTCCATCTACAGATTGACGATCACGGACATTACCAATATAAAACTTCACTTTAGGATTCTGCAAATGATGGCGCATGTCATCCTGCTTCTTTTCGTCTCTCGAAAAAATACGGATTTCCTTGATATCGCTGTCAAGGAAACGACGAAGTACGGCATTACCGAAAGAACCTGTACCCCCAGTAATCAACAAAATTTTATTTTTAAATATTGACATAACACATTATATTAACTTTTAAAATTCATATCCTATAGCACTAGTCGATAAATTTAAGTAATTAGCTAAGAGCAAGTTTATAATCAAGAAAATTATCAACAACCTATTCCACCACAACTTGACTAGTATAAATCAAAAAAATTAGTCCAATTGATAATTTCGATTGTTGTTTATGATAATGGCCTTAAAATCCTCTTTTCTTCTCTGAATATCATAATATCTTCTTGTTTCATCAGATAAATCCATTGATTTCAAAGAAGTTAGTTTATCAATTAAATCTGAGAGCTCATTATCAAAGTCATTATCTATATCAAATAATAGTTGAGTCTTATAAATAGGACTACTCAAACCACCCTTTCCTGAATGGATTAAAACATTATTGGTACATAAGGCCTCTAATGCCGCCAATCCAAAACCTTCATATAATGAAAGTTGAAAATAATATTTGGAATGCTTCAAAAAGCTTATCTTCCTTTCTTCAGACACCTCTCCGGTTAACTCTACAGAATCATTCAAACCATATTTATCGATTATAGATTGAACAAAAGCTGTCCCCTCTCCTTTCCGTCCCATAATAATAAATCGATAATCGGAAAATGCAGGAGTCTTTTTTAACTCAGCAAAAATCCTCAAAGCCCTATCCACTCCCTTTCTCTTCACATTACCTTCTCCTCCCATCCATACAACTGTCGTAAACAGTTTATCTTTGTGAGTATCAGAAAAAAATAGTTTTGTATCTATCGCATGCTCACTATAACTTAATTTCTTCTTTGAAGAAAGTATTTGAGTAATATTCTTCAAATCAGATTGCGACACGACTATGCAAGAATTCGCAACCCAATAACAGAGTTTAAAAAACAACACTTGAATCCTATATTTACGAGTAGAAGCATAATTTGCATCCAAAGCATCAACACCTCCAGTAAAATAAGTCTTTTTCCAA
>OGQJ01002567.1_pt1 | contig 13732 bp, 8 predicted proteins | sample 1553161 | NCBI WGS metagenome assembly OGQJ01 (sample SAMEA2579923, study PRJEB22360) | human gut metagenome | biome: human gut; feature: human-associated habitat; material: faeces | place: Denmark | collected 2008/2010 | reverse complement strand
CGAAACTGAATCCAAAGAAAAATCGCGATGATGCATTTCATATACTATGATGTCGGCATAGTCCTTTAAAAGCGGACGTACATCGTTCGCCCAGCCTTCAGGATCGGTGGAGCGCAAGTCAATGACAGCAGCACGCTTTCCGTTTACTCCCACTGCTTTAGCCATAATGCCCGGGGTATCTCCCAGCCACTTACCATTTACTTTTACATTAAAAGTATAGAACTTTCCTTTTAAGTCTTCTTTAATAGAAGTATTCCAAATACCATCTTCTCCCATTTCAAGCGACAGAGTTTGATAAGCAGAACCTTCGTTGCCCGAATCATATAACAATACACGCACTTCTTCAGCTGTAGGTGCCCAAAGTGTAAACTTGGTTTCAATTGGCGAGTACTCCATTTCCACTAACTTCCCTTCGGGGATAGGATATTCTTCAAAAGATGTATATTCTTTCTTTACAGACTGACAACTGATGGTGGTTGACATAATCGATGCCCAAATAACGTGTTTGACATTCATAAATTTATATTTTGTTACTTACCAATACTTTTTTGTTTATCTCCTTATTTTATCAGGATTTTTATTGATAAAATCTTTCCATCCTGAATACTCTCTGGCAAGAGTGGGTCTTCCGGCTTGCAAATAATGGCAATAGGCTGCGGCAAGTCCATCGGTAGCATCCATAAAAGGTAGCATTTCGTTATCGGGAATATGGAGCATACGCTTCAGCATATCCGCCACCTGTTCCTTACTGGCTTGTCCGTTGCCGGTGATGGCCATTTTTATTTTTAATGGAGCATATTCGGTGATGGGGATGTCACGGCTTAGTGCGGCAGCCATTGCTACCCCTTGCGCACGCCCTAATTTTAGCATGGACTGTACATTCTTTCCAAAAAAGGGAGCTTCAATGGCCAGTTCATCGGGCAGATACGCTTCAATAATGCCGATAACACGTTCAAAGATTCGACGAAGCTTAAGATAATGATTATCGTATTTACGCAAATCTATCACTCCCATGGTGATGACTTGCGGTTTGGTACCTGTTATTTTCAGCAATCCGTAACCCATGATGGTAGTTCCGGGGTCAATGCCCAGAATTATTTTCTCTTTAACCGGCTGAATCACTTGATAACCTCCATTAAGGTGGGAAATCCTACCACTTTGTCTTTGAAGACTTTCATCATTTCTTCGTTAAGCTTCATACCTTGCCGGGTATGCCAGTGATGTAAGGCTGCACTGTCTTCTACTTCCCATTGCAGTGAAAAACATTCACTGTCTTCTTCTTTATGACTGAGGATGTGAGTAAGGCGCGGACTTTGAAGCAATCCTTGTTTTTCTACTTCGGGGATATAGCATTCATTAAGCCAGATGACAAAGTTACGTGCATCATCAATTGCTACTTGATAAGTGGTATTATATATCAGCATATTAATTTTATTTGTTTACATTAAACAGATACGTTTTTGCAAATGTAATAAAAATACCCCGACTTCTCGCAAGCCGGGGCATCTATTATGAACAAAAAATTAAATTAATCAGATATGCAACTCGATAGTTGCTTCACCTGATGAACCTCATAAACAGAATGGATGATTCTTTGTTCATTCATAGAGGAGAAATAATATTATATTAAAATAATTGGAAGAAAAATAAGGTTTCTATTTTGTGATTTCAATTTTATGTGTATCTTTGCAACACAAAACCGGGGCATTAGCTCATCTGGCTAGAGCGTTAGACTGGCAGTCTAAAGGTGGCGAGTTCGAGTCTCGCATGCTCCACAATATCCCTTCCCTGTTGCTTTATATAAAAAGCAGAAAGAATTATCAGGGAATTTAAAAATTTTATCAAAACAACATTTAGGACGTAGGTATCTACGTCCTATTTTTATTTGTCACATTCCCTGAAACAGCAACCGATATTGAAGTAAATCGGGTCAATCCGAAAACTCTGCGGGTGATAAGGGTCCGGTCATTATTCTTGAGGATTTAGCATATCGATCAAACACCTGTTCCCTGATGTTTTCTCCTCCGGTTTTCAACCCCTGCATGCGTTTTTTGAGCTTCCTACGTCGTTTCATTAGCCGGACCAAGCGTTTTCGTCCTTTCGATTATGCCTGTCTGTCCGTCGGATTACTACAGTCTCCGGCAGCGGACTGTATAGTCCGTTGCAGTGGACCGTACAGTCTGCTACAGTGGACTGTACAGTCCATTGCCGCAGACTGTAATAATCTTCCGTTTAAAAGACCTTGACCGGCCATAGGAAACGGTTTATTCTTCCCTTTGTCTGTGATATGATATTTACCCCCCAAAAAGAATAATAAGTGACCCGATTTTTAATAAAAAAATAAAGAAATGTTCTCATAGTCTGAAAGCTGCTTAATCATAAGTCAGCCTCACAAAGATAACTATTATTATTAAAAATTCCCATTATTTACTACTAATTTGTTACATATCCGACACATAATTTGGCAATCAGCTAATTTTGCTCTATCTTAGTCCGATAATTATGTTATATGGCATATTGCCCAAGATAAACCTTTAAACACATTTCACTTACATGAAAAAACTTTTTACTACGGTGTGTGTAGCCGCTACTCTCGGTCTACTTACATCATGCGGTACACAAACCGCACCGGAAAGAAGTTACAACGAAGGGATAAACATCATCCCGATGCCGGCTTCTTTGCAGCAACAGGAAGGTCGTTTCCTATTGTCTTCCAGTTCTTCTTTCTATGCTCCTACACCGGAAGCCAAAACTATTGCAGAGTTCTTCGCAGCCAAATTGAAAAATTCTACAGGTTTTAATTTTGCAATAGCTGATGCAGAGAAGGATGGCGGAATTTCTCTTCTCATTGATCCTGCCATGGAGATAAACGAGGAAGGTTATCGATTGGATGTTACTCCACAAGGTGTCAAAATCCAGGCCAAGACTCCACAGGGTGTCTTTTATGGTATGCAAAGTTTTTTGCAATTGCTGCCTGCCGAAGTGGAGAGTCCTTCAGTGGTCAAAAACATCGAATGGAGTGCACCTTGCGTAAGTATCGATGATGCTCCACGTTTTGCTTATCGTGGTATGATGCTTGACCCATGCCGTCACTTTATTCCGGTGGAAAATGTGAAAAAACAACTTGACGTATTGTCTTTGTTCAAAATCAATACTTTTCATTGGCATCTTACCGACGACCAGGGATGGAGAATCGAAATCAAGAAATATCCCAAGTTAACAGAAATAGGCTCTAAGCGTATTGATGGAGAGGGCACTGAATATGGCGGTTTTTACACACAGGAGGAAATAAAGGATATAGTAGCTTATGCTGCCGAACGTTTTATTACGGTAATTCCAGAATTGGAAACTCCGGGACATGAGCTGGCTGCCATCTCGGCCTATCCCGAACTTTCTTGTAAAGGTCAGCCCACCACTCCACGTATTATTTGGGGTGTGGAAGATATTGTAATGTGTCCGGGAAAAGAAGACATGTTTAAATTCCTGGAAGATGTTGTTGAAGAAATGGTTCCGTTGTTCCCCGGCACTTATTTCCATATTGGCGGTGATGAATGTCCTAAAAGCAGCTGGAAGAACTGTCCGGCTTGTCAGGCACGCATCAAGGCTGAAGGTTTGAAAACGGATAAAAATCACACGGCCGAAGAACGTTTGCAAAGTTACGTTATTCAGCGCATGGAGAAAATGCTTGCTAAACACGGCAAGAAAATTATCGGTTGGGATGAGATTCTTGAAGGTGGTTTAAGTCCTGAGGCTACTGTAATGTCATGGCGCGGCGAAGCCGGAGGTATCGCTTCTGCTTTGCAGGATCACGATGCTATTATGACTCCGGGCGGAAACGGTATGTATCTCGATACCTTCCAGGGAGATTCAAAGATCGAACCGGTAAGTATCGGTGGCTACACCTTGTTGGAAAAAGTGTATAGCTACAATCCGGTGCCCGATACATTGGTCACTTTGGGTAAAGATAAACATATTAAAGGTGTACAGGCTAATCATTGGTCGGAATATATGTACAATACCGACATTATGGAATATCGTATGTATCCGCGTATGCTGGCTGTTTCTGAAATTGCATGGACTCCGTTGGATAAAAAGGATTACAAAGACTTTGAACGCCGTATCAACAATGCTTATGTGCGTTTGGATGGTCATGATGTCAATTACCATATTCCGCAACCTGAACAACCGAACGGATCTTGTAACTTTGTGGCTTTTGTTGATTCCACTTCTTTGACATTCAAAACTACACGTCCCGAAACGATGGTTTACACGCTGGACGGTACTGACCCGACACCTTTGTCTACTCAATACACAGAACCGATTAAAGTGACAGAAACCACTACCCTAAAGATTCGTACAGTTCTTCCTTCCGGAAAAATGAGTCCGGTTCGTAATATCACTGTAGAAAAACAGGCATTGGCTCCTGCCAAAGTGGTTGAAAAAACGACTCCGGGGCTGAAGATGAAGATGGCTGACGGCACATTCTTTAAAGCAAGTGAATTGAATAAAGCAACAGAATGGAAAGAAATGACAGTGAAATCTCTTCGTGATATACGCAGCCAGGTGGAATCTACCGAAAGTATGCGTGGCGTAAAACAATACGGTGCTATCGCTACCGGATATGTAGATATTCCTGAAGATGGTGTTTATTACTTCACCACAAACAATGATGAAGTATGGATTGACGGTAAGCTTCTTATCAGCAATGAGGGCGAAGTGAAACGTTTCTCACGCAATGACAAATCAGTCGCATTGGCTAAAGGTCTGCACGAATTGAAGGTAGTGTTCCTTGGACACATCATTGGTGGATGGCCTTCACTGTGGGATGATGCTTCTATCTCAATCCGCAAGGCAGATCAGGAGAAATTCACTCCTATCAAGCCTGAACAATTATTCTATTAATAATAAGTAATACCGGGCACGGAAGCTACGGGTTCTCTTTTTATGAAGTTCGTGTATTCCGTGCCTAAAATATATCTTCCTAATTCTTTGGTATCGGCTTAGACCACACCTCTTCTTTTGTCGATTTATCTATAACTGAAATAATTCCTCCCGGAAAGTCTTTCACATAACCTTTTTTCTCTGCCAGCATATCTTCTGCCATCCGAATAGCTTTCTCTTTGTCCTTCAAGTTGAATCCCTTATTGGCTGAGTCTTGTTCGTCTCTGAAGTAAATATCGTATGTTTCCATTATTTGTTCATAGTTTAAAATTGGGGTGCAAAGATATAATTTCTAATGAATATAGAGCCGAATTACATTATATTTTAGTTTCCCATAAACAAAAAAAGAATATCTGCTGTTTTATTTGTTGTATTTGACAAGTATCGTATTATGATAAAAACAAAATATTATATCCTGATTATCACTTGCTTGTGGTTACAGGCTGGTCTTGCTGCTACGCCTTCTGCCTTTTATTCGGCATTAAAAAAGATATATCCTTTGGCTGCTGATGTCGAATGGTCGCAACAGGGAAACTATCATACGGCTGATTTTATACAAAATGGATTCGACACAAAGGTATGGATGAATATCAATGCTCAATGGGTAATGACGAATACCGATTTGCAAACTGCAGACCAACTGCCTCCCGGTGCTTATAATGCGTTTACATTCAGTTCCTTTTCACAATGGACGGTACAAAATGTCTTTTTTATCGAGTTCCCCAAACGACCGGCTGTCTATGTCATACAGGTAAATATGGATAATTCTGATGCTATTTATCAGCTATTCCTTACCCCCGGCGGACGCATGCTGCAAACAAAGGATGCAAGCTATAATAATACTGCCATCTCCCCTTCCGTCTTTGATTTTATGTAGAAAAAGTGAAATAAACATTGCACTGGTAGTGAAAAAAGACTTATTATTAAGCCTCTCCTTCTGAAAGAGGATGAAGAAAAGGACAAAACCGGGTGAATGTCGTTAAATTAATGTAAAAAGCTATTGTGTATTCCTGTCTCATAGGCTCATTTTACTACTTTTGCGCACACTTGGCCATAAATTGTGCAAAAGTTATCATGGAATTAGAACAGAGTTTTATCGCTCTTATAGAGCAAAGCATAAAGGCAAATTGGTATTTGAATGCCCTGACTGACTATAAAGGTGCTACGCTTCAATACCGGGATGTCGCCCGAAAGATAGAGAAAATCCACATTATGCTGGAGAATGCCGGCATTGTGCAAGGAGATAAAATAGCCATTTGCGGACGTAATAGTGCCCATTGGACTGTTACTTTTCTTGCTGTTATGACGTATGGTGGTGTGGTAGTACCCATTTTACATGAATTCAAGCCCGATCAAGTGCATAATATTGTCAACCATTCGGAAGCACGGCTGCTTTTTGCGGGCGATCAAGTGTGGGAAAACCTGAATGAAATGGTAATGCCCCATTTAGAAGGTATTATCGAATTAAAGGACTTTGGCCTGGTAGTCTCTCGTTCGGAGAAATTGACTTATGCCCGCGAACATCTTAACGAAATGTTCGGCCGCAAATATCCATGTCGTTTTCGCCCCGAGAATGTATCGTACCGAAAAGAGACTTCGCCTGAAGAGCTTTCAATAATCAATTATACATCGGGCACCACCGGATATTCCAAAGGAGTGATGCTCCCTTATCGCAGTATCCTTTCAAATGTATTGTACTGTAAAGAAAAGATTGGAATCAAAGCCGGTGATAGTGTCGTGTCCATGCTCCCATTGGGACACGTATTCGGCATGGTTTTTGATTTCCTTTATGGTTTCACCGTTGGTGCACATTTGTGGTTTCTTACCCGTATGCCGTCACCTAAAATCATTGCAGAATCTTTTGCCGAAATTCGCCCAAGGGTCATTTCATGTGTACCTTTGATTGTGGAGAAAATATTCAAGAAAAACATCTTACCCAAGGTGGACAATAAATTAGGCAAACTCTTGCTTCATGTCCCCATTATCAGTGACAAAATAAAAGAACTGATACGTCAGAAGGCAATGGAAGTGTTCGGGGGGAATTTTATAGAAATAATTATTGGAGGAGCTTCATTTAATGCAGAAGTCGAAGCATTTGTCCGTAGTATTAATTTTCCTTATACCATTGCATATGGCATGACTGAGTGCGGTCCTATTATTTGCCATAATCATTGGACAGAGTTAAAGCAAGCTTCTTGCGGTACGGTAGCAGCACGTATGGAGGCTAAAGTACTTTCTTCCAACCCATCAGAAGTGCCGGGTGAATTGGTTTGCCGGGGAGCTAATGTGATGTTAGGTTATTATAAAAATGAAGAAGCCACCGGGCAAGTGATTGATAAAGACGGTTGGCTGCACACGGGAGATATGGCAATTATTGATTCCGAAGGACACATTTATATCAAAGGTCGTTGTAAGAATCTGTTGCTCACCGCTTCCGGGCAAAATATTTATCCCGAGGAAATAGAGTCAAAGCTTAACAATATGCCATACGTATCGGAATCTTTGGTTATTTTGCAACAAGATAAATTAGTGGCATTGGTCTATCCTGATAATGATGATGCCTTTGCCCATGGACTCAAACACGCCGACATTGAAAGAGCTATGGAGGAGAATCGCATTGAATTAAACAAGCAACTACCTGCTTACTCACAAATTACACGTTGTAAACTATATCCCGAAGAGTTCGAAAAAACAGCAAAGAAAAGTATTAAAAGATTCTTATATCAGGATATAAAAGAATAGTTTTTCTTTCACTCTTATTGTTTCATCAGCATAAAACTGTTTGAAACTCCTTATCCGGTAGAACAAGAAGTATTATTAGGGAGGCTTTATACGGAATTAAACTGCAGAAGAAATTGCATACTTCATTGCTTTATATTTTCTTTGCAGCAACTAAAAAAAGCAATATGAAGAATTCCCCTGAATTATTAGTCTATAAAGCTTCTGCCGGTTCGGGAAAAACCTTTACCTTGGCAGTAGAATATATAAAATTATTAATACTGAATCCCCGGGCTTATCGTAATATCTTGGCAGTAACCTTCACGAATAAGGCTACTACCGAGATGAAAGAACGCATTTTGAGTCAACTGTATGGAATTTGGATAAACGATAAATCCTCCAAGGCTTATCTGGAGAAGATAACAGAAGAGCTTGGTATGCCCAAAGAGCAGATTCGCATGGCAGCTGGTAAAGCACTCCATCTGATGATACATGATTACAGTCGTTTTAGAGTGGAAACTATCGATTCTTTCTTCCAATCGGTAATGCGTAATTTGGCACGAGAACTGGAATTAGGAGCCAACTTGACGATTGAATTGAACAATATGGAGGTATTGAGTGATGCGGTGGACTCAATGATTGAAAGGCTTAACCGTCAGTCTCCTGTTCTTTATTGGCTATTGGAGTATATCGAGGAACGTATTGCTGACGATAAACGTTGGAATGTATCAGGAGAAATCAAGAACTTCGGACGGAATATCTTTGATGAAGGATATATAGAAAAAGGTGACGGACTGCGCCGAAAGTTGCAGGATAAAGACTGTATCAAAAACTATCGCCGCACACTGCAAGCTATCGAAACGGAAGCATTGGAACAGATGAAAGGTTTTGCCGACCAATTTTTCGGGATATTGGAAAGCAACGGTCTGGCTATAGATAATCTGGCCAATAAAAGTAAAGGGGTATCCAGCTATTTCAGCAAACTACAGATGGGAAAGTTGGATGACAGCCTCCGCAATGCAACAGTGGAAAAACATCTTGCCTCTCCTGAAAACTGGTCTCCCAAAAGCTCGCCTCGCCGTAACGCCATTACCGAACTGGCAGCTGCGGAACTTATCCCCTTGCTGCAAACAGCAGAAAAGTTCCGAAATAAGAATAACATGTTGGTCAACTCCTGCCAGCTTTCTTTACGCTATATAAATAATGTACGGTTGTTGGCAAATATTGATGAAGAGGTACGCCGCTTGAATTACGAGAACAATCGCTTCCTACTTTCGGATACCAATGTATTACTTCATAATCTGGTACATGACGGTGACTCTTCTTTTGTGTTTGAAAAGATAGGAACCACTATTCGTAACGTGATGATTGATGAATTTCAGGATACATCCCGGATGCAATGGGATAATTTCCGTTTATTACTGTTAGAAGGACTTTCGCAAGGAGAAAACAGCCTGATTGTAGGAGATGTGAAGCAATCTATTTATCGCTGGCGTAATGGAGACTGGGGAATCTTGAACGGGCTGAAAGACCATATTGAGTCATTTCCCATTAATGTAAAGACATTGACCACCAACCGTCGGAGTGCAGGAAATATTATTGAATTCAATAATAAGGTATTTACTGCTGCTTGCCATACTTTAAATGATATCTATAAGTCAGAACAAGGAGAAGAGTGTAAAGATTTGAAAGAAGCATATGTCGATGTATGCCAGGAAAAGGATAAAGACCCGGACGAAGGATATGTGAAAGTAACTTTCCTGACCGAAAAAGAAGAGATGGCTTATGTTGAGGATACTTTACAGCAATTGGCAAATGAGACTCAATTATTGGTAACGGCAGGTATACAATTGAAGGATATTGCCATTTTGGTACGAAAGAATAAAACCATTCCGTTGGTGGCCGATTATTTTGATAAGAATACACCTTATAAAATAGTATCGGATGAAGCTTTTCAATTGAATGCATCATTGGCCATCTGTATGATAATGGATGGGTTGCGCTATCTGTCCAACCCTGAGAATCGCATTGCAAAAGCACAACTTGCCGCAGCTTATCAAAATGAAATACTGAAGAACAACATAGATTTGAACACGCTGTTACTGAATGATATAGATGAGTATTTACCGGTCTCTTTTATCGAACAGCAGAAGAAACTGAGATTAATGCCACTGTATGAACTGATGGAGAAATTGTTCGGTCTGTTTGAGATGTCACGCATCAAACAACAAGACGCCTATCTTTGTGCATTCTTTGATGCTGTTGTGGAATATTTACAAAATAATTCTTCGGAGATGTCTGCCTTTATCGCTTTTTGGGAGGAGACACTCTCTCAGAAAACAATACCTTCAGGCGAAGTAGAGGGTATTCGGATTATCTCTATTCATAAGTCAAAGGGATTAGAATATCATACAGTGCTTCTTCCCTTCTGTGATTGGAATATGGAAAAGGAACGCAGTTTGACACATCTGATATGGTGTACACCCAAAGTGGCACCGTTTAACAATCTCGATATCGTTCCTGTCAATTACTCCACAGCCATGCAGCAGTCTATTTACAGGGAAGAGTATTTGAATGAGCGATTGCAGTTGTGGGTGGACAACCTGAATTTGCTTTATGTTGCGTTTACCCGTGCCAAGAAGAATCTTATCATTTGGGGTAAAGACGGACTGAAAGGGACTGTTTCGGAACTGTTGCAACAGGCTATGGGACAGATAAGTATTCCACAACATGAACATGACAGCAGCCATTTGGAAAAATCAGAAGATAATACCGATACTGATAATATTGCGTATGAAATGGGAACGCTTTATTTATCAGAAGAAAAGAGAACGGATGGCATTATAAAAAATAAATTACTAATGAATCCTGAAAAAATCCCTCTTCATTTAGAATCACTGGAAAGCAACATCGAGTTCAAACAGTCTAACCGTTCTGCCGAATTTATCCGTGGAGAAGAAGAAACCGGAGAGAGGTATATTCGTCAGGGGCAGTTATTGCATAATCTGTTTTCAGTGATTCGCACGCAAGATGATATCCCTTCTGCCATCGAACGACTTCGTTTTGAAGGAATAATTGAGTCGGCTGAGCAAGAGAGACAAATCAAGAAATTGACCGAATGGGCTCTGAATCATCCATTGGTGAAAGAATGGTATTCCGGGAATTGGGAGCTTTATAATGAATGTGCCATTATATATAAGGAGAAGGGAGAATTGCAAACGCGTCGTCCCGACCGTGTGATGATGAAAGACGGTAAAGTAGTAGTAGTGGATTTTAAGTTTGGAAAGAAACGCACCGATTACAATAAGCAGGTACGCGATTATATGAACTTGTTGTCCGACATGGGATATGAGAATATCCGTGGATATTTGTGGTATGTATTTGATAATGAATTTGTGGAGGTAAAATAATCATGGAAAGCTTTTTAAAACTCGTAGCAACAGATTTGTATAATCGCACTCAAGGTGACTTGGCGCATACTGCTGTGGTATTTCCTAACAAACGCGCCGGTTTGTTTTTTAATGAGCATTTGGCGGAACAGTCGGACACACCAATTTGGTCACCGGCTTATGTGAGTATTAGTGAACTTTTCCGTAGCCTTTCTACATGGGAAGTGGGCGATCCGGTCAAGTTGGTATGCGAACTCTATAAAGTATTCCTTCACGAAACTCAAAGCAAAGAAACTTTGGATGATTTCTATTTTTGGGGGGAGATGCTTATCAGTGATTTTGATGATGCTGATAAAAATATGGTGGACACCGATAACTTGTTCACTAATCTGCAAGACCTGAAAAATATCATGGATGATTATACCTTCCTCAACAATGAGCAGGAAGAAGCTATCCAACAGTTTTTTCAGAATTTCTCTATTGAGCACCGCACAGTGCTGAAAGAGCGATTCATCTCCATGTGGGATGCTTTGGGGAATATTTACAAAAAATTTCACGAAGTACTTTCATCCCGGGGAATTGCATACGAAGGAATGCTTTACCGTCATGTAATTGAACATTTGGATGTAGAGGCATTGCCTTACGAAAGATATGTATTTATAGGTTTTAATGTACTGAATAAAGTAGAGCAGACTTTATTTAAAAAGTTGCAAGAAGCAGGAAAAGCAATTTTTTATTGGGATTATGATGAGTTTTACATGAGCTCTCACTCTTTTGTGAATACTGACGAACCATATCCTCATGAAGCCGGAGAATTTATTCGCCGCAATTTGCGTGATTTTCCTTCTCCCCTGCCTGCTGAGTTATTTAATACTCTAGCACGTCCCAAAGAGATCCATTATATTGCCGCGCCTACCGAAAATGCACAAGCCCGTTATCTGCCTGCATGGATACGTGAAAACTTGACAAAGCAAGAAAAGGAAACTGCTATTGTCCTTTGTAACGAAGCATTACTTCAACCTGTGCTTCATTCCTTGCCCGATGAAGTAAAGCATGTGAATATTACTATGGGATTCCCTCTATCTCAAACCCCTGTATATAGCTTTCTTACATCATTGCTGGAGTTGCATACTCACGGGTATAACCAACATAGCGGACGTTATACATACCTACCGGTTGTCACTCTGCTGAAACATCCTTATACTCGCCAATTGAGTTCCAATTCCGAATCATTGGAAAAAGAACTGACCAAGCACAATCGTTTTTATCCGTTACCCGGTGAATTGCAAAGAGATGAATTTCTTACTCTATTATTCACTCCGCCATCCGGCAGTAACCTAAGTTTGTGTCTCCGTATATCTGAAATATTGCAGCAAATAGCCGGTATTTATCGAAATGAAACTGAAGAAGACCTTTATCGTGAGTCACTTTTTAAGGCATATACCACAGTCAGCAGATTCCGTACTTTAATAGAAGAAGGAGAACTGACAGTTCGGCCGGAAACATTACGGCGTTTGTTGGTTAAAGTGTTATCGGCTACCAATATACCTTTTCACGGAGAGCCTGCCATTGGGATGCAGATAATGGGAGTACTCGAAACACGTAACTTGGATTTTCGCCATTTGATCATGTTATCGGTTAATGAAGGTCAGTTACCCAAATCAGGAGGAGATTCTTCTTTCATACCTTATAATTTACGTAAAGCGTTTGGCATGACTACCATTGAGCACAAGATAGCCGTTTATGCTTATTATTTCTATCGACTGCTGCAACGTGCCGAAAAAGTTACTTTATTATACAATACCATGAGCAAGCATAGCATCAGCGACTTTCTTGAAGCCTGCGATGTTAGCACCTGCAACGTAGTTGTTCTCTACACCGTATTCTTTAGCAGCGTTGTCGATGTTGTGGAAGATGTTGACCATGATGTCTTTGAGTTTAGCGTCAACTTCCTCGAATGTCCAGCTGTAACGCATGCTGTTCTGGCACATTTCAAGAGCGGATGTTGCAACTCCGCCGGCATTGGAAGCCTTGCCAGGTACGAAGTAGATACCGCTTTCCTGCAGGTATTCTGTTGCATCAAGTGTCGTAGGCATATTAGCACCTTCAGCAACAACCTTACAGCCGTTTGCCACAAGCTGTTTAGCATCTTCAAGGAAGAGCTCGTTCTGAGTTGCACAAGGAAGAGCGATATCAACAGGAATCTGCCATACGCCGCGGCCTTCGTGGTATTCAGACTGTGGTCTGTATTTCTTGTATTCTGTCAGACGTGCGCGCTGCACTTCTTTGATCTCTTTCAGCGCAGCAACATCGATGCCTTCCGGATCATATACCCAGCCTGTGGAGTCAGAGCATGTAACAACCTTAGCGCCCAGCTGCTGAGCCTTCTGGATAGCGTAAATAGCAACATTACCGGCACCTGATACAGCAACGGTCTTACCTTCGATTGTGTCGCCTTTGCACTTTAATAATTCTTCTACAAGGTATACAAGACCGTAACCTGTAGCTTCTGTACGAGCTAAGGAACCGCCGTATGTGAGGCCTTTACCTGTTAAGACACCTTCGGATACGTTGCGGATTCTCTTGTACTGACCATACATATAACCGATTTCACGGCCGCCTACACCGATATCACCGGCAGGGAAATCAGTATCAGCTCCGCTATGCCTTGAAACGTGTACAGT
>OGQJ01002547.1_pt1 | contig 13789 bp, 10 predicted proteins | sample 1553161 | NCBI WGS metagenome assembly OGQJ01 (sample SAMEA2579923, study PRJEB22360) | human gut metagenome | biome: human gut; feature: human-associated habitat; material: faeces | place: Denmark | collected 2008/2010 | reverse complement strand
CCAGAAGCGCCGGCGCGGCCTCGGCGGGGTAGGTGTCGTCGCCGTCGACCATCAGGTAGTAGTCGGCGTCGATGTCGCGGAACATTGAGCGGACGACGTTGCCCTTGCCCTGGCGCCCCTCGAACTTCACGACGGCGCCGTGCTCGCGGGCGATGTCGGCCGTGCCGTCCTTGGAGTTGTTGTCGTAGACGTAGATGTCGGCGTCGGGCAGGACGCGCTTGAAGTCGTCCACCACCTTGCCGATGGTCACGGCTTCGTTGTAGCAGGGTATGAGTACTGCGACCTTGTCTGCCATTGGGCTCCCTTTCAAACAAGCAAACAGCAAGCGCAAAAGCGCGAAATGTATCAATTGCCGACTATGCACACGGCGCATACCGTCCAATACCCCTCAGGGCAGCAGCCGAAGCGCATAGCTATAAGCCACATTAGTTTACTCGCTTTTTACGTTGAATGAAATGGCTTCGGCAAGCGCATAAAACTCTCCACGAACAGGCGGGAATATAGGGACAGGTACCGTTTTCCAGCCAGCATACAGGTCCGCGCCCGCAATGAACGAACCGCCTCCCGCTTCTTGGACATAAAGAAACGGGAGGCGGTTCAAAACTCGCATACGAAGCCTTGCTTTTGTGCGCTACGGCGAAAGCGGGAATCCGATACCTGCCCCTATTTTCCTGTTCGGCTAGTTATGCGTACGATGATCGCGGTAATTAGCTAAATACGTTGCGAATTCAGCCGAGGTGTCAGAGTTGCCAGAACGCCACATTTTATGGTCGATGATGGTGCTTTCGCTGTCGTAATATGCATCGATATAGGCAATAAGCCCGTCAATCGCCTCAAGCTGCGTTTCGGGATAAGCGCCCTGACCGCTCACGTGCACTATTTCGATACCGATAGAATACGAATTCATACCGTAATCGGTAATACTCTTCGAAGGAGCTTTGGTGGTCCCCTTTTTGTCGTCGCGTCCATCTTCCGGCACGCCATACTCGCTGTTGTGACCTGCGTCGCCATAGCCGGCATGATGGGCAATGGCATCCATCGGCACACATTGCACGATAGATCCGTCTTTATTCACGATGAACTGCGAGGCCACTTTGTTGCCACTGCTCTCCCATGAATTAACGATAGAAGCCGCGCTGCTATCCACTTCGGTGTCATGCAGCACGATGTACTTCTGATAGCTGGCCCCTTTTTCGCCGTGGTTGAAGTCGGGACGATAGTCTTCCGTTATATCCAGCTTCGCGCGCAACTCACTTGCCGTCGGCTTAGCTTCCTCCGCAGAAGAAACGCCCCCTTCGGCTCCTTCGCCACTTTGGGCACCGCCGTCCGAAGAAACGCCCGCATCATTCACCTTGAGCTGAGAGTGGTCGGGCTGTTGCTGCGGAGCTGCGCAACCCGCCAACGTGCACGCCAAAGCAGCGGCGGCAAGTATCCCTATCAGTCTCATACGTTTTCCTTTCAACCGAACGGCGTGCCCAACACAGCGGCGCCAACGTTCTCGCTAGGCACAAATCACAGCGAGCCTGGCCAGCTGCCCTTTCCGGCAACCATACCAGGCTCGCAACATATCAATGCAAGAAAATGGAGATCAATCCTATTTTCTCAGGTCAACGCCAAGTTCAGCATCCACCAAACCAAATGCCGCGTCGATGGCCTTGTCCATATCGTAGTACTTGTATCCACCCAAACGGCCAGCGAACACCACGTTGCCTTCCTGCTTGGCAAGTTCAACGTACTGCTCATACAGGGCGCTGTTGCGATCGTCGTTCAGAGGATAGTACGGCTCGTCGCCGCGCTCCCAGTTTGCGGGATACTCGCGCGTAATGATGGTGGTTGGCTGAGTGCCGTACTCAAAGTGCTTGTGCTCGATAATGCGCGTGAAAGGCACCTCGCGCTCGGTGTAGTTAACCACCGCGTTGCCCTGCCAATTCTCGCATTCAATACGCTCGGATTCGAAGCGCAAAGAACGATACTCCAGCGCGCCAAGCTGATAATCGAAGTAAGCGTCGATGGTGCCGCAGTAAATAACGCGGTCGGCAACACCTTCGTTTTCAGCAACGAACTCACGATACTCGGTATTCAGCAAAATTTCCGTATCGCCGAACATGCGCTCAACCATAGCAGTGTAACCGCCCATGGGGATGCCCTGCCAACGGTCGTTGAAATAATTGTTGTCGTAGATGAAACGAACAGGCAGGCGCTTGATGATGGAAGCGGGCAGCTCGGTGCAGCTCTTGCCCCACTGCTTTTCGGTGTAGCCCTTGATCAGCTTCTCGAATACATCCTTGCCGATAAGCGAAAGCGCTTGTTCCTCAAGATTAGAGGGCTCGCCTTCGCCAATCTGCTCGGCTGCTTCCTGCTTCTGGCGCTCAATGATTTCCTTCGCTTCAGCGGGAGTCTTGATTCCCCACATCTTCGAGAAGGTGTTCATATTGAACGGCAAGTTGTACAGCTCGTCCTTGTAGCTGGCAACAGGGCAGTTCACATAGTTGTTGAACTCGGCGAACTGATTTACGTAATCCCAAACGGGACGAAGCGACGTATGGAAAATATGGGCACCGTACTTATGCACGTTGATGCCATCGATTTCTTCCGTGTAGATGTTGCCTGCAATGTGATCGCGGCGGTCGATGACCAAGCAGGTCTTGCCGATCTTGGCGGCTTCATGAGCAAAAACGGCGCTCGTGATGCCAGCGCCAACGATAAGGAAATCGTAATGGTTGCGCTGCATGCCATGCCTTTCTGTGTGTAACGTTTCAGCCAGCAAGCTGCCGGCCACTCTAGTATGCTTAGAATGCACCGCACGGGCGCACCACTTCTTATTCTAGACGATGCTGCCCTACTATCGAAACTCAGGCCCAATAAAAAACGCCCACAAGGACGTTAACGAGCTTTGGGGTATGCACCAGTAGAGTCAGCGAGTAAGATTCTGGCGAGTGTGGGGAGATTGAAAAGCCCATAGGGCTGGCCTTTGCGCCGCCCTATGGGCTTTGAAATTTCCCTGTGCCGCCAGAATCCCGCGCAGCATCGTCGCGTCTCAGGAGCATGTTGCGCTGATCGTAGATCAGCGCAACCGACTAATCCTGCTTTACAACAAGAACGTCGCAGCGAAGGTTCCTGATCAGATAAGTGGAAACGCTGCCAACGAATACGTAGGTGATGTTCGAAAGACCGCGCTCACCGCAGATAACCAGCTCGGGCTCGAACGGCTTGATCATCAGGTTATGGATGGTTTCCTGAATGCGACCAACCTTAACGACAACCTCTACGGAAGGGATGTCTGGATCTTCCTCGGCTGACTTCAGCGTATCGCCCAAGGAATCGACCAAACGGTTGCGAACCGTTTCAGCAAGCTCCTTGTAGTCGGTGCCCGTCAAGGAATCGGGAACCGAATCTACTACATGGCCGAACATCAATTCTGCATGGTTGAGCTTCGCAATCTGAATTGCGCGCTCGGCTACTTCCTGCTGAGTGCTGCCGCCATCGAGTGCTGCAAATACGCGCCTGTACTGCTTCATAGCTCTCGCCCCTCTTTCTCCTTCGCCATACGGCAAAGGCCCCAGTATCGAAGCGCCCCTGCGCCTCGCTTATTATCTTTCTTTATTCTAGCAGGATACCCAAGCAAAAACGTCACAATGCTGTAACACGTTCATTCCTTCTTCCCCAAAGAAACCCCAAATGATGAGGGGATTGTGAATGGTTGCCTCTGCGAAAGCCATGCCTGTCACGAAGCTGTTCCGGCACTCCCTCCCGAACCTGCATTGGCCACTCTTGGCTTAACTCCAGCTAAAGCACGGGCGTTCTGCATTGCCTCCAAATATGCTTGAGCATCGCCTGGATCGTCGTCGATAGACTCATCGCCCAAATCAACCTCGCGAGGAACGCGACGATACAGGATGTCGTACATAACCGGCACCACATACAGCGTCATGAACGTGGCGTACAGCAAGCCGCCCACAACCACAACCGCCATGCCGCGCTGCATCGACGATCCCACCGCATCGCTGAACACCATCGGCAACATAGCGAAGATGGTGGTAATTGCCGTCATCATGATGGGGCGCATGCGGGTACGTCCCGCAGCCACCAGGGCATCGTGCTTCGACAGGCCACCACGGCGCAGCTGGTTCACATAGTCAACGAACACGATGCCGTTATTCACAACCGTGCCCATAAGCACCGCGAAGCCCAGCAGTGAAAGCATGCTCAGCTGTTCGCCGGCTGCCACCAAACCGAACAAACCGCCGGTAAAGGCAAGGGGGACAGTCAAGATCACGATGAAAGGAGAAAGCAAGCTCTGGAACTGCGCCACCATAACAAGGTAGATCAGCACAAAGCCCAAAATCAGAAGCAGCATCATTTGAGAAAGCATTGTGTTGATGTTTTCCAGTTCGCCACTGGTTTGAATGGTGTAGCCCTCGGGCAGCTGATAATCCTTGAGCTTGGTCTGCAGATCGCGCGCAAGCAAAGCATTGTTGTAACCATCTTCGACATCGGCCGTCACCGTAATAGCACGGGTTGAGTTCACATGAATCATCGTGGGAGAGGCAACTCCCTGCTCAACCGTAGCGAACTCGCGAAGCTTGTGCGTGGCGGTATCGCCCGTCTGCTGATTGGTTATCTCAATCTCGGTATCAAGAAGATTGTCTGCCGTAACAGGGTTTGTCTTATCCACTACAGACACATTCATCTTGCTGCCATCGAGCGCCATGGAAGGCGCATCGACACTTTCGGAAAGCCTTTTCGCCAAATCGCTATACAACTGAGCAACTGTATAGCCGTCCTTGGTAAGCTTGTCGCGATCGACAACCAGGTGAAGCTCGGTTGCAGCATCTTCCATGCCGTTTTCGATTTCGGTATAGCCCTCCACCTGGCCAACGATCCCCATCACATCTTCGCTGATACGCACCAGCTCATCCTGGTCGGGACCTTGGATCCTCAGCGAAAGCCCACTGCCGGTCATAGAGCTCATCGCCTCGGAAGAAGAAGCGTCGGTAATCACTTCGCAGTTCAGGCCAGAAGTACGCTGCTGGAGCTGATCCAAAATCGAAAGCACCTGGCCTTCGGTGGTCACTGAACTGTCGGTCTGTACGTAGAACGTGAACACCTGGTGGAACTTGTCGCTGCTGCTACTGCTGGAAATATCGCTAGCAACCATCGAGGTCGAAGACGTTCCGTCCATAGCGCCAACGAATTTCACTCCGTCGATGCCCATGGCTTCGTCCATAACCTTATCCGCCGTAGCGTACGCCGTCTCCTTGTCGGTATCTTCAGGCATGGTCACTGTCACCGTTGCCGTTTTCGAGGTCATGGTGGGGATCATAGTGATACCCATGTTCACCACGCCAATCACTGCAACAACCAAAAGCACTACCGACACCACAAGAGGCAACGCCTTATGACGCAAGAAGAATGCCAGCGAACGAGCGTATTTCGTCTGCAGCGTCTCAAACCAGTTGTTGCGGCGAGGAATATAGTTCTTGAACAGGAACGAAGAAGCAGCGGGAACCATGGTCAACGCGATAAGCAGCGACGCGGTAAGCACGTAGGCAATGGTCAGCGCGAAGGGCAGCATCAGCTGGTTCACCATGCCCGTAGTAAACACGATGGGCAAGAATACACAAATGGTAGTAAGCGTGGAAGCAATTACCGCGCCCGAGATCTGCTTCGCACCCTGAACGGCTGCGCGAGCAGGCGGAATGCCGCGGCTGCGCAGGCGATAGATATTCTCCAGCACAACAATCGAATTATCTACCAGCATGCCAATAGCGATGGAAATACCGCCAAGCGACATAATGTTCAGCGAGATGCCCGAGAAGTACATCACCACCAAGGCGCAGAGCACTGAGAAGGGAATGCTGAAAGCCATGATGAGCGTGGGGCGCCAATCGCGAAGGAAAACGATGAGCACCACCACGGCAAGAAGCGCGCCCAAAAGCAGCGACTGCAAAATAGAGTTGATGTACAGCGCAATGAAAGACCCCTGGTCACTCACCACAGTTAGATGCAAGCCGGGATTGGCCTGCTCAATTTTGGTAAGCGCTGCTCGGGTATCTGCAGAAACTTCGCTCGTAGAAGCAGTGGAATTCTTGAACACCGAAAGCAATACGCCATCTTTGGCGTTGATACGCATGTACTGATCTCCGACATTGTCAACTTCGGTGATGTCGGCAACATCGGCAAGGCGGATTTCACCCACCCCATCGATGTCGGCGAGCAAAAGCGAACGCAGGTCGGAAATGGAAGAGATGTTGTCGCCCACACGCAACAGCCACTGATCATCCGAGCCGCTATCAAGATAGCCAGCCGGCATCGAAAAATCCTGGGCTTTAATAATGCCTGCTAGCGTTTCCTTGTCCACCAAGGCATTGACATTCGCCTTGGAAAGAGCCTCTTCACGCGAGCTTTCGTACTGAGAACGGGCATCCGTCAGCTGTTGTTTGTTGGAGTCGATGGTCTGTTGGGCGCTGGCAAGCTGAGCGCTGGCGCTGCCGAACTGCGTTGCTGCGGTAATAGAGCCCGATTGCACTTCGGCAAGCTGCTTTTGGTAGGCTTCAAGTTCTCCCGTTACCGTTTGCGCCTTCTGCACAAGCTGCCCAATTTTCGCCTGAACCTGGGGGTTTGCGCCGCTAGGATCGACGGCCTTCAGCGCTCCGATCCCCGCCTGCAGCGAAGTGATCTCGCTGGTTTTCCCGGAAATTGCCAGCGTTAAGCCAGAGCTTGCCTGACCAAGCTGATCGCTTGTTTCCTGCTGCTTCTGCTCGAGCGCTTCTTTCTGGCTGTTTAGCTGGCTCTCCGCTTCAGCCAGCTTCGCCTCGCCTTCATCGATGTTTTTCTTGGCATCGTAAAGCTGGGAATTGACGCTGGCCAGCAGCTTGTTGTTGATGTCTTCAATCTTGCTGTCGGAAAGGCGCACCTCTACCGATTTTTCCGCCGCCCCAACCGTAGAAACGTCGGCAACACCGTCAATGCGCTCCAATTCAGGAACCGCTCTGTCTTTCACCAACGAAGTGGTGTCGAAAATATCATGGTCGTCGTAGGATGCGGCAACATACAAGGTTGCCATCATATCCATGCTGATTTCCATGTAGTTAGGGCTGCCAGCGGTTTCAGGCAGCTGGGAAGAAACCTCGTTTACCGCAGACGAGGCCTTCACCATGGCGGAATCCATATCGCTTCCGTCCTCGAACTCGAGGAATATCATGGAATAGTTATCAGCACTTTGGCTTTGGACGGAGGAAACACCGCTTACTTTCGAAAGCGAGCCTTCCAATACATCGGTAACTTCGGATTCCACCTTTTCAGCGCTAGCGCCAGGGTCGGTGGTGATAACCGCCAGATAGGGCAAATCCATATCGGGCAGCAAGTCGGTCTTCATCTTGGTAAGCGAAACACCACCCAGAATCAGGATGATGATCACCGCAACCGTAACGATATATGGCTTCTTTACGCTAAAGCGGCTAAGCACAGCAACTCCCTTAATAGTGCAGTTGAGGTAGGTTTCGGGCGAGTGCCAAAGAGAGCCTATTGACTCCCGTATGTTTTATTTAGTAAACATTGTGATTTTATGCCGCATCACCACAGATCTCGGCCACGAATCCGCGAAGAAAGCCCCATACACGCCGATTCCACACTATGCAACGAAAAGTCGAGCGATCTGCCCTGATTGTTGAAACGGCAAAGTAGGAATATAGGGACAGGTACCGTTTCCCACTTTAGCTTTGAGGCGCCGCCCGCACTAATCGTATGGAGTTGCCGGGCGCCCCCAGCCCTGCCTAGTGGGAAAACAGCGTCTGCCCCCATACCCCACTAATAAAGCTCCGACCTGCGATGCTCAAGGACGGGCATGGCTGCGCGAACTCCGTCAATCGCCGAAAGGTCTATGCGGGCAGCAACCAGCTCTTCGCGGACGCTGCCACTGGCCAGCATCACACCATCAGGCCCAAACACGGCACTTTGCCCGATGTAGCCCTTGTCAACGCGACTTAAGCCCGCAACGAAGATCTCGTTCTCAATGGCGCGCGCCGAAAGAAGCGTACGCCATTGCTCCGCCTTCAAGCGGCCATCTACCCAGGCAGCAGGATTGATTAACAGCTGGCACCCATGCGTTGCCGCAAAGCGCGCCACTTCCGGAAAACGCAAATCATAGCAAATCGAAAGACCGATACGCCCAAAGGGAGTATCAATGGGCTCGAACAACGCAGAGCCCGCCGCCATACGATCGGATTCCTTAGTGAAATCGGTATCGAACAAATGCACTTTGCGGTAAACCCCGTGCTTAGCCCCATCGCTTCCCGTAATAACAGCCGTATTAAAGGGATTCCCCTCATCGTTCCGCTCATTCACGGTGTATACAAGCCAAAGGCCATAGCGCGCCGCAAGCGCATTCATTCCGCAGCAAAACGGCCCATCAATTGACTCAGCCTCAGAAGCGAACGACCGTTTATCCAGTTCATAGCGGGTCATAAGCGACTCGGGGAACACCAAGATATCCACCCCACGAAGAGAAGCTTCGGCACACCATTGTTCGGCCATTTCCAAAACAGCTTCCGTACCGCCTTCTTCAGGATGGCGGCACTGAGCCAGCCCGAGGACAAAAGTCATAGCAACTCCCTTCACGCGCAATGCGGTCAAACGCAAGCTCAAATACGGGTTTGCTTCATTTTCCCACTAAAAAACGAATGGACCGGGAATAACCCAGTCCATTCGCCTGCTAGTACCTCTGCCTCAAACGGACAGCGTATACATTAGCTAGTTGCTGCGACGGCGGCGAAGCAGCGCAGCAGCGGCAGCCAAGAGGCCCGCGATACCGCCAATGCCAGCGACAGCGGCAACGTTGATGGCGTCACCGGTCTGAGGTGCGATGCTCGACTCGTCGGCGTCATCACCAGTTGCGTTGGCATCATCGCCAGCGACATCCTGACCAGCGGCCTCCTCGCCGTTGGCGGCGTCATCCGCAGCAGCCTGGTTCTCGGAGTAGAAGGCGTAGTAGGTTACCACGCCGTCCTGGTCTTCATCCTCAACTGCCTTGCTGAAGTCAACGGGGGTGTACTCCCAGTTGCCCTCATCGTCCTTGAGGGTGGAAGACCAACCCTCGAAGGTCCAACCGTCATAGGTGGGGTCAGCAGGCTTGGCAACAGCCTCGCCCTTCTTGACCTCGGCGGAAGATTCGGTCCCGTTGAAGTTGTCAACAAACTTAACGGTGATCTGCTCGGCCTGAGCATCGGTAGCCTTCCACTGAGCAACAACATCTACCGTGTCGGTATTAGGCAAAGCGGTATCAGCAGACAGGATGGAGCCATCGCCATCTTTATAAGCCCAACCCTGGAATTCGTAGCCATCACGCTGGGGCTGATAAACATTCAGCCAACCAGTGAAACCCTTTTCCATTTCCGAATCAGGCACATTGAAAGTTGCGGTACGGGAATCAGAGCCATCGTTAAAGTCGTAATTCACGACATGCTGATGCATTTCATCTGCCTTAGCCTCGTCTGCTTTGTAATAGACGTAGATGGTCTTCATGCCTTCAGCGATTTCGTCGTCAGCCGCAAGATCCGCGCCGGTCTCTGCGCAGGCATAACCATCAAAGGCATAGCCAGCAACGTTATGACCGGGAACAGCATCGGATACCTTGGTGCCGAGCACAGTGCCCTGGGTGCTTCCAAATTCCTCGTTCACGCCGTCCTTCTCACCGCCCTGGAAGATAGCGATAAAGCGCAGGTCAGTAGTCTTAACCTGCTCAGGCTGCTGCTCGGCCTGCTCCTTGGCGTTGTAGTAGACGTAAACGGTGTTGGTGCCCTTGACGGAGTCGGTCATGTTCACCTCAGGGCCGGTGGCCTCGTTGGCGGACATGTGGTCGAGGGTGTAGCCGTCGTAGTCGTGGACGTACTGCGCAAAGCTGTCGCGCACATCGACGCCCTCGGCAGTGAGGAGTTCCCTGTCGCCGTCAAGCGCGCCGCCGCGGAAGAAGCCGATGACCTTCAGGTCCTGCGTCTCGACCTCGGGCTGCTGCTCGGTCTGCTTGTCAGCCTTGTAAATCACGTAAAGCGAAGTGATGCCCTCCAGAGAAGAGGTCATATTCACCTCGGGGCCGGTAAGATTATTGGCGCTAACGCTTTGCGGAGTATAGCCATCGTAGCTCTTGACGCAATCTGCTACGCTGCTGTCGGCAGTAATATTGACCGTATTCTCTTCAGTGGAGCCGTCGCGTTCGCCGCCCTGGAAGAAGCTCACAACGTTCAAGCTCTTAGCCTCAGGCTGCTGCTCGGCCTGATCCTTGGCCATGTAGTAAACATAGATCGACGTTACGCCCTCTAAAGACGAAGTCATATACAACTCAGGGCCAGTGGCGGCATTGGCAGACATGGCCTGGAGGGTGTAGCCGTCTTGGTCGTGAACGTACTGCGCCACGCTGTCCTTAGGGCTGACACCCTCTGCGGTGAGAATTGTCTCAGACCCATTGCGGGCGCCGCCCTGGAAGAAGGCGATCACCTCAAGGTTCTGCCCTTGGGCTGCTGACTGCTCGGAAGTAGCTCCCTCGCTATTCTCATCGGCGTCATCGGCCAATGCTACTGCAGGCACGCTACCAAGAGCAAGCGTCAAGCTCAGGCTTGCCGCAATTGCTTTCTTAGAACGCAAATCCTTCATTTATTCTCCTTTTCGCACTGCATTAGCCCGCGCTCTTACGCGTCAGACTAGTTATCCTTTTTTATGCATTCGCTATTTAAAGGCAGTTTGAAAAGGATCCGTTGCGCAACATTAGTTACCGATTTGCTTTGTGCACAACATGCGCAACTGAGAGGTTTACCCGTTAAAACTATTCAGAGATAATGGCATTGACCTCGTATTTCTGAGTTAGAATATGAATTACGCGCAGATAGTAACCGTTTTTATCGTTTTAACTTGCAGCGAAATTGCGCTCCGGGCAAGGATATAGATGCACACACCGAGCTCCTATATGTATTCTGATCTACGCAGCTTTGGCGGCATCACCAATAAAGAAGCTGCAAGTGAGCTCCTTACCGATCGAACTCTGTGCGGCAACGGTGCGCCCCGTGATCGAATTAATGAAAGAACTTTTTTATCAAGGCAGATCGTCCACGCAACCCCAAGCCAGGTACATCCTGAGTTTTTTGGCGACTTTCATCAAAGCGCCCAAACAATAACAAGCAAAATCGTTTCCAATTTAGCCAAACCCTGTGCGTACCACGAGGTTATAGAACACTACAGTGGTGTAGCGGCAAAGGAAATGGGAGCTCTTCTCAGGCACTATTCCCTTGATGGAAATCTGTATGCTAACGCTATTCGCAGAATCAACGCATCACCTATGTCGGAAACATCCGATAAGGCCGTGCTTTTGGTGATGATGTTTCTGACTACTGGATGCCTCGCAGATCCCGAAATTGCGGCAAGAACAACGCACGGTTTCATGGAGAAGAAGCTTTCATTCACATTTTCAACGCTTCAGCCAACACTAGCGCAACCAAAGCACACAACCAAATCCGCCGGCAGACCCATAAAACTTGGGCTAATCAGGATCGATAACGAGGTTGTGTGCTCTCCTATATACCCTCTCTCTACCTCCGAGGAAGGAACCACTATCGGGCTCTTGGCAACAGGTAGCAACAGCATCAATGATGTCGATATCGATGTTTCCAGAAAACATCTTCGCATTTTCGAAGACGGAAGCGCCTGGTACGCTCAGGGGTTAGGATCGACAAACGGCACTACTCTAATTTCAGGAGCCGATAAACCTATCACTGAGATAGAACCGCAAGGATCTGCTAATAAAAAGTACCCCCCCCCGTCAAAATCAGCCATGGTGACACACTCTGTCTAGGCAAAACAACGAGGTTTCTTGTTCTGAAAATTGCCGATTAATAGTTAACTGGCTACATGGGCCCATTACCTTGTTGCGCAACATTCAAGGCTCATCAGATTGCAGTATTGATCAATCACACTGTATGAAAGAAGGGCAGTTTTGGATTCAGTTGACCCATGCTTCGGGCTCAATAACCAATTAGAACAACGAGTATCTATTCTCTCCCTGGACTCCTTTACGCCAGCTTTTGTGGACCCAAACTGCACAAAGGAAGAAACGAGTCGTCGTTTTCTAACATTTTTCCTGGAAAATAAAGCCCCATATTCCAACAGCATGGTTATGCGCAAAGGCTACAACACGCTCAATGAATGCGTCGCGCTGAAATCCCCTTTGTTCCACGAAGACGGCATTAAGGAAATCAAATACAAGGAAACCTCTCAAGAAGCGCTGCAAAGATACGAAGAAGTTCAAACACTGCTTACCATGGAAGAATTTCGCAGTTCATTGGCGGTTTCACATTTAAAGGGTTTTCCCCGCATATTTGGGCTAGGGAACGCCAAGGGCAAGCCAATTATCGTCAGAGAGTATGTTGAAGGGGTCACGCTGGCAGCAACAATAGACTTACTTCCCCATGTAGACCTTGATGCGTGTATTGGGATCGAGCCCATTACGGTTGCCGCAATTGCCAAAGCGGTCCTAAAAATACTCCTCAATGCCAAATCGCTTGAGGGTGCCTTCGTGCACCGCGATCTATCACCGCGCAATATCATTATCAGAACAGAAAGAGCAAGCCTTCAGCAACAAGTAGACTCCTGCTGCTTTGATATATGTCTCGTTGACCTGGGAAGCGCTTCGTACATTGAAACAGATTCCCCGTTTACCACCACTCAATATGGCATCTGGCGTTACGGAACAATTGAGTATGCCCCACCTGAAATGCTCACCCGCGATGTAGAGAGCATTGAAGAACTTCGGCATTCAGAGACGATCGATACCTATGCTCTCTGCAGCATAATGCATTTGCTGCTCACGCTAGAAACCCCGTACCAACTTGCTTCGAGGATCAATGATTCGCCTTACTTGGTTAAGATGAAAGAAGAGCCGAAAATAGACCCAAGCGTTCCTGTATGCAAATTGCTGAAGCTTGCTGATCGGGGAATCAAGGCGAACCAAGAAGAGCGCTTCAGCATCAGGGAACTATACAAAGAGCTATGCCAGCTCGTCTAAGCGGTATAGCAACACTTAACTAGATAAATTTGGATAACGGACCGGGATCAACCCGGTCCGTTTAACTATTAACACGTTTAACGAAAAGACAGCGCAAGAAATAATTAGATGTGCGACGGAGGCGAAGCGGCGGCAGCCAAGATGCCCGCGATGCTGCCAACGCCGACCATCGCGGGCATCATCCATTGCCCCACCAGTCTGTGAGGAGGCGATGTTCGACTCTTCGGCGTCATCAACAGTTGCGTTGGCATCATCGTCAGCGGCGTCCTCGTCGTTGGCAGCGTCATCCGCAGCAGCCTGGCTCTCGGAGCAGAAAGTGTAATAGGTCACCACAGCGTCCTGGTCTTCGTCCACGATTGCCGTGCAATAAAAAAAGCCGAGGCAGATAACCTCGGCTACAATTTCTATGGTGGGCGTTACCGGGATTGAACCGATGACCCCTTCCGTGTGAAGGAAGTGCTCTCCCGCTGAGCTAAACGCCCGAAATAAAAATGCCACGCGAAAGCGTGGCATGTAATTAATGGTGGGAGATACAGGATTTGAACCTGTGACCGTTTGCTTGTAAGGCAACTGCGCTCCCGCTGCGCCAATCTCCCATATGTCACGATCAAAGATTATCCCAGATTCTATATAGAATTTCAAGATAATTTTTAACCACTGAGATACATCTCAAATTTGCTTGGGTCAAACGCCCTGCATGAGCGGAACGGCCTATCCTCCCACGGACTGCACCGCAGTACT
>OGQJ01002543.1_pt1 | contig 13796 bp, 10 predicted proteins | sample 1553161 | NCBI WGS metagenome assembly OGQJ01 (sample SAMEA2579923, study PRJEB22360) | human gut metagenome | biome: human gut; feature: human-associated habitat; material: faeces | place: Denmark | collected 2008/2010 | reverse complement strand
TACTGTGTTGTAAAAATTCCGAGACTGCCATTTGATAAATTTATCAAGGCAAAACGTACTTTGACGACACAGATGAAAGCAACCGGAGAGGTTATGAGTATCTGTGATAACTTTGAAGGTGCGTTGATGAAAGCACTCCGTTCACTGGAGCAGCATATCGACAGTCTGGATATCGGGCGTTACAGTGACCGCTCCAAAGAAGAACTGCTAGAGCGTATCCACATTGTTGATGACCGCCGTATCTTTATTATTGCAGAGCTGATTCGCAAGGGTGCCACGTATGAAGAAATTCATGATATCACGAAAATCGATATGTGGTTCATTGATAAAATTGCCCATCTGGTAGAGATGGAACAGACTTTGAAAAACGAAACACTGACACCGGAAATTTTGGCAGAAGCAAAACGAATGGAATTTCCGGATGCCGTTATTGCTAACTATACCGGCATGACAGAGCGTGAGATTCATGATATGCGCCATGAAAATGGAATTGTTGCTTCGTTTAAGATGGTTGATACCTGTGCCGCTGAGTTTGAGGCAAGTACGCCATATTATTACAGCGTGTTTGGCAGCGAAACGGAAGTTTCCAAAGATAAAGACAGAAAACGAATCATGGTTCTTGGTTCCGGACCAATCCGAATCGGTCAGGGTATCGAGTTTGACTTCTGTTCGGTTCACAGTGTGTGGTCACTGGCACAGAGCGGCTATGAGACAATTATTGTAAATAACAATCCGGAGACGGTAAGTACGGACTTTGATGTGGCAGATAAATTGTATTTTGAGCCATTGACACCGGAAGATGTAGAAAATATCGTGGATATTGAGAAACCGGATGGTGCGGTTGTCCAGTTTGGTGGACAGACAGCAATCAAACTGACAGAAGCACTTCTCAAAATGGGAGTTCCGATTTTGGGAACAAGTGCAGAGAATGTAGATGCGGCCGAAGACCGTGAGCTGTTTGATGAAATCTTAGAGCAGTGTAAGATCCCGAGACCGGCAGGAAAAACCGTATTTACAACAGAAGAGGCATTAGCGGCAGCAAATGAACTTGGGTATCCGGTTCTTGTCCGCCCATCTTATGTACTTGGTGGACAGGGCATGCAGATTGCGATTAATGATGATGATATTCGTGAATTTATGTCAATTATCAACCGCCATGTGCAGGAACATCCAATTCTTGTTGATAAATACCTTATGGGTAAAGAGGTTGAGGTTGATGCGGTATGTGATGGCGAGAATATTCTGATTCCTGGTATTATGGAACACGTAGAGCGTGCCGGTATTCATTCCGGTGACAGTATCTCGGTTTATCCTGCCATGAGCATTAAACCTGAAGTTCAGGAAGTTTTAGTCGATTACACAGCAAAACTTGCAAAATCCCTTCATGTAATTGGCTTGATTAACATTCAGTTTATTGTTTATAACGATGAAGTTTTTGTTATTGAAGTAAATCCTCGTTCGTCAAGAACGGTACCATATATCAGCAAAGTAACCGGAATTCCGATTGTGAAACTGGCTTCCCGCGTAATCCTCGGTGAAAAAATCACGGATATGGGTTACACACCGGGACTTGCGAAAAAATCGGATTACATCGCAATTAAGATGCCGGTATTCTCCTTTGAGAAACTGCGCGGTGCAGAAATCAGCTTAGGACCTGAGATGAAGTCAACCGGTGAGTGCTTAGGTATCGCAAAAACATTTAATGAGGCACTTCACAAAGCCTTTATGGGAGCCGGAATCAATCTTCCGAAATACAAGAAGATGATTCTTACGGTAAATGATAACTCGAAAGACGAAGCAATTTCCGTTGCCAGACGTTTCCAGGCACTTGGCTATGAAATCTATGCGACACGCGGAACAGCTAAGTTCTTAGGCAAGAACGGCGTTTCGGTTATCGGTGTCAACAAGATTGAGCAGGAATCCCCGACACTGATGGATTTGCTGCTTGGCCATGAGATTGATTTGGTAATTGATATTCCAAAACAGGGTGAACATTCCCACGATGGTTTCCTCATCCGCCGTACTTCTATTGAGACCGGTGTTACCTGTCTGACTTCTTTAGATACGGCAAATGCACTTTTGACTGCGTTAGAGGATTCTGAGAAAAATGAATTGACATTAGTAGATATTGCTACGATTGACACGAAATAAAGGTTTACAACGAAGTTAAATTGTGTTATGATAGCAAATAGCCATTACTCAGATTACGGAAACTCCGACCGGATCTTAGTAAATGGTGATAAGAAAATATTTAGGAGGTATGTCACAATGATGACTACAGAAAAGAAAAAAGAAATTATTGCAGCTTATGGAAGAACACCGGATGATACAGGTTCACCGGAAGTTCAGGTAGCGCTTCTTACTGAGCGTATCAACACTTTGACAGAGCACTTGAAAGAGAATAAGAAAGATCATCATTCTCGTCGTGGTATGTACAAAATGATTGGTAAGAGAAGAGGCCTTTTGGATTATCTGAAGAAGACAGATTTGGAAGGTTATCGTGCGCTGATTGAAAAACTTGGTTTGCGTAAATAATTTGTATGAGTTGAGTGCTTTCGTCAAATGGATACTGTTTGATTGAAGGCACTCTTTCTATGAAAAAAATTTTTCTTAAAAAGGTGAGAAAATGAAACGAAATCGCAGTCAGGCTATGGTTTGCCGGGATGGCAAATTACTGCTTGTAGAACACAGAATGAAAGGAAGAGATTTCTTTAATCTGCCAGGCGGCGGAATTGAGGAAAATGAGACACCGGAAGAAGCAGCTTTGCGTGAGTTAAACGAAGAAGCAGGCGTGAGTGGAAAAATTGTGCGTCCGCTTGCCATTGAATATAAACCGGATTTGGAAAGCCGGATTTTTACATTTTTGGTAGAAATTCCGGATGATGCGGTTCCACACAAGGGAATTGACCCGGAATTATCGGAGTCGGAACAAACGATTGTCGGTGTGACATGGCGTACATTAGAAGAGATTGCGGAGCGTGACCGTGCGTACTTATTTGGAGCCGGTCTGATGCGTGTGCCACTGTTTCACGATGAGGTTTTAAAGTGGCCCGATGACGCTATCAGTTATCCGGAATAAGGAAAGTTGCTTTTTTTGCAAAGATTGTGTATAATAAATTTTGTATGTAAATTGAGATGACACCGAGACTTCTGAAAAACTCATTGATACAGTGGTTTTTTCAGTGGTTTCGGCATCTCGAAATAAAAATAAAGGAGAAAAAGTATGTACAAGACATTTTCAATGGAGCTTGCAGGACGTACTTTGTCAGTTGACATTGGACGTGTAGCTGCTCAGGCAAATGGCGCTGCATTTATGCGCTATGGTGATACAGTTGTCCTTTCTACGGCAACAGCATCCGAGAAACCAAGAGAGGGAATTGATTTCTTCCCATTAAGTGTAGAATATCATGAAAAGATGTATTCCATCGGAAAAATTCCGGGAGGATTTACAAGACGTGAAGGGAAACCAAGCGATAACTCAATTTTGACTTGTCGTGTAATTGACCGCCCGATGCGTCCATTGTTCCCAAAAGATTATCGAAATGATGTAACACTGGAAAACTTAGTTATGGATGTTGATCAGGATTGTGCACCGGAACTTGTTGCTATGCTTGGTTCTGCACTGGCTACCAGTATTTCAGATATTCCATTTGATGGTCCGACCGCAGCAACACAGGTTGGTTTGGTTGACGGTGAACTTGTTTATAATCCGACAAGCGCACAGCGTGAGGTTTCTGACTTAGCACTTACTGTTGCTTCCACAAGAGATAAAGTTATCATGATTGAAGCCGGTGCAAATGAAGTTGATGAAGCTACGATGATTCAGGCAATTTATGGTGCTCATGAGTTGAATGGACAGATTATCGAGTTCTTTGACAAGATTGTTGCTGAGTGTGGTAAAGAGAAACACGAGTATGAGCATTTCGATATTCCGGAAGATATGTGGAATGACATGGTTAATTTCATTACACCGGAAGCTATGGAAGAAGCTGTATTTACTGATGTAAAACAGGTTCGTGAAGAAAATATCCGCGGTATTAAAGACCGTTTGGAAGAGCGTTATGCAGAGGAGCATGAGGACTGGATTTCCTTTATTGATGAGGCTGTTTATAAATTCCAGAAAGTTACAGTCCGTAAGATGATTCTGAAAGATCACAAACGTCCGGATGGCCGTGAGGTAAAACAGATTCGTCCACTTCATGCTGAAGTTGATGTACTTCCTACAGTACATGGTTCCGGTTTGTTCTCTCGTGGACAGACACAGGTGTTGAATGTTACAACATTGGCTCCACTTTCAGAGAAACAGAAATTAGATGGTTTGGATATTACAAAGACATCCAAGAGATATATGCATCACTACAACTTCCCATCATGGTCCGTTGGTGAGACAAGACCATCCAGAGGACCGGGACGTCGTGAAATCGGACATGGTGCTTTGGCAGAGCGTGCTTTGGTTCCTGTTCTTCCTAGTGAAGAAGAGTTCCCATATGCAATCCGTACCGTATCCGAAATTTTGGAATCCAACGGTTCTACATCTCAGGGTAGTATTTGTGCATCTACATTGTCATTGATGGCTGCCGGTGTTCCGATTAAGGCACCAGTTGCTGGTATTTCCGTTGGTTTGGTAACCGGTGATACCGATGATGATTACTTGATTTTGACAGATATTCAGGGTCTTGAAGATTTCTTCGGCGATATGGACTTTAAAGTTGCCGGTACGAAAAAAGGTATTACTGCCATTCAGATGGATATTAAGATTCATGGTTTGACAAGAGAAATCGTGGAGCAGGCTATTGCAAGAACAAGAGAAGCCCGCCTTTACATCTTAGATGAGGTTATGGCAAAAGCAATTGCAGAGCCTAGAAAAGAAGTAAATGCTTACGCTCCAAAGATTAAACAGATTATGATTGACCCGGCTAAGATTGGTGAAGTTGTTGGTCAGAGAGGTAAGACAATCAACGCATTGATTGAGCGCACCGGTGTTAAAATCGACATTACCGATGATGGTGCTGTTTCCGTTTGCGGAACAGACAAAGAGGCAATGGACGAAGCACTCCGTCTCATCGAAATCATCGTAACTGATTTTGAAAAAGGTCAGATTCTTGAGGGAACAGTTGTCAGCATTAAAGACTTTGGTGCTTTCATTGAGTTTGCTCCCGGCAAAGAAGGAATGGTTCACATCTCAAATATTGCAAATCGCCGCATCAATCATGTAGAGGACGAGCTTACACTTGGTGATAAAGTGAAAGTTATCTGCCTTGGCAAAGATAAAATGGGACGTATTAGTTTCAGTATTAAGGATGTTCCGGAAGAATAAGATAAGAAATATTAGGTATTGTAAGCTGCAAGCTGGTGAAAGCCGGCTTGTGGTTTTTTACTTGTGTTACCGTTGGCATAGAGGAGAGAGTGTTTAAGATATGAAAAACAGAAGGAAAAAAATAGCAGTTTGGCTGGTTGTGGCTTTGATTATGCAATTAATATGTCCTAGTGGTTTAATAAAAAGTAATCATGCAAAAGCATTAACTTCTGATAATTTTCATGATGATGACTGGCATGGTTATAAAATGCATCCATATTCAGTTGATTTGACAGGTGAAAATACAGTATCTACTGGTAGTGCAATTGAAATATGTCAGGAGGATGTTTTTGAATCTCCGCTCATATATGAGCATTATGAATCTCTTAAATTTACCTATGAAATTGAATTTAAAGATGAAAAACTTAAAGAAAAAGAGTTGGCTGATTCAGGATTACCAGAAGACGCGTGGTACTTTGATACAGTAGAATGTTCGTTTGGATTAACCTCAAAAGATAAACTTAGACGTAAAGGTTATTCAAAAAAAATATGGGTAAACAAGACGAACCTAATATTAGCATTAGCTCATCAGGATACATATAATTATGATGATGTATTCTACAATGAGTATAGGTTAACTTTACATAATTCTTATGATGGCTCCTGGCCGTTGCAAGTGAAATCTGTTCGATTAATTTCTATACGGTTTATTCCGTATGAAAATATTGGAGTATGTGATCCTGTTCCTACGCCTTCTTATACTCCATCTTGGTTTATGCCAGAATATTGTTATAGTACACCAAGGCCACCAAAGCCGATTCTGGATGAAAATGAATTAAAAAATAGGAAAGGCAAAGACTTTTCAATTGATTTGTCGCGATATCAAACAGAGTTTACAAAATATAATTGTTGGATTGATTTGCAAGATGAGTTAAATGATTCTTGGTATTGTGCACAAGATTATTCAGAAATTAGATTGCGATATCAATTGAAATGTAAAGAATTTGACGAAAATGAATCCGATTTTTGTGAATCTAGTGATTTTTTATGCCAGAATTTGTTGATTCAAGCAGTTTGCAATTCTGCTGATTTGAATGGCTATAGTTCAAATAAAACAAATTATGTAAACAGACCTACAGCAAAATCAAAAAATTCACAAGGAGAAGTTTCTTTTGTACCTTATGTAGAAGTAGATGGAACTGAAAAGAAAATTATAGGTTTTAATTTCAGGTTGATGGACCGCAAAGGCTTTTGTTCTTGGACAAAGGAAGTTGAAAGTATAAAAATTACAGGAATTGATTTTGTTGCCAATAAGAATACGCCAACTCCGACAGTTACAGTTATGCCTACGGTTACGCCAACAATTACACCAACAATTATACCAACAATTATACCAATAAAAGACACCCAACAGATAGAGAACGAAAAGTTACCATTAAATACGCTATCTAGTACATCGGCAGAAACTGTGCTGCCAAAAGTATCAAATCTTAAATTGAATGCCGGAAAGAAAAAACAGATTAAGATTATGTGGAATACAATAAAACAGGCTGACGGTTATGAGATTTACCGTTCAACTAAAAAGAACAAGGGCTACCAAAAGCTAGCAGATGGTTTCAAGAATAAATGCAGTTTTACAGATTCAAAAATAAAGTATGCAAAAAACTATTATTATAAAGTGCGTGCTTACTGCATAAGCGGGAAAAATTATCAGTATGGTGTTTTTTCGGATGTAAAGAAACTGATGTTGAAACGAAAAGCACCGGCATTTAAGCTAAAAAGGAAAATAACAACGGATGGAATCCATTATATAAGTATTCGGTTAAAATCATGTTCTGACCCATATTTGCAAATGTGGGTTCGGTTTGGAAAAAAGAAATACAAGAAAATTCCTTTATCCAAACATAAGATTAGGAAGAATGCTACATTAAACTTTAAGTACACACCCGGAAAGGGCAAGATAAGCTTTCGCATTCGAAGCTACCGGGTGCGAAACAAAAAAAGAGAGTACAGTAAGAGTAAAACAAAAAGGATTTAGTAAACCATGGGATACGAATTAACAAAAGGAACAAAACTAAATAATCGTTATGTGATTGAGTGTACACTTGGCAGTGGTGGCTTTGGAACAACCTACAAGGCAATGGATACTTTAATTGATGTTCCGGTGGCAATTAAAGAGTATGAAAACAGCAGCGAAAAAGACCGGAAAATAGCACAGCGTGAAGTGAAGATGGCTGCCCGCTTTTATGCACTGGATGGAATTGCCTCTGCCCGTGACTTTTTTGTTGTTGATTCGATTTCATATATTGTAATGGAATATGTTGAGGGCGAGAGTCTGAAAAAATATGTTAGAAATTATGGGACGATGAAGGGAGAAGATATCCTTACAAAATTAAAACCTGTGATAGAGTCTCTCTGCGTGATACATAAAGAAGGAATTATTCATCGTGATATTAGCCCGGATAATTTAATGGTGACAAAAGGTGGAAGTATTCAGCTTATTGATTTTGGTGAGGCAAGAAATTTTGAAGAACAGAGAAACAAGGAATTAACGCTTGTTTACAAGCGTGGCTATGCACCAATTGAGCAGTGCAGGCAGCGAGGAAAACAAGGAGCGTTTACAGATGTTTATTCGCTGTGTGCGACCATATATTTTGCGATTACCGGAATTGACCCGGATGATTCGGTTGAACGAATGATTGCGGACCATATGAAACCGCTGCATGAATTTTATGGCACAGGTTTAAGTGAGTATGAAATTCACGTGATTGAGCGAGGACTTTTCGTTGATGCGAGAGACCGGTTCCAAACAATGGATGAATTATTTGAAATGCTGTATGAGAAAAAAGATTTATCAGAATTTTCAGGCAAAGCAAATGCTGATAAAGATAATACAACACATCATCCTTTTAATACGGCTCATATTATGCGTGAAATCGACACTTTTTATGATAAGAAAAAAGAGCGAAAAAAAGGAAGAACTGCTTCCAAAATATTTATAGCAGGTTTGATTGCGGTTCTGCTTGTGGTCGTTATTTCTGTCTTTCAAAATAAATCGGAAATAAACAAAAGACCAGTGGTGGCTGCCCCTCAAACAACAATGCCGGCAACAAGTGTACCAACGTTAACAGCAACACCATATACGGTTACAATTGAAAATTATGTCGGGTTAGAAAAAAAGTCGGCAGTAGAGAATCTGAAGAAATTAAAAGACGAAGGTTTGACCGTGCGTTTCCAAACAAAATACAGCAAAAAGGCGAAAGGTACGGTGATTGCACAAAGTATTCCGGCAGGGAAAACGTATTTCGATGTATCGAAAAAAACGCTGCGGCTTACGATTAGCAAAGGAAAGAAAAAAACTGTTGCCACGCCAAGACCGACAGTTACGCCAAAACCGGTGCCAAAGAAAAAGAAATCAAAAGTTAAATTTAATGGTGACTTAGATTCACTATCATAATAGGAGAACATAATGGAAGAGGAAGAAAAGAGACGTATTTTTCATGAAATGATGCAAAAGTGTTTTATGAAATGCGACCGTTTCATGATTGAAAAATGGAAAACAACTGAAAAACCACTCAGTCAAGTAATTGTGGATGAGGTTAGGCAAAATGCTTATTATAACTTTTATGATAAAGTGTCAAAGGCAAAAATCGCCTCACGTCCAACCATTCAAAAATGGTTTGGAATTCATGGACAGTCGATGCCGAAAAGAGAACAGATTATTCATCTGGCATTTGTCTGTCAGTTATCAGTAGATGAAATAAGAGAATATTTTATGTATGCCATTTCTGAACATGATTTTCAAGTGAATGATTATCACGAGATGATTGCTTTGTACGGTTTGGAAAATCATATGACTTATGAGCAGTATGAGCAGATGGTTGCTTATTTTGAACAATACAGCGATTGGAATGTGCCTATCCGGCAGACGGCACACACGGACGAGATTTTAAAGCGTTATGAGCCGGTAAAAAATCTTGACACGAAAGAATTTCTTGTGTGGATGCGAAAAAACGAAGCATTATTTAAAGGCTACAGCATGACAACCTATCAAAATTATATGGCATTGTTAGAGAAAGCACTGGCTTTTTTTAGAAAAGATATCAAACAATGTTTGTTTACTGCCTTAGAAGATGCCGGATTTTTTTCGTGGCTGAAAAGCAATGACATTAAGGAAGAGGACTATGGAAAAGAAATACGGCGTTTTATAAAGAATCAGACCCGGCTGGTAAAAAGCCCGTTATCCAAAGAAAAAGTGAAAGAGATTCAATTTTTGACGAAAATGGCATATAGTCCGCTTCGACGTGTCTCGGATTTAATTGTAGAAATTTATGATGGTATTCATTTTCCACATACACGGTTTGGAGATATGAAGCGGAATTTTCTGCAAAAAGAAATTGGTGCAGTGGATGCGAAATATATTTCTGATATTAGTTCGATTGCCAAACAAAAAGAAAGGGAAATGCGGCTTTTGCAGGCATATACGAAATGTCGAACCGGTAAGACGGATGACGAAACAAAATTACAGGAATTGGAGAAAGAAATTCGTAAACAGCGTCAGCGCACGCATAACATACGCCGTGCAGATTTGCTTGTCCTGATTCATTATGTGGTTTTGAAACAGTCAGGAGAGGAGTCGCCGGAAGTCGTGAAAAAGGAATTTGTAGCAATGGCAGACAGTATACTGAATTTATGCGGTATGCGTCCGATGGACGATAAATATCCATTAGATTATTTACTGCTACAGTGCTTTGGAAGTGTTGATGTGTATACGTTGACGGATGTTTTGGAATAGATGTGAGATAGGAAAGACGGCGGTGAGCCGTCTTTTTTGTGTGTAAAAAAAAGAAAGGGAAATGGACATGGGAGTGATATAGTGGCTATAAAATGATAATGCTCAAAAGGAGGAAAAAGTAATGAAAAAAATATTTAGTATTATGATGATTTTATGTTTATGTTTTTGCATGATTCCAATAGGAAACACACAAGCAGCGACTATTAAATTAAACAAAAAAAATTTAAAACTTACAGTTGGCAAAACTTATAAGCTTAAAGTTAAAAATTTAAAGAAAAAAGTAAGATGGAGTTCTAGTAAAAAAAGCGTTGCAACAGTAAATGCAAAAGGAGTAGTAAAAGCCAAAAAAGCAGGCAAAACTATTGTTACCGCAAAAATTCAGTCGAAGAAACTAAAATGTAAGGTGCTTGTAAAAGCAAAGTCGAAGACCAATAAATCAACGCAATCAGAAGAAGAGATCAAATATGGTTCGCTTGAGGGAAATATAACATTTCATTATAATAGGTATAGAGGCTATGTAAGTGATACGGGAGCAAAGGTTTTTGTAATAAATAAAAAAGAGAATGTTGTGGTTGGAAAAGGAACAGTTGATGGTACTGGTAATTATAAAATTTCACATATTCCAGTAGGACAATATAATATTTTGATTTCTTCACATGAATGCAAATCAGAAACTGTTTTATACGGTAATGAACGTGAAAATCTTGAAAAACAGTATAATATTTTCATGAATGTGGCTGGTACAATATATTGGCAATATAATGTTGATATATACGAAAATGAAACAGCACAAGTAAGTTATGCGTTCCCATATTCAGATTTTTAATGGTATAAAAGATATTAAAAAGCATTATCATTTTTAAATTATAAGATTTGTGTAATATGTTATATAGAGTCATCTGTTTGGTAATTATAATCTTTACTAGAAGATGACTCTATTAAAAAAACGTAATAAAATAATTGGTTAAAGGAGATAGGCGTATGAAAAAAATTTTAGTATTAATGTTTATATATATGTCGTTTTTTATATTTTGTCCATCTAAAGTAAATGCGGCAGTGAGCAATATTGAGGAAAATAAAACATGGTCAGGCGAAATTGAGGATAGTAAATATTTTTATTTTACCCCAAAGGAAACAGGATTCTATTCAGTGAACAAAATAGCTGATAATGCCGATATTTACAGCATCGGTTATGACATAACATATGATGGTCGCGAATTATTAGATATATCATATGATATATCAGATATATATTTAGTTAAAAATAATAAATATCTAATACAATTCGGCTTGTATCACTGGGATGCTGATAGTAATGATTCTGCATTTGGCGGAACAAGTAATGTTTCTATTACAATTGAAAAAAGTTCGAAAGAAATAACACAATTATCAACTAATGAAACAAAAGTAGTTGAATCTGACGTAAATGAAGAAAATTGTTTTGTAATTAGTCCTAATGAAACAGGTACATATACTTTGAAATTAGGTTCAGAAGAATATTATACGATTTATGAAATTGAGGAATTTGGTGTTGTTAATGAACTACAGGGGACTTTTACTGAATTTAATAATGACAGTTATAAAATTAATCTAGAAAAAGAGAAAAAATATTTGATTTTAATTGGCCCAACATATGGAAAATCAATTTCTATTTCAATAAACAAAGACAATAAAGATATTGTAGGATTAAATATACTAGATTATGAGTATTGTCCGTTGGATTCTGATAATAAAACTATCCATACAGGGTTGTTTTATAATGATATTACATACACAGGGAAATTTTTCCCTAACATTGATTTCAGAGATGCGAATATCAAATTTCAAATATTATATTCGGATGGTACTTTTTCGGAGCACTTTGTAGAGGAGCACTTTGTAGAATCAATAGGTTACGATGAAATATCAATTATGTATCAACTAGAAGTACAGTATAGTGGTGAAGAGGATTATGGTAAAATGAAAGCAGGATTACAATCTATACAAGTAACAATTTTAGGAAGTATTTCTGCTTCATATAACATTGATGTTAAGAAAAAAATAGATGCTAATTTCCCTAAATTAAAAATTGATGAGAAAAAGACAGAAATAATTGGTATAACATCAAAGAACTTTTATGTTATAACACCATTAGAAAGTGGCTATTATACTTTGTGGTATAATACTGAACCTGATTCAATAGACAATATTTATAAAGAATGGTTTTGGTGTGTATATGATGACCAAGATAATGAGTTAGAATTTACGAAGAATAAAGGGTATAAGTTGAAAGCAGGAAAGAATTATGTGTTTTTCATATCGCTAGATGGGGATGTTAAAAAAGATGAAGGTGAAGAATTTACTTATTGGTTTGGAAAAAATACTTCTCATGAACACATATTTTCAGATTGGGAGGTTATTAAGAAGGAAACAGAAGATGAAACTGGAGAAAAAAGGAGAATTTGTACAGATTGTGGTTATGAGGAAACGATGGTTATTAATAAATTAGAAAAGCAAAAAGATAATAAAACTTCAACCCCAAATAATAAAATAAATGAAATACCATCTACTAGTAACAAAAAAGATGAGGTTGGTGTTGCAGTTTTAGGTGTGAATAAACCTAATAAAATAACCATAGGAAAAATATCAAACAAAAAAAAGAATAAAGTTGTAGTTAATTGGAAAAAAGATAAATATGCAAAGGGCTATCAGGTTCAATATAGTATATCAAGAAAATTTGTTAAAGCAAAAAAGGTAGAAAAAAAGACTTGTTCTGTAACTTTAAGAAAACTTATCAAGAAAAAAACATACTATATAAGAGTTAGAGCATATAATATTTACAACGGAAAAAAAGTATATGGTAAATGGAGTAAAGTAAAAAAAGTTAAGATAAAGAAGTAAACAAATAACTGGCTTTTTTTGAAAAGTGGGGGTTAAAAAATACTGTAAGATATGGTAAAATTAAACAAATCATAGGAAGTGAGAATATATTAAATGCAAAAAAAGATTATAATTATGTGTGCCATAATATTGGGACTGATATGCTGCATGTTATGTACCGGAAATTATAATAGTTCAACAAATATCAAAGCAGAGGAGGCGAAAGGTTGGGAAACACCATTTCCGCCTATAATGGTCTCATAAATTAAGACACTGAACACGACATTTCTTAATGAATTTGATATACTATAACCAACAAATGAAAGAAGGTACTTATTATGTCCAAATCAAGAAGAAATTTCAGTGCTGAATTTAAAACCAACCTCGTACTCCAGCTGCTCAAGGGGGGAGAAAGAACTCAATGTCCTTGCTGTTGAAAACGATATTCAACCAAATCTCCTGCGCAACTGGAAAAAAGAATTCCTTGCTAATGCTTCTCTCGCATTCGATAATAAGCGGGAAGACAATCTCCGGGAAAAACTTGCCGAAGAACGCAAGGAAAAAGCCGAATACGCCAAAAAGGTCGGTCAACTTACTATGCAGGTTGACTGGCTCAAAAAAAAATCTGAAGAAGTTGTCGGACCTGACTACGAGAGTAAATTTAGTCCGAAACCTTTCGACGACTAAAGAATTGCCAGTTTCTACCGGTGCAAAGTTGCTTGGAATCAATCGTACCAGCGTATATTATGGCGGCATCCCCGTTTCAGAGGAAGAACTGGAATGCAAATCTGTCATTGACCATCTGCATACGGATAATCCTACCTGGGGAGCCCGTCAGATGTCTGC
>OGQJ01002537.1_pt1 | contig 13825 bp, 9 predicted proteins | sample 1553161 | NCBI WGS metagenome assembly OGQJ01 (sample SAMEA2579923, study PRJEB22360) | human gut metagenome | biome: human gut; feature: human-associated habitat; material: faeces | place: Denmark | collected 2008/2010 | reverse complement strand
AAAACGCCCATCGAAAGGGCGAATCTCCCTTGACAGAACTATAGGAACACCCCCCGCAAACGAGCCCTCGCTGCATGCGCCAGGGCGCATGCAGCGCCTACGCCCGCCCGCACAGCGCCGAACAAAGACGAAGCCCCGCGCCAGCGACGACATTTACCCGTCATAATTCAACGTAAACGTACCTAAAATCCCATATAATTCATTATTTTTTTAACAATGTACCCAGGGGATACATTACGATGGACTTATCCATACCAGTTCAAAGGACAAGTAGAAAGGCAAAGTGGGATCACATGGCAAAAGCGTCAGCAAAGAATAAAACGCTTTCCACTGCGGTAGCACTTGCGATGGCTGCTTCGCTGAGCGTTCCTTTCACGGCATATGCCGATGAAGATGCGAACGCTTCACAAGAGGCAACCCAGCAAGAGGAAACGACAACGGCAAACGACGGATCCGTAACCAACAACGAAGAAACTGCAACAGTTAAGGCAACCGGCGAAACTGAGACAGACGCGAAAGGCGCAATTGCGCTGCATTCCAACGAATCCGCGCAGGCAGTGGCCGAGGTTGACGGCATGAAGTACGCAAGCATCGCAGCGGCAATCGCGGCCATCGACGCTAAGGGCACCGTTACCCTCCTGGGTGATGCAACAGAGGACGTCACCATCCCTGAAGGCAAGGCCATCACGCTCGACCTAAACGGTAAGAAGCTCACCAACAAGGCAAGTCACACCATCACCAACAATGGAACGCTCACGGTAACGGACTCCATTGGCGGCGGCGTGGTTGACAACATCACCCATGCAAAGGCTGCTCTCTCCAACGCAGTAGGCGCAACGGCCACGCTTGAGGGTGGCACGTTCATGCGCAGCAAGGAAGCCGGCAAGAATGGCAACAACAGTGGCGGCAACAGCTACTACACCATTGAAAACTATGGCTCCATGAGCTTCGGTTCTGGTGCATCGGTGGAAAACGCTGGTCACTTCTCCAGCATGATCCGCAACGGCGGCAAGAACACCGCTGAAAGTCCCGCTGAAATGACCATCAATGGCGGCACGTTCAGCGGCGGCATCAACACCATCAAGAATGACGATTACGGCAACCTCACCATCAACGATGGCGACTTCGACAACACGTCCCAGTACGTAATCATGAACTGGAGCAAGGCCACCATCAATAACGGCACGTTCAAGACCTCCAGCAAAGCCACCTCTGCTGTTCTGTTCAATTCTTCGTACGGCAATGACCCCGCTGACATCGGAAGCCTGGAAGTAAACGGCGGCACGTTCACCACCAATTCCGCCGCCCAGCCCGTGCTGACGAACTACTACGACGCCAACAACACGGCAACGTCCACGGTGATAAACAACGGCATCTTCAACGGGGATTTGGTAAACGAGTCCGAGCATAAGGGCCCGCTTTCCGTTTCCGGTGGTACGTTCACGGATCCGGCAGTCGCAAAGCACCTCAAGAGCGGCAAGGCAGTTTTGTTCAACGACGGCAAATATGCTGTCGGTAACAAGGACGCCGTGAAGGGCGATGCAACCTATTCCGTAACCAATACCGACGGAACGGTTGTTTACTTCACCGATGCTCAGGCTGCAAACGACTATGCTAAGGAATCGGGCGCTCAGGCTCCTGTGGTTTTGAAGGTTACCGTTAACTTCGATTCCAACCAGGGCACAGCAGTCGACTCTCAGCTTGTTGCCGTTGGTGACAAAGTGGCAAAGCCGGCAGATCCTACCAAGAAAGGCTATACCTTCTCGGGATGGTTCACTGACAAGGACTGCACCAAGGCTTACCACTTCGATGCTGCTGTAGACAACACACAACCCGAGTTCACCCTGTATGCCGGCTGGAAGGCAGCGGCTCCTTCTACCGTTCAGCCCGGTGCTGGCGACAACGGCAATAACTCCTCTGCCAATGCGAACGTAAACGTCAACGCCGTTAACGACAATGGCGACAATGCCGCAAGCGAAGCAAAGGCGACTACCGTGAAGACGGGTGACAACCTTGCTCTTATTGGTGGCGCAATTGCCCTGATTGCCGTTGCGGCTGCTGCCGTTGCAGGATTTGCACTGCGTCGCAGGAAGATGAACTAGCTTTTTGCTCACTGCGTTTCACTGACCATAAGGCAATACGGCGGTAACGCGTACGGCAAAGGGTCGGGCCTGAGGAAATCTCGGACCCGACCCTTTTGTTTTGCTTTGGGACAATGGGGACGGATGCTGTTTTCTCGCGCATCCTTTCACATTGGCCTTTTGAGTCCTGGAGAAATCCAGGGCTTTTTGCTTACCCGTCTAACAAGCAGAGCCCTGCTTGCGACCAATTACGCCAACAGGGCTCTGCTTTTGTGCGTGTTGCCAAACAAAAAAGGGCGGTCGCTTTTGCGAACGCCCTTAGTAAAGCTGGGAATTTGGTATCAGTCCCTATATTCCCACTTACGCCATGAATTTGTAGACGGCTTGGGTGTAGGCCACCGGGTCGTCGATAGGCAGACCCTCAGTGATCAGCGCCTGATCGTACAGAATCGTGGCGTACAGGTGCACCTTTTCGGTATCGCCATCCTCGAACGCCTTCTGCACTGCCTTGAATACGGGATGCTCGGCGTTCAGTTCGAGCACTCGGTCGCTCTTTACGTGCTCGCCGTCGGGACCCTGCGCCAAGATCTTTTCCATTTCCAGCGTGATGGGACCTTCTGCGGTTACGCATGAAGGGGTATCGGTCAGGCGTGCGGAAACGGCAACGCGCTTAACCTTGCCATCGAGTGCCTTCTGCATTTCGGCGAACAGGCCCTCGTTTTCCTTCGTAATGGCCTCAGCTGCGCTCTTTTCGTCCTCGGTTTCAAGGCCCAGGTCACCGCCGGCGACATTCTTGAATTGCTTTTCGTTGTATTCGCTCATCGACATGAAGCAGAACTCGTCAACGTCCTGCGGGCACAGCAGCACATCGAAGCCCTTCCCCAGTACCGTGTTCACGATGGGGCGCTTCGCCAAACGGTCGATAGCTTCGCCCGTTGCAAAGAAGATCGACTTCTGGTCCTCCGGCATGGCCTCCACGTACTCGGCCAGCGTCACCATCTTCTGCTGCTTGGCGGAGTAGAACAGCAGCAGGTCAGCCAGCACATCCTTCTTCATGCCGTAGCTGGTGTAGATGCCGTATTCCAAATTGCGGCCAAAGCCCTTGAAGAACTTTTCGTAACCGTCGCGGTCGTTCTTCAGGAACTTCTCCAGTTCGCTCTTGATCTTCTTTTCGAGCTTGCTGGCAATAGCGCGCAGTTGGCTGTTCTGCTGAAGCGTTTCGCGCGAGATGTTCAGCGAAAGGTCCTGCGAGTCCACCACGCCCTTCACGAAGCTGAAGTAATCGGGCAGCAGATCGCCGCACTTTTCCATGATCAGCACATTCGAGCTGTACAGTGCCAGGCCCTTTTCGTAGTCCTTGTTGTAGAAGTCGTACGGCGGGCGCTTGGGGATGAACAGCAGCGCATCGTAGGTCAGCGCGCCTTCCGCGTGCACGGAAACGGTGCGGGCTGGGTCCTCGAAATCGTGGAAGTCGGTCTTGTAGAAGGTGGCGTATTCCTCGTCGGTTACCTCGGATTTGCGGCGCTTCCAGATGGGGATCATCGAGTTGATGGTCTTAACCTCGCGTACCGTTTCGAACTCGGGCTTGTAGTCGCCGCCGGCATCTTCGGGCTTGGGCAGGGGCTTGCGCTCCTCCATTTCCATGTGGATGGGGTAGCGCACGTAGTTGCTGTACTGCTTGATGAGGGCCTGGAGCTCATACTGGTCTAGGAATACGTCGTACTCTTCTTCGTCGGCGTTGTCCTTCAGGTGCAGGGTGATGCTGGTGCCGTGGTCGGCGCCCAGTGCGGCGGCTTCTTCCGCGGTGGCGGGCTCGATGGTGTAGCCCTCAATGCCGTCGGATTTCCAGGTGAACGCCTCGGCCTCGCCGTATGCGCGGGAGGTTACGGTAACTTCCTTGGCAACCATGAACGAAGAATAGAAGCCCACGCCGAACTGGCCGATGATGTCCACATCTTCGCCCTGCTTTTCGGCGTTTTCAGTCTTGAACTCAAGGCTGCCGGAATGGGCGATGGTACCCAGGTTGGTTTCGAGCTCGTCGCGCGTCATGCCGATGCCGGTATCGGAAACGGTGATGGTGCGTGCGTCCTTGTCGAAGGCAACATCGATGGAAAGGTCGTCCTTCGAAACGGCGATAGAGGTATCGGTAAGGCTCTTGAAGTAGAGCTTGTCCACCGCGTCGGATGCGTTAGAAATAAGCTCGCGCAGGAAGATTTCCTTGTTCGTGTAGATGGAGTTGATCATCAGATCGAGGAGCTTTTTGCTCTCAGTTTGGAACTGCTTCATTCAGATCCTTCCTTCTTTGGGCGAATGGCACGCGCCACACGGCACAGACGCGGCAACACCCTATTTATATTGTGGGCAAACGCAAATTAGCACTCCCGCAAGAGGAGTGCTAATAAGGATTCTAGTATGGGAACTGCACCTGTCAAGGAAGGCGAAGGCCGCCCGCCCGTTTGTAACGCGGCTGTTGCCTTTCGGGCGGTTTACGGCGAACGGGCGCGGGCGATGGTAGTGCGCAGCGCGTCAATCACCGTGCCGCGGAACGCGCCCTTTCACAGAACCACAACTCCGCGAATGGTGGAACCGAAAGGCAAGCACACCTCGTCCTTCAACTGGCCAGGATGCTTGCCCGATTCCAGCACCAGCTTCGCAGAACCCAAAGCCGCCTGCGCGGCAATCTGCTGGGCCTGCGGGCGCTTCAGCCCTTCGGCCACGCCGGCGTCGCGGCCTTCGCCTATTACCAGCGAAAATAGCAGCAGCCCTAAGCGTTTTAGGCGCTATTCCTTCTCTTCGCCTTCTGCCGTCTCGGGCTCCTCCTCGAAGCGGACATCAATCTTGTCGATACGCAGGCCGTCCATCACACGAGCCATCATCGTGATCTTCGTGCCCTCGTGATGCAGCTCGTACGAATCGCCCTCGGCAGGGATCTTGTCCAGCAGGTCGAGCATCAAGCCACCCGCGGTCTCGTAGTCGAACACGGGCACGGGCTCAAATCCAATGAACTCAACGAACTGGTCAACCGGCAACGAGCCGTCAACCAAGTAATGATGCTCGCCCACCTTCAGGATTTCGTCCTGATCATCGTGCAGATACTCGTCTTCCATGCGGCCGATAATCTGCTCGACCACATCGGTCATGGTAACGATGCCGGACGTGCCGCCATGCTCGTCAACCACCACGGCGATTTTCGTGTGCTTAGCCTGCAGCACCTGCAAAAGCTTCGCGATGGAAATGCTCTCCGGCACCGCCTGAATCGAGCGGATTTTCAGGTCCTTCATCGTGGAGCCCTCAGGCAACAAGTAGGCATCCTTGATGTGCACGAAGCCCACGATGTTGTCCTTGTCCTCGCGGAACACGGGGTAACGCGTGAATTTGTTCTTCCCCATGAAGTCGAGGTTCGTCGCAAGGTCATCGTCGTAGTCGATGGCCAGCACCTCGGTGCGGGGCGTCATGATAGCCTTCGCGTCCTTATCGTCCAGGTCGAAAATGTTGTCCAGATACTGGTACTGATCCTGCTCGATAGATCCGCTCTCAGCGCTTTCTTCAAGCAGCAGCTTAATTTCTTCCTCGGAATAAGCCTCAGTTTCATTCTTGGCATCGTGGCCGGTCAAGCGCATAACGCCATTGGTGGTAGCGTTAAACAGCCACATGATGGGATAAGTAATGCGATAGAACGTATGAAGCGGACCCGCTGTGTGCAGCGCGTAGGTTTCCGTCTTCAGGATAGCCATGCTCTTAGGGATGAGCTCGCCGGCCACCACATGCAGCGTGGTCATGATGAAGTAGCCAATACCCACCGAAATAACGGTGACAGCTGTGTCGGGCAAGCCAAAGAACACGAAGATCGGGTGAAGCAGCGTGGCAAACGCGGGCTCGCCCAGCCAGCCCAACGCCAGCGAAGCCAGCGTAATACCAAGCTGGCAAGCCGAAAGGTACTCGTTAACGTTGTCGGCCATTTCGAGCGCACGCTTGGCGCCCTTCTTGCCTTCTTCCACTAAAATCTCAATCTGCGATTTACGCACGCGCACCAAGGAAAACTCGGCGATAACGAAAAAAGCGTTCATCAGCAGAAACAGGACCACCAATATCAAACTTAACCAAATAGGCATCTAGGTACAAAACTCCTTGCGTAAGCGGGTGAGAAGCGGCATCGCCATCTCTCACTGCGGGGACGAGAAACGGATCGGCCATTTCTCATTGCGGAAACAGAATCGGAAAAGAGGGCCAGCCTGCTTTTCCGCTAAAGGGGAATCGGTGCGCTTTGCACCCTTTCCGAGAAAACCGAAATTACACGGCCATCTCCCCCTTTGGGAAGGGCATAAGGCGCGTTACGTCCGCCAACAAGGAAAGGCGCTTGCGCACGTCCAGGCATAAACCACGCGCAAGGAAGAGCTGCAACGCTGTTTGCGCTGCAGTATCTGAATACAGAAACGCAGCCTTTTCTTCACACGAAGACAAAGACCGCGCGGGACCAAAAAGAGAATTATTGCATTGTGCGGTGCGTTTTCGGGTCGAGCAACATCGACCGCCGCCGTCGGAGTCGTTCACGACAGCTTCATCTCCTATTCTGATGGCCGCCGCCATCGTTGGTCCCACAACCCGTTTTGCGTAAACAGGCACGATATCTTTCAGAATAGTACCGCGGAACAACGGCAATTCAACGAAACACCATCACAGCGCCATGTTTTCTGCGGTAAACGACACAATCCCGCCGCTTCGGCCGTAATGCGGGCGGGGCGATGAAGCCGCGGGCGAGAAGAGGCTGCACGCAGGCGGTGAGGCGGGCAGATGCAGCGACGCGGTGAGGTAGCCCACCGCCGATGCCGTCGCTTCGCCCACAACACAGACGCGGCAACGGGGCTGTGGGTGTCACCCTCATGCGAAGCGCCAACCAATTCAACGACGCGAAGCGAATGCGCTTACCTCGCGTAGGGCGGCGCAGAATGCACGCACCTCACACGGGAGGGCAACGAGCATGTCTCACGCGAGAGCAGGCGCAGCAACAGGGGCATCGTGCGCATGAGCGGAGACAGCTCGAAGCTGCATGAGATGAACCCGCGAAAGCGCCGCGCCGCCTCGCACAAAGCGGGGGCGTGCGCGAGCCGCATGCGCTGCGCCGGCACCCCTCGCCCCGCCTCGCCCCTCACCTCGCCCGCAACACCCAAACGAAACACCCAGGAATGGCAAGATTCGCGCGTCGTGCATGATTCGAGGGGTCTGTGCAGCGAAAAGATCCCCTTCGTGGCAAGATCTTCGCGCGGTGTATTCCCGAAAGGCGATTTGCAGGGCATTTCGGATACATGGCGCGCGAATCTTGCCAAAGTCAGCTCATTTTTGATGCATGGCGGCGATATGTTGCCAGGAAGGGGCGCTTTTCCCGTCCGAGGCCACTTTCGGGATGCATGGAGCGCAAAACTTGCCACGGATTGCCGCCCGGGAACGCACCGGGGCGAAATATTGCCATCGCCGGGCGCCCGGGAACGCACCGTGGCATCACGGAGCTGGGAGACGCCGCGCGAACGAAACATCTGCCAATTCAACACCGCACACTGACACGTCCAAGAAACCATGAAAATATTTTGGTACCTTCCGCCAAGAAACGGCGCTGAAAACCTGCTCGCGTAGTATGGCGAACATGAGCGAAAAAGATACTTACATCAACGACACGGACGGGCGCGATAACGGCACCGAGCCATCCGGACATGGCAGCGCGGCATCATCGGAACACGACGGCAACGAACCGTCCCAACGTGGCGACGCCGACTCATTGAAGCATGGCAACGCCGAACTGCCCGATTACGACAGCGCAGCCTCGCCGGAGCGCGACAACACCGCTCCGTCAGAGCATGGCGATACCGCCTCGCCGGAACGCGACAACGTCACTTCGCTGAAGCACGGCGACATCTCCTCATCGGAACGCGGCAATGCCCCCTCGCCCGAACATGACAACGAGGCAGCAGCGCAGCGCGACGGTGACGGCGCCGCCTCGTCGGAACACGACAACGCCTCCTCGCCAAAGCACAGCAGCACCTCCCACGCAGCGGAGACGGCATCCGCGTACCTCCAGAAAGCCGGAAATTTCCTCGGCCTATACAAAAAAGATTCCGCCATCGCTGCAGCCGTTGCGCTGTGCGCCGTAGTAGGCATCGGCGCAGCCGTGGTTTCAAGTAGCCGGCCCGTCCCTAACGGCATGCTCCTAAGCAGCAGCTTTGTGAACTACGCAGCAAATGCCGTTGCAACTACCACGAATACTGCCGCAGAAGAAGCGGCAGCGGGACTCGTCGCTCAACGTCTCACGCCCAACGCGCTCAACAGCGTCGATTCCTTCGCCACCGCCCCTGGCACGTTTTCCCTGATAGAAGGCGAAGATTCCACACCGCTTTCCGAAGAGCAGCAAGAATCCCTTACAGCAGCCACCCAAAACATCGAAGGCGGCGGCTACACCGTTGGCTTCACGCTGATCAACCTGAACACTGGCAAGGGCATCGCTTACAACTTCGACTCGCGCGTTTACGGCGCCAGCTCGTTCAAGGGTCCCTACGCCGCCTTCCTGTGCCAACATCTGGGCGACAACGACGCTTCCTACCCATCCGGCAGTGAAGCGGCAGGCTCCGGCGTTTCGTCGTCCATATATTCCCTGATGCAACCCATGATCCTCTACTCGGACAACAGCGCATTCAGCAGCCTGCGCAACACTTACGACAGCGCAGGATTCGCCGAATGGCTCAATTCGTGCGGCGTGGATTCCGAGATCATGCACGACACGCACTTCCCGCGCTATTCCGCGCGCGAGTCCGCCTTGTTGTGGCTGCACGCGTATCAGTACCTCAAAACCAATACGCCCACTGCGCAAAACCTGGCATCTCTCTACGAGCAGACGAACGTATCGTTCATCCGTTCCGGCGTGAGCGACGATGAAGGAGTCGAAGCCGTGCTCAACAAAGCAGGCTGGTGCGCAGGCAGCGAACGTTTCACCGGTCTGTGCGATGCGGGGCTCATCAAGTGCACCGACGGCACCACCTACCTTATGAGCACTATGACCAATTCGCCGGACGGCGGCCTGTACACCGTTCGCTTGGCGAACCTGGCATCCGCTCTTTTTGAGTGTCGCGACGTGCTGGAATAGCACCTAGCAAACAGGCGGATGCAAAGCAGGAACTGCAGGGCAAAAGTCGCTTAGCGGTGTAATTTTCCTGCCTCTTTCGCCCGCCGTGGGACGTAAAAGTTACAATGAACAATGCTGCGCAAATGCGCGTTGAGTGCATTGGGGCGAAACTACGCCACGCAAGGAAAGTCCTTGGCATGTCTGCGCGGCGGGCAACGCAGGAAAATCGTTTTCGCACGATCCCTGCGCAACAGCCGCTCGCCTTTGCACGTGCCGATGCCGCTCCCGCAAAGGCGGCGTCGCACAAATGCGCATCGATTGCGCCGCGCCTCAAAGGAGGCCTCGCACAACCGATACTGCACCAGCATCGAACGGCACAGTGCCCCCTAAAGGGAACCGCACTGCCTGCGAATAACAAACCCCGAACGAAAGGATTGCCGTGGTGAAACTTGCTCGCGAACTTAACCGTCATGCCGCTTCGGCAACCCACGAGCAAACGCATCTTGCCGAACATCCAGGACAGCTGGTGTGGATTTTCATGGGCATGTCCGTCGTTGGCCTTATGGGCGAAACGCTGCAGCACCTTGTGGCGTTCGGCGAATTGGAAAGCCGCGCCGGCTTCATCTGGGGGCCGTTTTCACCCATCTACGGGTTGGCGGCCGTTCTGTTAACCATGTTGCTCGAACCCTTGCAGGACAAAGGCGTTCCGCTGCTTTTGGCAGTAAGCGCCGTGGTAGGCGGCAGCCTTGAGTACTTCGCCAGCTGGGCCATGGAAACATTTTGGGGCGTGGTGGCGTGGAGCTACCTGAACATCCCCCTCAATTTTGATGGGCGCACCGATGTCTTCCACTGCCTGATCTGGGGCACCATTGGCGTGCTGTGGGTAAAGGTTGGCCTGCAATTATGCCAACGCATCTTCAACCGTGTAAACACCGCCGGCACCCCGTACCGTGCGGCAACGGCAGCGCTTTCCATCTTCATGGCACTCGACATTGCCATGACCATCATCGTTTTGCTGCGCGCCGATGCCCGAACCGATGGCATTCCGCCGCAGAATCCCATCGAACAATTCTGCGATACCGCCTACCCCACCGACATGTTGCAGAAGCGCTTCCATAACATGGGCGGCCTCGGCATATAGGCAGGAAAAGGAACCAGCAGCAGATTCCCGCTTTATTGCTCGGGCAATTGTCTGCCGCAAATGGCAGAGTGCCAAGTGCTCTATACATCCTGTCTGGCAGGAACCTAGCACCTACCCCATTTCCCTGTATTCGCAATAAGGCGCAAAAGTAGAGCCGTGCTCGCGATCTACACCGCAAGCACGGCTTTACGCGCTAGATGGGAATCTGGTACCTTTCCTTTTTCCCGTCCTACTCGTAGAAGTCGGCGGCATCCTCAAGCAGCTCAATGATGTTGATGCTTTGCGGGCACATGTCCTCGCAGGCGCCGCATTGAATGCAGGCGGAAGCACGACCGTCGCGGGTTTGCCAGGCGTACTGGCTCTTCGCAAATTCGCGGTTCTCGGTCATCTTTTCCAAGTTCAGCAAACCCAAGGCTTCGGGAATCTTCACGCCAACAGAGCAGTCTTTCACGCAATAGCGGCAGTTGGTACAAGGGATCAACCCCACGCTCTTCAGAGCATCAACCGCATCGCCCAGCGCCTTTTCTTCGAAGGCGGATAAGGGTTCGTTCGCCTTCCATTCGCGCACGTTTTCCTGAATCTGCTCCAACGTCGATACGCCCGAGAGCACACTGATAACGTTGGGCAGGTTGTAGCAGAATCGATATGCCCACGAAACCGCGCTCTTGTCGGGGTCGGCCGCTTTCAGCACGCTTGCGCCACGTTCCGGCAAGTCCGCCAAGCGACCACCGCGAGCGGGTTCCATAATCACCACGGGTACACCGTGCTTTTGCGCAACTTCCATGCATTTGCGCGATTCCACCACAGGATCTTCCCAGTCGAGGTAATTCACCTGCAACTGGACAAAATCCATATCGGGATGATCGGCGAGCAACTTGTCCAACGTTTCGGCGTTGTCATGCATCGAGAAACCCAAGTGCTTGATGACACCTTCGGCTTTCTTCTGCGCGGCCCATTCCCACATTCCGTACTCATCGAATTTCGCCGTGCGCGCACCGCCCATGTTATGCAGCAGGTAGAAATCGATGTAGTCAGTGCCCAGGCGTTTGAGCGAAGTATCCAAACATGCTTTAGCGTCTTCTGCGGTAGGCTGAGCCCAAGCCAAGCACTTGGTTGCAATGGTGAACGAATCGCGCGGATAGCGCTCCACCAGCGCCTTGCGCATAGCAACTTCTGATTCGCCTTCGTGGTAGACATAGGCAGTATCAAAGTACGTGCCGCCAGCCTCTATGAACGCATCGACCATCTTCTTCAAGTGCTCGATGTCGATGCTCTTCTGATCCTTGGGGTCAGTAAGGGGCAAACGCATGCAGCCAAAACCCAACTTAGGGGTATCCAAAAGATTGCTCATAGGGGGGCTCCTTGCCTGTTCTTCCACAAATCCTCTGTGCCCATTGTAGCGGAAAACCAACTTTAGTAACGTGGCGTTACTTATTTTAAGAGAAAGCAATAACACGACACGATACACGAGCAAGCGCCCAAACCCGCGGCACCGCCCGTGTTTCGCAACGCCGCGCTCGGGCCACATCACGACGCCACGCCCAAACAGTTCCCTAGCGCGGCAGTGGGGCAACATCACGATGCCGCACCTGGGCAACACCTTGGCGCGGTACCCGGACAGCACCCAAGCGCCGCGGCCAAGCAATACCCTGGCGCTGCATCGAGTCAACCCTGCCCCGCGCCAGATCCACCCCCGCTCCGCATCGGGCCCACAACGGCCCAACGCCGTATCAGGTTCAACCCCCGTTCCGCATCGAGCCCATAACATCCCAGCACTGCCTCGGGGGCCCTCCCAGGAACCCAGAAACAAAAAATCGGTCCGAATTGCAACTTTTTTGCGATTGGCAATTGTTGCGAGCTCCCAATCGCGAATCGCGGCACAAAAACGCAGCAAAATGGCATATTTCAAGCCTGAAGGAACCGAGAAGAGCCCCTAATCGCAAAAAAGTTGCAAAGATACCGAGTTTTTTGTTTTTTGCAATGGGTCCGATCGCTGCAACAGGGCAAATCCCGCGAAAATGCGCGGAGCATCATGACCAGCAATCCAAAATCAGAAACAAGAAAGGCGCCCGCCATGCGGACGCCTCAAGAAAAACCAATTCGGCTGAAATCTACGCTTCCTTGGCACCATACTGCTCGTAATAAGCATCGAGTGCAGCCTTCAACGTATCGTCGATCACCACTTCGCCCTGAACTTCGTGGTTGTACAGGAGCTCGGTAACTTCAGCCATGCTTACGATGGAAGCTACAGGGAAGCCATACTTTTCCTGGACTTCCTTCTGCGCAGTCTTCACGCCGCCCTTGCCAACTTCCATGCGGTTCAGGGAAACGATAAGTCCCTTTACCTCAACATCAGCGGCACCCTTCAGAATGGGGTAGGTTTCATCGATGGACTTGCCCGACGTGGTAACGTCTTCAACCATGATCACGCGGTCGCCGTCATGAAGCTCAGCGCCCAGCAGGTTGCCGGCATCGGCGCCGTGGTCTTTCACTTCCTTGCGGTTGCAGCAGTACTTAACTTCCTTGCCGTACAGCTCCTCCAAAGCAATGGCGGTAACAACAGCCAGCGGAATGCCCTTGTATGCAGGACCGAATACCATATCGAAATCCAGGCCAAAGTTGTCATGAATGGCGCGAGCGTAGTACTCGCCCAAGCGCTTCAGCTGACCACCCGTAACATAGGCGCCAGCATTCATGAAAAAGGGGGATTTGCGCCCGCTCTTAAGCGTGAATTCGCCGAACTTGAGCACATGGCTTTCCACCATGAACTCGATGAATTCTTTCTTATATGCCTCCATGAGCGCACTCCTTCTCTAGTGAAACTACTATTTTCATTCTACAAAAGCCCGGGGCAAAGCCCCTGCGGCTACTCGCGGTAAAAGCCGTTCATCGCCTTGTACACGTCGATCTCCCACTGGCGGCGGTGGCTCTTGGCAACCGTGTCCAGGATCAGGCCCGTCACGAAGGAGAGGGCGCCGCAGCCGGCGAGCGCCAGGCTGCCGAGCATCGTGGGGATGCGGGGCACCAGGCCGGTGGCCGCGTACTCGGCGACGACGGGGATGCCCGCCACCACGGCCAGCACCAGCAGGATCAGGGCCAGCCAGCCGAAGAACGCCAGCGGGCGGTAGTCCTTGAACAGGCTCGTGATGGCACGCAGCACCTTCGCGCCGTCGCCGAAGGTGGACAGCTTCGAGTAGCTGCCCTCGGGGCGGTCGCGGTAGTCGATCGGCACGTCCTCGATGCGCCAGCGCTTGTCCACCGCGTGGATGGAGATCTCCGTCTCGATCTGGAAGCCCTCGGAGAGCACCGGCATGGTCTTCACGAACACGCGGTTGAACGCGCGGTAGCCCGTCATGACGTCGTCGAAGGCGAAGCCGTAGATCTTCTTGATCAGCCAGCGCACCAGGTCGTTGCCGAAGCCGTGGAACGCGCGGTCGTTCTCCTCGCCGTAGGAGCCGTTGGACAGGCGGCCGCCCACCCGCATGGACTTCAAGC
>OGQJ01002522.1_pt1 | contig 13918 bp, 13 predicted proteins | sample 1553161 | NCBI WGS metagenome assembly OGQJ01 (sample SAMEA2579923, study PRJEB22360) | human gut metagenome | biome: human gut; feature: human-associated habitat; material: faeces | place: Denmark | collected 2008/2010 | reverse complement strand
GCCGCAGCGACCTGAACATCCAGCAGATCATCACCCAGGTGGGCTACGAGAACACCAGCTACTTCTACCGCCTGTTCCATGAGCGGTATGGCCAGAGCCCCCGGGAGTACCGCCGGGCACGCAGCCAGCGCACATAAGTGCATCAGTGAACGACCCTCTCCGCCTTTGCAGCAGGCTTTGACGGAGAGGGCCGTTTTGTGTTATATTAAGGCAGAACGATCAGGGCGGGCAGCGGCCTGCCGGAAGAGAGGTTGGATGAAGATGTTTCGTGGAGCAAGACGTGCAGATCTGGATGCGATCCTGAAAATTTATGCCCGCGCCCGGCAGGCGATGGCGGATTCCGGCAACCCCACCCAGTGGGGAGATCATTTTCCGCCGCAGGAGCTGCTGGAAGAGGACATTGATTCCAACCGGCTGTTCCTCTACCTTGTCAACGGCGAGCTGGAGGGCGTGTTTGCCTTTATCCTTGGCCCGGACCCTACCTATGCCCGGATCGAGGATGGCAAGTGGCTGAACGATACCCTGCCCTACGGCACCATCCACCGGCTGGCTTCGGCGGGCAGGCACCCCGGCGTTGCCGCCGCTGTGATCACCTGGTGTCTGGAGCACTGCGAGAGCCTGCGGGCCGACACCCACGCCGACAACAAGATCATGCAGCACCTGCTGGAAGAAAACGGCTTTACCAGGTGCGGCATCATCCATGTGGAGGATGGCACGCCCCGCATTGCCTACCAGAAAATGTCACTTACCCTGCCTTTGCGCCGGGATTGAACCGCAAAAATGCGCCGCCCCACAAACGATGGAGCGGCGCTGTTTTTATATCGGTTTGTCAAGAGCTCTCCCTTTGGGAGAGCTGTCGAGCAAAGCGAGACTGAGAGGGTGAGCCCGCTTTCAGGAAATCGGATCTGTCATCTGACCTTCAAGCGTGGGTTCGACCACCGCAGTTTCTTCCGGCGTGGGCTGGAAATACTTCTCGTACAGCTCCATGCCGATGCGGTAGCCCTGCCACACGATGACCGCCGTGCCTGCACCGGCCACGCCGATGATGGCGGCAGTGCCCAGAATGCTGGGCTCGCTCTCGATGGTGGCATCCCGGTACTGGGCTTCCACGGTCACGGTGCTGCCCTTGGCCACGCTGCCCGCCGGGATGGTAAAGCTCTCCTGGTTGTAGGCGACCGCCGGGTTGCCCAGCAGGCTGGCTTCATCCATGGCCCACAGGTCGAACACCATGCCCTCGGGCACGGCGCTCTGGTTCAGCGTCACCTTGACCTCGGCATCCACCGGCACGCTGGCGCTGGTCATGGCTTCGCCGCCGTTGTAGGTGAACGTGCCGCCTTTTACCGTCAGGGTGTAGGTGGGGGCTTCGGGTTCGGGCTTCGGGTCGGGAATCTTTTCCCAGTTGGCGTAAAGGGTGAGCTGGCCGGTAGGAGCGCCAGGGAAATCATACAGCTCGCCATCTTCTGTGAGCCAGCCCTTGAACTCATAGCCAACCACGTTGGGAAGCGTGGTGGGAGCTGTCAATGTCCCGCCCGTTTTGACGAACACTTTTATCATTCGCTCTGCTTCAGGCACTTTGTCGCCATAGTCGAAGGTGACGAGAGTGGGGACATAGCCAGAAAGAGCAGAAATAACGCTTTCACTTGTGCCAGAGTAGCGGATGTCATTCAGGCTAGTACAACCATCGAAAACATTCGAGCCAATTGAAGTTACGCTGCTGGGAATCGTGATACTGGTGAGGTTGGTGCAATTTTTAAAAGCGGCGTTACCAATGGAAGTTATATTATTTGAAAGTGTGATGCTGCTTAAACTTGTGCAACCAGAAAAAGCCAAGCCTCCGATATGTGTGACTCTTTGCGGAATTGTAATGTCAGTAAGGCTGGAGCAAGACTTAAAAGCATTCCCGCCAATGGATATTACACTATCTGCAATATCAACATGAGTTAGCTTAGGAAACCAGCTAAAAGCGCATTCTCCAATCGAAGTTACGCCGGGATGAATGACAACGGAGGTGATTTGCTGCTTGAAGCTGTACCATGGCTGATCGCTACCAAAGGGAAAATTTTTCATTGCACCACTGCCGCTAATCGTCAACTTATAAGTACTCGGGTCATCCGTGTTTTCGGTCAGCTGCCAAGTGACACCAGATCCATCTCCAGCTGCGCCGCCGGTCAGCTTGGCACCGGGTTCAACCACCAACTGGACATCCGGGTTCAGGGGGCGCAGTGCGGTTCCTGAACCGGAAAAATCATAATCTCCGCTTTCCAGCGTCAGCGTTTTATTGCTCTTCTCAAACCTCCAGCCGTTGCCGCTGTAATTCTGGGTGCCGCCTTCGGTGCCAACGGGGTAGCCGGCTTTATCGATCACCAGCCGGGTCAGCATGCTCAGGGTAACGGTGTCCGCAGTGGCGGGTGGTGCGGTGAAAGTGACAGAAAAATAACCATTACCATCATCGTAATAACTTGCACTTGGTGCCCAATCTTCTAACAAACAATGTGTGTCGTTTGTGTTTCCGAATGTAACATCAATAGGAAATAATATTGCTTGACTGTCACGGAAAAAAATATAGATGCTGATGCTGGTATTATGGTTGGAATTGGGAATGACATAACCGCTGTTGCCGAAATAACTGATTCCTGCATCAATAATCTCATAGCTGCCATTCTCCGGGAAATTAATATTCAAGGTATAGCCGCTAGCGACAGTGCCACCTGCTGGTTGTTCTGAAAAAATGCCGCCCTTTATGATGCCGTTGTTGGTAACGGTAGATCTAAACGTGCCATTTTCAATCTTGCCTTCAGATTCATTGGATACGGCAGATACAAATAAACCATCGATGATAGTGCCATGATTTGTGAGAGGAGAAGAAGAATAAAAATAACCGCCACTGATTTTTCCGTTATTTATCACAGTGTTGTCGAAATTTCCCCTAACAATGGTTGCATTTCCTCCAATCGTGAGTTTACATTTGGTGACATTTCCATTGCCGGAAATAATTGATAAAAAATCATATTCTGTCGAGCTGGCAGGATGCAGGTCAAGAGTGGTGCCATCATAGCTCCAGCCATCACCGCCGGAACCGACAGGATAGCCGTTATAAATCTTTAATGTGGTTGAGTTAGAGCCGCTCTCCTCCGCCCACGCTGTGATTGCCGACACAGGCAGGAGCGTTACCGCCATGCACAGCGCCACCAGAAGGCTGATAAGTCGTTTCTTCATAGGAGGTCCCTCACTTTCTTTGGGCCGGAAGTGGAGCTCCGGCAAAAATGGATGCTCTTACTTCCTTAAATACACGCCGCGCGAAATCCTTTCACCCTTTTTCAAAAAAATTGAAGAAAAAAACGAACTGCAAAACAGTCCGTTTTCGGGTCATCTTTCGTAATGTGTCCAAAGGCTTAAAATCTTGATGGTTTGCTCTTCTTCAAAAACATCATACACAAGGCGGTGCTGTACGTTGATGCGCCTGCTGTACGAGCCGTTCAAATCGCCCACCAGCTTTTCATAGGGCGGCGGGTTCTGGAACGGATTTTCTTTTATAACGGAGATCAGCGCCTTCGCTTTTTCGTCAAGATGGGCGGATTTCAGCTTTGGAATGTCCTTGAGCGCGGTTTTCGCATAAACAATCTTGTACATTTACCACTCCACAGCCGATTCGTCAACACAATCTTCCAGCGGTTCGGCCTTGGCCGCCATGAGCTTTTCCCGCATTCCCGGCACGGAGACGAGATAAAGCGTTTCCACAATGCCGCTGTAATCTTCCTCGGGAAGCAGGACAGCGTTGCCATCCTTGGTGGTCGTCATCGTGCATCACCTCTTAATATACATGATAACGTACCTACTGCTAGAGGTCAAGCCTTTTCCACTGAACTAGGGGCTTGTGGAACAAAAAAGACGGCAGTCTGACAGTGGTGGATAATCCCTTGACAAATCGTTTAAAATTGACTATACTACAAATAGAAAAGGTGCTGACGAGCAATGTTTGGTCAGCTTCCCGTTTCTAGTGGATCAAAAAAGATTGACCGTTCGGTTTGGGGAAACAGAGGCGGTCAATCTTCTTTGTTTTTATCGCTCTTCTCGTGAGAAATCTTCCAGCCAGCATCAAATGCGGCTTTCGCAACGGTGACAAGCAGAGCCAGCAGGCTGATCACTACCGTCAACAGAGCACAAACTTCTGTCAGAGACATTCGACATCCCTCCCTTCGCCTGAAAGGCTCCGGGAAAGGGTACAAAATCAAAAAAGTTCCGTTTCCCGGAGCAACATTGCCGCTTGCGCGGCGTTGTAAGCACACCAGGAGCGAGAAGCATGACCACCTGCATTGCAGACAGCACCTTTTTTCCTGCTGTTACCAGCATTAAAAACAGTATATCATAGGATTTGACAATTTTCAATTGAAACCGAGCGCTCCCGGATACTTCTGATGAAGTATGCGGGGGCGTTTTTTCGTGGAACTGGGGGCTTGTGGAGCGGGGGCAATCGTTCTATAATACAAGCTGTGAAATGAATCACAAAAGGGGTGGAACGTATGGACAAAAAACTGAACGAGGCCGTGGCGGCGCTGCGGCCCCAGATGGTGGCGGCGCTCCAGCGGCTGGTGCGCAGGCGCAGTGTGGAGGCCGACCCGCTGCCGGGCAAGCCCTTTGGCGAGGAGGTGGATGCCTGCTTTGCCGAGGCGCTGACCCTCTGCCATGAGCTGGGCTTTGAGACCACCGACATGGATCGGTACATCGGCTGGTGCGAGATCGGCACCGGGGACGAGATGGTGGCGGTGCTGGGGCATCTGGACGTGGTGCCCGAGGGCGAGGGCTGGCATCACCCGCCCTACGCCGCCGAGATCGAGGGCGGCAGGCTGTATGGCCGGGGTTCCATTGACGACAAAGGCCCGGTGGTGGCCAGCCTGTTCGCGCTGAAAGCCATCCGGGATCTGGGCATTCCGCTCAACCGCCGTGTCCGGCTGCTGTTCGGCCTGAACGAGGAGACCAACGACCGGGACGTGCTGTACTACAAGGCCCACGGCGGGGAGATCCCGGTGCTGGGCTTCACCCCGGACGGCGAGTATCCGCTCATCAACGGCGAAAAGGGCATCCTGAACGAAAGCTATGCTGTGCAGCTGCACCAGACCGGTGCCTGGCAGCTGAGCAGGGTGCAGGGCGGCGTGGCCGGCAATGTGGTGCCGGACTACGCCTGCGCTGCGCTGACCGCCCCGGCGGGGGCCGCCCTGCCGGATGCGGAGCACATCACCGTGACAGCCGTTCCCGGCGGCTATCAGGTGGAAGCGGTGGGCGTTTCGGCCCACGGCAGCCACCCGGAGCAGGGCGAAAACGCCATTGGGCGGCTGGTGTGCTACCTCGACCGGCTGCCGCTGGAGGGGGATGCCAAACAGGCCGTGCACTTTCTGGCCGAGAAGCTGGGCACCGACCCCTACGGCGAGCGCCTGCTGGGCCACCGGCTGGAGGATGCGCTCTCCGGCCCCATGAGCTGCAACTGGGGGCTGATCGAGGGCGACGCGCAGCATCTGTGGGTCAAGCTGAACTACCGCTATCCTGTGACCATGGAACGGGCAGACTGCCAGCCCGCTGTGCAGGCCGCCTTTGAGGCCGCAGGCTGGGCGCTGGATGGGCAGGTGCACAAGGAAAAGCTCTACTACCCTGCCGAGACCCCGCTGGTCAGCGCCCTGCTGGAGGTTTACCGGGATGCCACCGGCGACAATGCCCCGCCCAAGTGCATCGGCGGCGGCACCTACGCCAAGATGCTGCCCAATGTGGTGGCTTTTGGCCCCCTGTTCGCGGGTGACCCGGTCACAGAGCATCAGCCCGATGAATGCTTCGATCTGGAACGTCTGGTGCAGAACGCCCAGATCATTGCAAACGCCATTGTCAAGCTGGCTAACCTGCCGCTGGAATAAGAAGGAGGACGGGACTATGAAGATCACACAGGTGCGGCTGGGCCGCATTTCCACCCCGCTGCGGGTGCCGTTCAAAACGGCACTGCGCACTGTGAACAGCGTTGAGGATGTTATCGTGGAGCTCCACACCGATACCGGTGCGGTGGGCTACGGCGAAGCACCCCCGACCGGTGTCATCACCGGCGACACCACCGGGGCCATCCTCGGTGCCATTCAGGATCATATCGCCCCTGCCCTGCTGGGCCGCGACCTCGATGAATTTGAGGATCTGACCGCCGCTGTGCAGAAGGCGCTTGTCCACAACACCAGCGCCAAGGCCGCTGTGGACATGGCCCTGTGGGATCTGCTGGGCCAGAAGTACAGCGCCCCTGTTTACCGGATGCTGGGCGGTGCCCGCAGAAACATCGTGACCGATATCACCATCAGTGTCAACCCGCCGGAGGAGATGGCCCGGGATGCCCGCACCGCCGTCCAGCGCGGCTACGACTGCCTGAAGGTCAAGGTTGGTATCGACCCTGAGCTGGATGTGGCCCGTCTTGCCGCGGTGCGGCAGGCTGTGGGCCGGGACATCAGGCTCCGCATCGATGCCAACCAGGCCTGGAACGCCAAGCAGGCGGTCCGCATCCTGAACCAGATGCAGGAGAAGGGGCTGGACATTGAGTTCGTGGAGCAGCCCGTGCCCGCCGCAGACCTTGAGGGGATGCAGTATGTCACCCGCCATGCCGATGTGCCCGTTCTGGCCGACGAGAGCGTGTTCAGCCCGGCAGATGCCCTGCGGATCATGCAGACCGGCGCGGCCGACCTTGTGAACATCAAGCTGATGAAGTGCGGCGGCATCACCAATGCCCTGCGCATTGCCGCTGCCGCTGAGGTGTACGGCGTGGAGTGCATGATCGGCTGTATGCTGGAAGCAAAGATCTCGGTCAACGCCGCCGTGGAGCTGGCCTGCGCCAAGAAGATCATCACCAAGATCGACCTTGACGGCCCGGTGCTCTGCAGCGAGGACCACATCCTCGGCGGTGCCGTGTTCGACGAAAAGAACATCACCGTCTCCGACGCGCCTGGTATGGGCATTCAGGGCTTTGTGCCCGGCAAGGTGTCCTATCTCGACTAAAACAGGAACAGACCGCATCCCGAAACACACGGGGTGCGGTCTCTTTTTGTGAATCTGTATTTCATATACGGACAGTGAAAAAAGCTCGTGTCTGTATATGTTGAAATGAAAAACAAAAAAAGCGGGTAAAATCTTTGACTTTTTGGCCTGCAAGGCGTATAATCGTACTTGTTCCGTGTAGAGGAATGGGAAAACTGTGCGCAATAGGCGCACAATCTGGATAGGGGAGTAGAAAAGTTATGAAAACGTTGAAAGCGGTTGCGGCAAGGTACAACGCCACCAGCCTGATCCTGCGCATCGTCATCGGCCTTGTGGTCGGTGCGGTGCTGGCACTGGCGGTGCCCGGTGCGGGCTGGGTGGAAGAGTTCGGCAGCCTGTTCGTGGGTGCCCTGAAGGGCATTGCCCCGGTGCTGGTGTTCGTTATCGTGGCCAGTGCGCTGGCGCAGGGTACGTCCAAGCTGGACCGGCGCTTTGGCACGGTCATCTGGCTGTACATGCTCACCACCTTCCTGGCCGCCGCCATTGCGGCGGCGACCAGCTTCCTGTTCCCTCAGACCATCGTTCTGGCTGAGGCGGCAGAATCCGAGGTGGTGCCCCAGGGTCTGGGCGAGGTGATGAACACCCTGCTCACCAACTTTGTGGCAAACCCCGTCAGTGCCCTGCTGAACGGCAATTACATCGGCATCCTGTTCTGGGCCTGCCTGTTCGGTCTGGCCATGAAGAAGTACGGCGCAGACAGCACCAAGCTGTTCCTGGCGAACACAGCGGATGCAGTCTCCCAGATCGTTCGCTGGATCATCAATCTGGCACCCTTCGGCATCATGGGCCTTGTGTACACCAACGTGTCCAGCAACGGCCTGTCCATCTTTACCCAGTACGGCAGGCTGCTGCTCCTGCTGGTGGGCACCATGCTCTTTATGGCACTGGTCGTCTCGCCCGTTATCATTTTTGTGTACCTGCACTGCAACCCGTATCCGCTGGTGTTCCGCTGCCTGCGTGAATCCGGCCTGACCGCCTTCTTCACCCGCAGCTCTGCCGCCAACATCCCGGTCAATATGGATCTGTGCGAAAAGCTGGGGCTGGATAAGGATATGTATTCCGTCTCCATCCCCCTGGGCGCTACCATCAATATGGATGGTGCCGCCATCACCATTACCATTATGACGCTGGCAGCGGCCAATACGCTGGGCATTCAGGTGTCCCTGCCCGCCGCCATCCTTCTTTCGGTGATGAGCGCTCTGGGTGCCTGCGGTGCTTCCGGCGTGGCTGGCGGCTCCCTGCTGCTGATCCCCATGGCCTGCTCCCTGTTTGGCATCTCCAATGATATCGCCATGCAGGTGGTCGGTGTCGGCTTTATCATCGGCGTGGTGCAGGATTCCGTGGAAACTGCCCTGAACTCCGCCGGTGACGTGGAATTTGCCGCCACTGCGGAATATCACCAGTGGCGCAGGGAGGGCAAGCCCCTGCCGGCGTTCCTGTGCAAGTGATGCAAAACTGAAATGGCTTTTCAAAGGCTGCTGTGCTGCTGGCACGGCGGCCTTTTTGTTTGGAACTTTTTTCTGGGCATTTTGCACAGGAAAGCCCTCGTCCTGTTTGAAATTGACGGATTCTGACGGATTTTGCATGATAAGAACTCTTTTTGTAGAAGAAATTCTGGGCAAAACGGAGAGAAAATCTGAAAAAACTTTCCAAACAAGGTTTCAATCGTCCATGTATACAAGAACTTTATTTTTCATAAAAAACGTTTTGTGCTAGTTGCGCAAAGAACGAAAGAACGTTAAAAATGTATCACTAAATTCATAGTTTGTTCATAGAATTTATAAAACGATTTCATAATTGAGTGGCATAATATGGCCATCCTCAGAGAGGGGAACAAAAGAACGAAGGGTTCTGAACGGTTCCGCTTTGAGGATGCAGGGAGATAGAGGCCCTGCCAAAAAACACAATGACATTTACCGATATACGGAGGATATTTATTATGATGAACAAGAACACTGCTATTCTGGACAACACTATGATGGACGCTTACCTGACTGTCACCGAGGGCGTGTCCGATAACTGCGGCATTGGCCTGGCTTTTGCAAGCCTGCTCGAGAGCGCAAAGAAGAACTTTGTCAACCAGAGCAACCGCCGCGCTGTCAATGCAAGCTTTGCCGGCTGATCTTCTCCAATTTGCCGGTTGAAGATTCTCCTTCTTTTTTTGTTACAGCTGCTGCCACACTGTAATATGAACTGAAAAGCCCGGAACCACCTGCCGCCATAGCAGGTACGGTTCCGGGCTTTTTTGCTGTGTGGGTTCGGCCAGCGCAGGGGTTTTAAGCCGTCAGCTTTGCTTTCTGCAGCGCGGCCACGATCAGCGGAATGAGGATGAGCTGCGCCACGATGCCGGGCACGGCAGTGAGCACCGCACCGGACAGGAACGCGCTGAACGGAAAACTGGAGCCGGACAGACCGGCCAGCACAAAGCGCACCGCACCCCAGACAAGGCGGCCTGCCACCATTGAGGTGACAAGGGTGGCGTAGATCATGGGCAGGGTGTGCTGCACCTTGCGGTACATGAAACCGGCCACAGCGCCGTATGTGGCCAGCTCAAAGGCCATGGCGATGGCAATGGGGTACATCGGGGGCATCCCGAACAGCACCGAGCGGAGCAGCGGGGCGGCAAAGCCCAGTGCCAGGCCCCAGGGGCCGCCCAGCACGAAGCCAGCCAGCAGCACCGGGAAGTGCATGGGGCAGAGCATATTGCCGATCTGAGGCACATGGCCGGTGATCATGGGCAGCACGAAGGCCAGTGCCAGAAACAGTGCGGCCAGCACCAGATCACGGGTCGCGGAACGGGTCTTGGTATTCATCAATGATTCCTCCTGAAAATGCACAGACAAAAAGGGCCTGCCGCCAGCACGCACGCCAGCGGCAGACCCCTTCATGGTGTCTGTTTCAAAATAATGTTTGCGGGGAGAAACACGGGCTTCGGCCCGCAAAGCCCCGGCTTCAGCCGGGAATTGTGCAAAAAGTATAGCAGATGCAAAGCCGCCTTGTCAAGCTCAGCGGATGAGGATGGTTACGGGGTGGTGTTTGCCGATTTTTGAAATTTGTAGATGTAATAAAAGGAATCTTCACCGGGGCCTTCTGCAAATGTACTGTTACAGACATTGGCGTGAGAATAACCATTGTCGGAGGCTGCATTCAATTCGGCATCAGAAAGCGCATGTTCCATAAAGAGCCAGATCTCAGGATCGGAAGAAGTGAAGCACTGAGAAGTATCGGAGGATTCGATTTGAGCATGGACACGTCCCGGAAAGTAATAATCAAAGAGTGTCCAGTCTAGGAAGTAGTTCGTTGTATAAAGAACTGCATCCTGAGAGGGGGTAATAACTTCCAGACACTGGGTGGTCGCAAGGTCGATGCGCTTTTCCCGCTGATAGGTTTGGTAGAAATCAGGTAGACTGCACACCAGCGTTCCCAAAATCAAAATACTGGACAGAATGGTTCTCCAACGGACTTTAGACAGAAGAAAGCCAAAAACCAGGTAAACGACTGCGGTGAGCGGATAAAGGTATCGAACGAGAAAAAGCGGGCGAAAGGCATGTGAAACGATCAGCCCGACTGCGGAGGTGCCGGCGGCAGAAAGCAAGCCGGCCAAAAGCCAGATCGTATCAGGGGCGAAGAGCCAGTTAGAGGACGACTTGGCCTGTGCTGTGAAATAAAGAAGGAATGCAAGACCGAAAATGAGAACTGTCCAAGAAGGATTGAAGAAGAATCCGATACAATTGATCGGAGAAGGAATGAAGGTGGACCACCAGTCTGCCGCAGCACGTTTGAAAGTGGGAAGCAATACCAGAAGCCAGGGAAGGTAGACGACCACTGCGGCACAATAAGTGATAAGGATTTTTTTAAAGCTGCTCTTATCCTGCGGAAGCAGAGAAAGCAGAGCCAGATAGAAAAATGCAACGGAAATCAGGGCATAGTAGTGCGTATAAGCGGCACAAAGAGAGGCGACGCTGAAAATGACCCAATCGGAGGTTTTACCGGAATGAAGAATGTTATGGAGTGCCAGATAGGCCGCTAACACAAAGAAAGCGCCGAGTGAATACATTCGGGCCTCGACATTGAACATGATAGCGGTATCGGTCAAAGAGGCAAAAGTGGAAACAACAACTGCGGGAATCAATCCGAACTGTCTGAAAATCACTGTACAGGCAAGAATCAGAATGAGTCCATAGGGAATCAGAGCCGACAGATGATAGACATATCCGTGATTGCCCAGAAGATGATATAGGAGCTGTGTGAAAAGATAGTACAGCGGCGGATGGTTATCTGCCGCTGTGACTTGGAGCATTTCAAAAACATTCATTTGGGCAAGGCCGATGCTGAACCCCTCATCTCCCCAGAAGGAGTTGTCAAAAATGCGGACAAAGTGCATGGCGAACAGCACAAGGGCATACAGGTACAGCAGCCAGGGCAAAATCCTGCGGCTGCGCTGTGCCCGGGATGTGGGTGCGGAAAAAGACATAGGAACCTCCCAAAATGATAAAAAAAGCAAACAAATTCATCTTATTATATCATACAGCGGCAAAAGATGATATTGCAAAGCGGCCAAAAGCTGCAAAAATGTTTTGCGGGGGCAAAATGGACCTGCATTTTCAACAAAAACGGGAACATTTACAAGCGATTTTGCCAAGGGATGTACATTTTGACGAAAGAACCTTGACGTTTTTGCATAGAATAGATAATATAGACTTGAGAAATAGCGCATCGGGGCGTACGGCCTGGGTGCGTACCATATCCGATGCAAACGCTGAGGTTCATACGGGAGGACCAAAGATGACAAATGCAGAAAAACTTACCCTGGCAAAACACGCCTGCCACATCCGCATGGGCGTGATCGAGGGCACTCACAGCGCCAAGTGCGGCCATCCGGGCGGCAGCCTGGATATCGCCGAGGTGCTGGCGTACCTCTATTTCGTAGAGATGAAGGTGGATCCGAAGGATCCCAAGAACCCTGACCGCGACCGTCTGGTGCTCTCCAAGGGCCATGCGGCCCCGGCGCTGTACGCCGCGCTGGCTGAGCGTGGGTTCTTCCCGGTGGAGGACCTCAAGACCCTGCGCAAGATCGGCAGCTACCTGCAGGGCCACCCCAACATGAACAGCGTGCCGGGCGTGGATATGTCCACCGGCAGTCTGGGTCAGGGCGTGAGCGCCGCCTGCGGCATGGCACTGGGTGCCAAGCACGCCGGTAAGCCCATCAATGTTTACACCATCCTGGGTGACGGCGAGGTGGAAGAGGGCGAGTGCTGGGAGGCCTTTATGTTTGCTTCTCACTACGGCCTGTCCAACCTCTGCGTCATGCTGGACCGCAACCATCTGCAGATCGACGGCACCACCGAGACCGTGATGAACAGCGCCCCGCTGGAGGAGAAGCTGAAGGCCTTCAACTTCAACGTGCTGACCATCAACGGCCACGATTTTGATGCCATTGAGAGCGCCATCGCCGCTTTCCGCGCTGAGAACGAAAAGCCCACCTGCATCATTCTGGATACCCTCAAGGGCAAGGGCGTTTCCTTTATGGAGAACTCCGTTGACTGGCACGGCAAGGGCCCCAACGATGAGGAATACGCACAGGCCATGCAGGAGCTGAATGCAGCTTACGCCGCGCTGGAAGAGGAGGACAAGTAAGATGGCAGAAGTGAAGAAGATCGCTACCCGTGACAGCTACGGCAACACCCTGAAGGAGCTGGCCGCCGAGGGCCACGACGACCTGGTGGTGCTGGACGCTGACCTGGCTGCCGCCACCAAGACCGGCATGTTCCGTAAGGCGTACCCGGACCGTCACTTCGACTGCGGCATTGCCGAGGGCAACATGATGGGCGTGGCCGCAGGTCTGGCCACCATGGGTTATGTTCCCTTTGTTTCCAGCTTTGCCATGTTTGCCGCAGGCCGTGCCTTTGAGCAGATCCGCAACTCGATCGCCTACCCCCGCCTGAACGTCAAGATCGGTGCCACCCACGGCGGCATCTCCGTGGGCGAGGACGGTGCTTCCCACCAGTGCTGCGAGGACTTTGCCCTGATGCGCAGCCTGCCCGGCATGACCGTGATCTGCCCCGCAGACGATGTGGAGGCCCGTGCCGCTGTGCGTGCCGCTTACGCCATGCAGGGCCCTGTTTACCTGCGCTTCGGCCGTCTGGCTGTGCCTGTGTTCCACGATGAGGCTACCTACCACTTTGAGCTGGGCAAGGGCGAGCAGATCACCGAGGGCAGCGACATTGCCATCATCGCTACCGGCCTGATGGTCAACGAGGCCCGCCTGGCTGCCGAGCAGCTGGCCGCCGAGGGCATCCACGCCCGGGTCATCAACATCCACACCATCAAGCCTCTGGATGAGGAGATCGTCCTCAAGGCCGCCAAGGAGTGCGGCAAGGTCATCACCGCCGAGGAGCACAGCGTCATCGGCGGTCTGGGCGAGGCCGTCTGCGCCGTCCTGAGCGAGAAGCTGCCTACTCCTGTCCGCCGCGTGGGCGTGCAGGACAAGTTCGGCTGCTCCGGCCCCGCATGGGACCTGCTCAAGCTGTACGGTCTGGATGCAGCGACCATCTGCAAGACCGCTCACGAGATGCTGGGCTGATCCAGAAAGTCAATACCAATAAAAGCCGGTCGGCGTATGCCGACCGGCTTTTTGCGTGCAATTACCGTAAAAATTCGTGATTTTTCCGCACGATATCCGGGGAAACGTGCTGGCTGCTTGCGCCCGGCGGCAAAGTGTGTTAAAGTGGGGCCAGATAAAAATTTTGAGAGAAGGAGCACCGCTATGAAATACGATTTCACTTCCATCATGGACCGCCACGGCAAGGATGCCATTGCAGTGGATGGGGGCGTCTGACGAATTATCCCCGCCCCCGCCCAGCAC
>OGQJ01002520.1_pt1 | contig 13926 bp, 10 predicted proteins | sample 1553161 | NCBI WGS metagenome assembly OGQJ01 (sample SAMEA2579923, study PRJEB22360) | human gut metagenome | biome: human gut; feature: human-associated habitat; material: faeces | place: Denmark | collected 2008/2010 | reverse complement strand
TCCGCGAAATGCGGCAAAAATATGTCACAAATATGAAAAAGTAATATCAATACAGAAAAAAGTACACCGTAAGCACAAAAGGACGGTTTTCTGCCAAATTCGGCAAAAGAAAGCAGGTAAATTCAGATGATTAGGTGTTGACAAACTGAAAACAGCGTGATACACTGGATATGTCAAATGAACTGCGGCGATCCTGCACGACTCACAGCGTTTTTTCCCGCAGCAAAATTCAATCACAGAAGCCGATAAATCAGTGCGCAGTCCGATTTGAAAGGATCCAGATTAAAACACGCGTCTGTATTCAATGTATAATATGTGTGCTTGCGGAATGCTGATTTGAAAGACAACACCCGTCGGTGCGTATTTTTGCGTACGGCGGGAATCATCCGACAACGGACCGGGGGAACGGAAGCGGATGCGGGGTTCGGGTTGAGACGTTAAACAAAATATAATGCTGTATTTGCAGCTGCACGGAGAATTAACATTCAGTGCCGTTTCGGTTTCGTTAAGCATGTTTCGCCTGTGCGGAAGCATCATCCGAATGCGGAACGGGCTGATTCAAAAGATTTGCGCGCTGCGGCAGCTTTATACAGTCATGCATGGCTGCATTGCGCATGCGGGAACAGGGCAGTTTCCCGATCCCGCCGCGCTGCGAGGCAAGTTTTGCGCCGCAGTGCAGCACATGTGTGCAAAATATTATTAATGGGAGGCACTTATTAATGAAAGAACTCAAACGCATCTCTGCCTTTTTCATGGCAATGCTGATGATGCTGACTGTGTTCTCAGCGTTCTCCGTCGTTTCGGCGGAAGGCGAAGCAGCGGGCGGCACGCAGCCCGTTTGGCCGGCGCAGGGCTCCATAAAGCTCGACAAAGACGCCGCCGCAGTTGAAGGCGCGGAGAATCTCTGGGAAGTTACCCTCGGCATTCAGGGCAAAAACTTCGAAACAACATCTGACGTTGTGTTGGTTATTGACTGCTCCGGCAGTATGGAAGGCACTAAGCTTACAAATACTCGCAAAGCGGCTAAAGCTTTCGGGCAGAAGCTTCTTGCTGACGGCAGCTCAACGCGAATTGCGATTGTAACTTTTATTGACACCGCAGCTGCATATAATAACGGTCATTTTTACGATGCGACCGAGCTTTCTGCTTTTGAGGCGGCTGTTGATGCGGCAACATATGCAAAAGGCGGCACCAACCAGCAGGCAGGTCTTCACGTTGCTCAGCAGCTTTTGAACACCAGCACTGCCGGCCTTAAGAACATCGTTATCCTTTCCGACGGTGACGCAACCTACAGTTATCCGTTTGTTGGCGGTAACGCAACCATCGACTGCGGACAGTTTTTGGGTCACTGGTTCAGCGGAAACCCGGTGGTTACCGCATGGCCCACCGTTGCAACGCCCGATTACAGCACCGTTATCGGCACGGGCAACAGTTTCGACCTCGATGAAGGCAATATCACTTGGAATTGCACTTGCGAACATAACAGGACGACCCAAAAGCTTTACGGCGCATTTTATTATGATGCATCCGGAAATCTTGTTTGCAGCAACGGCAGCATGGCAACCAACAACGGCGTTGCAACCATCTGGGAAGCAAATCAGGCAAAAGCAGCAGGAACAACCATCTATTCCGTTGCTTTGCAGGCAGGCACTAACGGCGAAAACACCCTTAAGACCTGTGCAACCGATGCAACCAAGGATTACTACGCAATCGCTTCAGCCGACAATGTTGAAGAAAAGCTGACCACCGCTTTCACATCCATTGCGGGCAGCATTGCGATCGCTGCACGTAACGGCGTTGTTAACGATCCCATGGGCGAACATGTTCAGCTCAGCTTCAGCGGCTCCGCTCCCGTTATCACCACCGACAAGGCAGTTTACGATGCCGGCAATGCGGATATTTATATCAGCCAGGGCAGCGCGGTTTATGACGCGGCAACCCGTTCCATCAGCTGGACCGTCGGCAGCGTTCGTGAGGGCGACAACCCCATCATGATGTACAAGGTCGGCATTCTCGAAGGCTACAGCCCCGCAACCGGAGAGGTTCTCGACACCAACGGCATAACAACTTTCAACTATAAGAATTACCTCGGCGAGGACACTGACGGCGAGTTCCCGATTCCGCGGGTCACCGTCGGCGGCGGCATGATACTTGTTCACTGGTATCAGGTCAATTCAAACGGCGAACCCATCAATGAGCTGGGTCAGACTGTTGAAGGCCCTGCTTATGCAAAACAGGTTAAGCCCGCAGAGTATTTTGAGGATAAGGGTTCAACCGGCCTCAACTACAACACACCGTACACCGTTGCAAAGACCGATTTTGCAGATTATAACTACTACGGCAGCTACATTGTCAACGACGGCAGTCTCACCGTCGGCGATGCGGCAACCGTAACTCTCACCGCAGCGAACTCCAACCAGCATGTTTGGTTCGCATACACTCAGAGCTTCAACGTGGCGCATGTTCAGTTTGACGAAACCGAAACCAATGCCGTTGTGAAGGAAACCACCACCCACACCGTTGAGCTGTTCAACCTGACTTCCGTTGTTTCGAACGGGTTCATTTACGGCGGCGCATTCAGCGATGCGGCATGTGAAACGGTTCAGACCTTTGCGGAAGGACAGAATGCAACCGCGTTCACTCCCACAGCAGGTGCTACCTATTATATCTGGGAAGCGGACGCACAGTTCCTCTCCCCGAGGAACCTCAGCTGTTGGAATCATGTTTCCGCAGCCGATGTTGACGTTACCGGCTTCTACCTTGTGACCCCGGTCGATCGCCTGAATTACAGGGAAGTCGGCTTCATGGTCGGCAGCGAAACTCTTCCCGCAAAGCAGTTCACCGAGACTTATATAACGGAGTCCGGTGCGGAGAACACTCAGGTTCTTACCGGCAGCGACTGCTATGTTTACAACACCGTAAAAGTCGATTTCAACAACGGCACAAGCGGTATGTACAATGTTTCAAGCGTTATCAACAAGACCCGCGGATACCTTGCCTGCTACGGCATGGATAAGAACACCTATTGGCCGAATGCACACGATAAAATCACCTTCACACCCTATTGGATCACCCTTGACGGCGTTAAGGTTGCACCGCAGACCCGCACCGCAGAGTATTACGGCCAAGGTTCGGATGCTGACGATACCTACAAGAAGTTCCATGTTGTTGAAACTGCTGCAAGCGGCATTGCAAACGCTTTTGCTGACGATGCACAGCAGGAGAACATGCTCGTTCTGATGAACAGCTATTTTGCAAACGGAGCACCCATCAATCCCGTTGATGAACCTGTTCAGGGCAATATCGTCACCGTTCACGACGGCGAAACGCTTTACACCGTTGCAGCGGAGAACAATGCGGTTCAGCTCGACTATATCGGCGTTGAAGGCAAGCTCTTTGCAGGCTGGTTCGCGGATGAAGCATGCACCGTTCCCGCAGACCTTTCGAACATTACCGAAAGCATTGATGTTTATGCAAAGTACGTTTCCGGTTCCTATCTCGGGCTTCGCTACTATCGCAACGGATTCTTCAGACTCCGCAGCCTGACCCTCGTTTCCGCAATCGACGGCAGAAATTATGCTGAAACAGGCTTTATCGTTAACGGCGAGAGGATTTCCGTTTCCGATTACAGCACCCGTTACGGTCTGCGCAGTGCGCGCAGCCTGTTCGGCAGGGGCGTTGCCAAGGATGCGCTTGTTATGAGCTGTGATTATGCTTTCGACGGCATTACCTACGGCGCAAGGCTCAACATCACCCCCTATTGGGTAACTTTGGATGGCACGACCGTTCGCGGCGAAACCCGCACCCTTACCTATAATTGGTACGGAATCACCGAATAAGCGAAAGGAAGGATAACACGCATGAAAAAGTTTGATCCGACCCTCAACACCGTTTTCACCGATGACGGCAAGCCCGTTATTGCCCCCATGGGACAGCCCAGCGGCGCAATCATCGAATCCATCGGCGAGAACCTGAACGTTATGACCCTTGGCGACGGAACTGTTATCTACTTTGATAACTTCGGAAACATCGTCAATCCGTAACATATAAAACCATAATGATTGCATAATTCATGAAATTCATGAAATCGGTGCAATTGACACGAAGGCGACGGGGCAGATGCTGCTCCGCCGCTTTCAACATAACTGCGGATGCGCACGGACATTGCAAAAGAGCTGAACGGAGGCACGGAACAGGATGGAAAAAATCAATATCGAGCTTGCGGGCATCCCGCTTGAGCTGACGCTCAGATACAAAATGTTCCGCGATAGATATGCGGATTTTCAAACGGAAAAAAAACCCTGCGCCTGCATTGAAATCACGCCGGAGCAATGCGCCTGCGCCGCACGCGGTTACGAACCGGGAACGCTTCCCGAAAGCATTGAAGATCTTGAACTTTGCGCCAAGGCCTGCGCCGCGCTTCTTCCGCACAGGAGGGCAATCATTCATGCGGTTTGCTTCGTGTGGTGCGGAAAGGCATGGCTCATCTGCGCTCCGAGCGGAGTGGGGAAAACAACGCATTATAAGCAGTGGAAACGCCTTTTCCCGAATGAAGTGGAAATGCTGAACGGCGACAAGCCCGTGTTGAATTTCGAAAAACAGTATGTAACCGTTTCGGCTTCGCCGTGGGCGGGGAAGGAAAACATGCGGCAGCTGCGCACGGCGCCTCTCGGCGGCATTGTGTTTCTTGCTCAGGATAGGCAAAACATAATTAAACGCTTGTCTCCGAAAGAAGCGGGCGTGCGGCTGTTTCTGCAATTCATAATTCCGTGCGACAACGCGGAACAGGTGCGTTTTGCAGCGCAATATACGGAACGTATACTTGAGCGCACGCCGGTTTGGCTGCTCAGGAATCGCGGGGACGGTGCATCGGCAGAGCTTTGCCGAAGGACGCTTGAAGGCGAACTTTGCTGCGCTGACAATTAACGGTGCAGTGTTTGGAATCATTCGGCTTTTGAAGGATAATCGACCGAACGGGGGTTTGAGAGTTTATTATGGAATACAGAGTTAATCCGAATGCGGTTTATGTTGAAGTTTGTGATGAATACCTGCTTGTTGCCGTTGGTGAGGCGCGGGGAAAACTGCCGCAGCTCAGGAAACTTTCGGAATCCGGTGCATTTATTTGGCGCGGGCTTGAAAAGGGTCTTGCTTCGGAAAGCATTATTTGCGCTGTCATGCAGGAGTATGAGATTTCTCGTGATGAAGCGCAGTCGGGGTTTTCTGCCTTTGTTTCAACTTTGATGAAAGAGGGTTACATAACCGAATCCGAGTGATTTTACACGATTGAAACGCTGAATTAAAACTGAATTTAAACGCAGTCGATTCAAAAAATGAGGGGTTTGCTGCATCGGTTCCAAAACAAACGGGCTGATGTCAATTCAGCTCTGCAAAATCGGTAGAAAACTTAAAGTTTTTGCACCATGATGCATTTGCTTGAATTTTTTCGCTGATTTGTGCTATACTAATAGCGCAGGAGGTGTGAAGACATGATAGATTCCCATGAACTTAAGAGGCGTGACAGCTATTTAAATAAACTGATCGGCTTTCAGGATACGGAGCCGGTCAAGGTAATCACCGGCATTCGCCGCTGCGGCAAGTCCAGCTTGTTAAAGCTGATGGTTCAGCATTTGAAAAATACCGGTATTCAGCCGGAGCAGATCATCGAGATGAATTTTGAATCCTTCGATTTTCGAGGGATGAGCGCCGATGATATTTACCACTATGTAAAAGAGCGCGTTGTCACAGGAAAGAGGATGTACCTTTTCTTTGATGAGCTGCAACGGATCGAGGCGTGGGAGGATGCTGTAAACGCCTTCCGTGTGGATCTTGACTGCGACATCTATGTTACCGGGTCGAATGCCTATCTTCTTTCTTCAGAGTATTCAACCTATCTCTCCGGGAGGTGCGTCGAAATCAAAATGCTGCCGCTCTCTTTCCGTGAGTTCCTTGATTTTCACGGTTTTGAGGTTCGTGAAACGCAAAGCGCCCTTGGTGGACGCCGCAAGCAGGTATTTGATAAGAACGGTGAACGCTACGAACTGCGAGAAGTTTTTGACGCCTATATGCGCTTCGGTGGAATGCCCGGCATCGCCGATGTTGGGCTGGAACAGGAAAAGGCACTGTCGCTTCTCGACGGCATCTATTCCACAGTCGTGATTCGTGACATTCTGGAGAGAGAAAAACGCAGAGGGCAAAAGCAGATCACAGACCCTATGCTGCTTCGTAAGATCATCCTGTTCCTTGCGGATAATATCGGCTCCAGCGTGTCGATTGCTTCTATCGGCAATACTTTGGTAAACGAAGGTCTTCTGGAGGACGGCAAGCGCAAAGGTGCGCCCAGCGCCCATACGGTGCAGGCATATGTAAATGCGCTTCTGGAGAGCTACTTCTTCTACGAGATCAAACGCTTTGATATCAAGGGCAAAGCCTACCTCCGTACACTCGGAAAATACTATATCGTTGACATCGGACTTCGCAACTGTCTGCTGGGCTTCCGTAATCGTGACAGCGGTCATGCCATCGAGAATGTCGTTTACTTTGAACTGCTTCGCCGTGGCTATGATGCAGCGATCGGCAAAATCGGCAATGCGGAGGTTGACTTCATTGCAACGACCGCCGACGAGAAAATGTATATCCAGGTAACGGAGTCGATGATGAGCGAGGACGTGCGCAAGCGGGAACTTGCACCGCTTCAAAGTATCCGCGATAACTACGAAAAAATCGTGTTGTCTCTTGAACCGGGTCTTGATACTTCCTATGACGGAATCAAATCCGAGAGTCTCATCGATTGGCTGCTCAGCGAATAAGCACTGCATTTTCAGAGCAAACCAAAAAGTTTTTGCGGTTCAAGTCATAAACTTCTTTAGTCCGGAAATTTGGACGCCTTCAGACTTGAAAGCAGATACAATCGAAGAATCTAAAATGGACTGTTTCGACTGTTTCCACAGGGAGAACTGCTTTTAAGGACAGTACGAGAACAGCAAACATGAACAAGTCCGTTTGCTGCACACAAAAATCATGCTTTCTGCATAAGCCCGCTTCGCTTGAGCCGGGAAATGTAATGTTCGGCACTCCCCGGATCACCCTCGTTCAAAAAAACAAGGCGTCCGCCCCGTATGTTGGGACGGACGCTGTTTAGCATCGGCCTTATTTGTTTGAATTCCGAAGTCCGTTATGATGCTTATGCATCCGCAACACCGCCGTGCATGTTGCTGAACAGCTGAAGAATCCTGCTGTAAGCTGCATCATCAACAAAGATGAAGTAGTGCAGAGTGCCGGCATCGGAATACTCAATTCCGAGTTCGGACAGAGTGTATCTGTCGATGTAACCGTAATCATCGATGAAACTTTTATCATACATTCCATCGTCAAGCTCACTGTTGTATCTGCCGGAAGCTATCGTGCTGAACCACACGGACAGAACATGCTGACCCGGCTCCGGTGTTTTGCCGCGGCTCTGTTCAATGCAATTCAACAGAGTATCGATTGTTTCGCGGTTTACATAAGCCTGCTGCGCAAGCGCCGGGGGATTCATGCCGTCAACATTGAAATAGACAAAATTGCTTTGGAACATGTCATCCGAACCTGAAATCGAGCCGCCGACAATGTTGAACGAGCCGCTTTCAAGCGCATTGAGCGTTTCATTGAATCCGCGTTTTTTCTCCGTTTTCCTGTTTTCGTAAGAAATAAGCATCCGAAGAGATTCGGGAGTGTTTTCATCAACAGCAACAACGCGGCAATAGTTTCCGCTTATGTCGGAAAGCACTGCGAATTGGAAATCGTTGCCGAATTCACCGCTTTCCGAAAAACTCCACGGATTCATGAGTTCCGCAGGGTCTGCTTTTTCCTCGCTGCTGATGCCGAACTGGAGCATGAGCTTATCGGAATCCAGAGCTTTCAGCTCACGCATAAGCGTGTCATGGAAGCTTGCGTCAAGCCCGTGCGGCAGGGCGACTTTTCCGTTTTCGAATCGGGACAGGTTGACATTGCTTTCAACATAGTCCGTATTCATCGAGAGGATGCTGCGAAGTGACAGAAGTTCGTTTTTCGATGAAAAGACACACGAGTCAAGGAAGGCAGGATAATAATACGTCTGCCCGCTCTTAAGCTTCACGGCCAGGGTAACGCTGCGGTCGAAAATGTCTACGGAGCTTATGGTGGATGAGAAACCGAGCGCTGAAGGCTCGATTGCGTACGATTCGGGTGATGCAAACGTATACGTGGAGATGTATTCGAAATTGTTTTTTGAAAGCTGTTCACAGTAGTCAAAAAGCATTTCATCACGAAGCTGCATGCGTTCCGAATCCTTGTTTCCGCGCCAACAGAGCGAGTAAGCGTCGGAAGGGGGAACCAATCCGCCCTGCACGGTGACGTATTCGATATTGCTTGCGCGAATTTCGATTTTTTCGGAGACTCTTGTCATTGCCGCCGAGCAAAGCAGAACGATTGCGACTCCCGCAAGCACGGCGGGGAAGAACATCAGCCGCTTTACTGCGGATTTGAAGCTGCGGAGTGTGATCCAGCTAAATCCGAAATACACAACAACTCCGATAACCGCGGGTGCGATGAGATGATTCCATGCAATTTGGGGACTGCCCGAATAAACATCGGGATAGAACACATCATTCGTGAACATGAGCGATGCGGTGAGTGCAAAGCCGATGCTTATCAGAACGTGGATCCAACGGGTTCTTGCAGGTTTGCCCGCTGTTTCCGCCTGCGCATTGACAAAAGCGAAATATGCAGCAATCAGAACCGCCGCACAGCACAGAACGCGAACAAGACAGTTCAAAAATGTTGACGCGGCAGGGCTGACGGGGAACAGCAGCTCCGTAAGCGAGAAGGGTGATTCGGTATTGTTCATGAGCGCATTATATGCAATGTTCGGCAGAAGAAGACAGACGAACGCAAGCACAATGGTCGGGAAAGTACGTGTGGACAGCGAAAAAACAAGCACAAAGCCGCCGAAAAGCATCAATCCGCGAAGCAGTGACTCACCGATCGCCTCCGCAACCATGGCGAAACTCGGAACAAGGACGGATGAGTTGGAAATTGTTGAAACAAGGCTGCCGACGAATGCTCCGAGAATGTTTGCGGCGGCGCAAATGCCCGCCCACGCAAGCATTGCGGTGAAGGCCGAAATGAGCATGGTTCGTTTTGCGACAGGAATGCTTCCGCGGAAATCCCATGCGGAGCGGACCAGGTGCTTCACAACAAAAACAAATCCGGCAACAAAGCAGAAAAGACTGACGTAACTTACGGCGGAAGATTGGATATACACATTTGCACCGAAGAGCAGCATTGACAGAAGGTTTTGCGTAATCCCGAAAAACGACAGCATGGATGCAACAAATTCGATCGATGCAAATACGATTCCCGTGGTTGAAAACTCCCTCAGCATTTCGCGGCAGTAGGATTTGCTGAAAAACGGAACGCGATTCTTTCTCATGGTTGGATTCTCCTTATTTGATTTCATCAAAATTGTAGCCGAGGGAAGACAGTTCATATGTAAAAACTTCCTCGATTGATAAGGGAAGCATATCCATTATCAGCGGCTTCAACGCTTCGATTTTTGCCGAGGTTTCGGCTGCTTCGCCGCGCACAAGAACGTATACAATGCTGCCTTGCTTGGTGAAAGAAAGCAGTTCAACATCCTTGAAGTCCTCCGGCGTAACCTGTCTTGCGAATGCAAGCTGAACCTTAAACAGCTGTGATTTAGCATCGGCAAGGTCGTTTTGAAAAACGATTTTACCCTGATACAGCATTGCAAACCGATCGCAAGTGTCCTCAAGTTCGCGCAGGGAGTGACTGGTCATAATGACGGTTGAACCGAAGTCACACATATCGCGATAAATAAGGCGTTTGGCAATGTTGCGCGCAATCGGATCCAGTCCGTCAAAGGTTTCATCAAAAAGAAGAACATCCGCATTGCAGCTCAGCGCAAGCACCGTCTGCACCTGCCTCACCATACCTTTGCTCAGGGAACGAACGCGGCGTTTTTTATCGAGCTTAAAAATGTTGAGCAGCGCATTAAACTTTTCAAACGAGAACTTGGGATAGCATGAAGCATAAAAATTTGCCATGCGTTCGATCGTTGCCCCGCCTCCCGTAAGGTGCATTCTGTCCGGAACAAAAACGAGGTGCGTTTTTGCGGCGGGATTGTCATAGACCGGTTCATCGTTAATGAGCACGGAACCGTCATCCGCAGTGTAAATTCCCGCAATTATGCGCATAAGAGTGGATTTGCCCGCACCGTTCGCCCCGACAAGCCCTAATATGCTGCCCTTTGGGACAGAAAAACTGACTTTGTCCAATGCTTTGAGTTCGCCAAAGTTTTTTGAAAGGTCGGTTACTTTAATCATATGTCATTTTTCCTCCGTTTGGTTGTTTTCGATAATGTTTTCATCATAGGCTTTGTTCACTGCGTTGATAACGTCCGCCCTGTTGAAACCTGTCAGCTTAAGCTCACGGGAAAGTGCGGTTATTTCGTCAAGAAGTTTGCTGCGTGCTTCGTGCAATCGCTGCATTGCGTCCGGCGAAACGAACCTCCCGCTGCCGGGAACGCTGTAACAAAGTCCGCGCCGCTCAAGTTCGGTATAAGCCTTTTGAAGCGTGTTCGGATTCACGGAAAACTGCACCGACAATGCGCGCACGGATGCGACGGGCGAATTGGGTTTCAGCTCGCCTGTGAGTATTTCTCGCTCAATACCGTCTATGACCTGTTCATAAATCGGTGTTCGAGAAAATTTATCAATCTGCAAAAAGTCCACCTCCGTTCGTACTGAATCAGTTGCCACAACTGTGCTATTGATTATAATACAGCAGCGACGGTTTTGTCAACGCCTTTTTCAAAAAAAGGTGATCCTGCAAAATTTCCCGGGAAATACATTGAATTCATCACTTATTAAGTATTCATGTGCGATTCGGCGGCAAAAAACTGCGAAAAATGAGTGCAGAATTCGAATATTCTGTGACAAAAGTCGAAAAATTACAATATGAGTTTGGAAATGGGTTGAAATGAACCGCGAAATATGCTAAAATAATCGATATGTTTGCGAAAATTCTATTTTCGGAGGAGTTGCTTGTGAACAAGCTTTGCAGGCGCGCACTGTGTGCGATAACAGCATTGCTGTTTGTGCTCTGCTCTCTGCCTGCCGGCGCAAGAACCGAGACGGAAGCGGGCGGGATTACTTCATATGCAGAGGATTCAAACGGAGTTGTTGAATACGAGATCAAGCCCCGACATTCGGATGGGGTAACTTTGGAATACAGCAAAACGGTTCTGCGCGGCAACCTGCATTCAGGTGTTTTCACGTTTGCGGAAACGAAAACTGTGACCCTCGTTGCAAGGTTTGCGGAGGGCTGGAGCTATAACGATAAATACAGCGTGTTCTTCCCAAGCAATCCGGCGCGAAGAACCATATTGCTCAACAGCGATGCGAGCATACGTTTTTCGTTTTCCGCAATCGCAGGGGAGAGCGTGGCATTCTCTGACTTATATCTCTTGGGAATTTATGCCGCAGTCGAATCCCTTCCGCGGCTGGATATCACAACCTTAAACGATTTTTCGCTTATCGGCAAGGATAATTGGGTGTCTGCAAATTTCAGTTTGACTCTCGGAACGAAAAAGTATTCAAGCGGCGAGTTCAGCGGCTCGGGCTATGTTAAGGGGCGCGGAAATCTGTCTTGGACGCAGCCGCAAAAGCCCTATTCGATTAAGTTGGAACAAAAAACATCGCTGCTCGATATTCCTGCAACAAAGCGGTATGCAATCGTTGCAAGTTACTCGGATCCCTCCCTGATGCGCAATCTTGTGACATACAAGGCCGGTGCATTGCTTTCGGGCATGGACTATGTTCCGAAATGCGAATTCGTTGACGTTTATTTTAACGGAGAATACAACGGAATTTATATCCTCATAGAACGTCCGGGCATTGAAAGCACAAAAGTCGATATTGACGAAGCGGATGAGAGCGATATAACGGGCGGTTATTTCATCGAAAAGGATATTGCGATGAAGGTTGATTTTGCACGGGATATGTGGTTCGACTGTCCGTATTGGGCGAATCAGACGCAGGATTATTTCGTGCTTAAACAGCCGGAACCCGCTTCATCAGAACTCACGGCGCGAATGCTTGAATACCTTGAGGAACACATGAAGAGCGTTCATAATGCCGTGATGGGAATAAGCGGTGAAGATTATCAAAAATACATTGATGTCGATTCATGGATAGATTACATTATTATTCAGGAAATAACAAAGAACATCGACGGTAATTTTAAAACAAGCTGTTACCTGTATAAACAGAGTCAGGACGACAGGCTGTACATGACCGCAATATGGGATTTTGATATTGCGTTCGGGCTGACGGCATTTAATAATGCCAGTGCGGAACACAATGATGTTGAGGACTGCGTCGGCGGAAGAGGACCGGTCGGGTTCATTGCGATAAACAGTTCCGCTCCGTGGTTCAACGCATTGTATCACAACTATCCGGATTTTCAGGCGCGGTTCAAACAGCGCTACAAAGAATACCGCAGCACGTTGATTCCAGAGTTTTTTGCACTTATCAACGAACAGGCGGCATATTTGTACAATTGCACTGCCGCAACCGAAGAAAAATGGGAAAAGAACTTTGATCACGGCGTCAATTTTCTCACCAATTGGCTTACGGGACGAATTGAATGGCTGGATTCTCAATTGCTCAACGGACAGAGCGGGATTACCGATCTTAATTATGCTTTGAACGTTCCGGGCGGCTCACTTGAGTTCACATCCGGGACGGATGATCCGTTTGTCGGCAGCACGACAGTTTCAAGAGGCATGGTCGGCAACACCGTTGTCGGCGGACGCATTGCTGCCGTAAGCTCGAATGCGGGTGAAAACAATTCCGAAAGCGATTTGCGTCTGACAGTGACGATGAAAGCGGGGGACACACTGAGTTTTGATTACTGCGTCAGCAGCGGGGTCGACACGGACAGGTTTATCTGCACCGTCGGAACAAAGGTCTTGATGGAGATATCGGGCGAAACGGGATGGACGAAATACATTTTCACCGCACCGATCGACGGAAGGTATTGTTTCCGCTGGAGCTATGAAAAGGGAAACGACAAATCAGCGGGTGTTGATGACTGCGCTTATATTGACAACGTTGAGTTGAAAGCCGTGGGGCTGGATGCCGCTCGCGGGGATGTGAACATGGACGGGAAAATTACCCTTTCGGACAGCATGGCGGCGCTGCGCACCGCGCTCGGATTGGACGGGTTTGACCCGGAACGGCGCGAGCTTTCGGATTATAACTGCGACGGCGCAATTTCCGTTGAAGATGCGGTTGCAATCGCAAAAAAAGTCATGCATATTGTGTAGCCGTTAAGCAGAGTGCCCTCTCTGTGCATTGAACATTACATATTCAAAAATCAAAAAACTGCCGCAGATGCAATCACTGCGGCAGTTTCGATTGCGGACAAATCATGAGAAAAGTTCTCTGCTCCGTTCGGGTTTTCATGAAACACTCCGCACAAACTCGGGAACACTCGATTCGGCTCTCCGTAAAAGCCGAATTTTCGGGGTATTCCCGATTCAAAGGTTTCCCGGGATGGGGGTAATCATCCGTACAACTCGGGGGAACATCGAAAGCATCCGGTTGAAATGCCCTGCGGGTCGGAACATTTGCATCACTGCGCCGCCGTTGACGGCGAGCTGCTGTTCATCCGCGGCATTTACAGATCGTCCGCATCCTGCACCGGAGCCTCATAATCCTCGGCGGTGCCGGTGTAGCTGCCCAACACATCCGATTTGATCGCGCCTCTGCCTTCGGTTGTGAATGCGGTTTCTTTATCCGTCACATTCGAATGGTCTTGCTTGATCCGCTCCTGAAATTTTCCGTTCGCTCTTTTCCTCATGGGCTTATTATGCCCGCCCGACTC
>OGQJ01002509.1_pt1 | contig 13986 bp, 9 predicted proteins | sample 1553161 | NCBI WGS metagenome assembly OGQJ01 (sample SAMEA2579923, study PRJEB22360) | human gut metagenome | biome: human gut; feature: human-associated habitat; material: faeces | place: Denmark | collected 2008/2010 | reverse complement strand
GAAGTACGGATATTACTGCGTTGATCAAAGAATATCAGGAAGATCAGTACGCAGAGGAAGAGATTACAGAAGAAGTTTTTGAACAGGAAATCCAGGAAGAAGCAGAGGGAGGTGTGGAAGATGAAAGAGAAGCAGTCGAAGAAAATATTTACTAGAATGTTAATGAATAACTGGGGCGGTATCAGTCACAAAGTGATGGAGTTCCATGAGTATGTGAATCTTTTCAGTGGGAAAAGTGGATCTGGTAAGTCTACTGTTATGGATGCGATCCAGGTTGTTTTATATGGAAGTATATCTTCCACATTCTTGAATAAAGCGGCAGATGACGCGAAGAACAGGCGTAGTGTTCTAAGTTATCTTAGAGGAGCGCAGAAAGACGGTTCCTTTAACCGAGAAGACCAGGACTTCTGTTCCCAGATCGTCTTGGAGATTAAGGATACAGGAAAGAATATACATACTTGTATTGGTGTTTCATTTGAGGTTGGAAAGGCAGATACAGACATCAGGAAATATTGTTTCTTCAGTCATTCCGGAAAGATTCCGGAGGATGAATATTTGACAGAAGAAGGTGTTCCGTATACAATCGCGAAACTTAAAAAATTGGTAGAAGCAAGGATAGAATCGGCTGACAACAGAGGTCGCGGAGATGTGAACCGTGTATATCCATCGAAAGAAGCGTATTTGAAAACGGTTTATGATGCAATCTTTGGTTATGTAGAGCCGGGTCGTATGATGACAATGGAGAAAAGCGCGATTGCACTTCGTATGACGAACGGAACGGGACAGTTTATCAAAGATTATATGTTCCCAAAGAGCAAGGAAGACACAGTTGCAACAATCAGTGATCAGCTTGGCGCTTACCGTGAGATCAAGGAACGCGTAGAAGACCTGGAACAGAGAATTAAAATGCTTGACGAGATCAGTCAGCATAATCTAGCCTTGCAGAAAGCAAGAGCTGATAAGATCTATGTGGAACAGATCTTAAAATATATTGAAATAGAAAATTGTAAGGCACATTTGCAATCGAAAGAGGATGATCTGCAGGATATTCTCAAGAAGATTGAGGAAAAAGAAGAAAAGAGAAAATCTTATTTGGCAGAGAAAGATGCTTATACGAAAGAACAGGTAGAAGTCGAGGCAGAACTCAAAGCCAGCGATTATGGACAGAAAGAGAAGGAGCTAAAGGAGATTGAAAATACGATTCAGCTCCTGGCAACAAATTCAGAACAATGGAGAGATATCGTAAAAGGTCTTTCAGCCTGGGAGGAAGACGATGAAGTCAGTGCTTATGTGAGCAATCAGGCGCTGCATAGAATTGATGATATCCGAGATGGTGTTGTGAGTGAAGATTCGATTGAAAAGCTAAAGCAATATTTAAGTGATGCGCTTGACAATATTAATACAGAATTAGGCGATGTTCGCGAAAGAATTCGTGAGAATCAGAAAGAACTTCAAGAGAAGCGGGAGATGGTAGAAGACCTCAAAAATGACAGAAAACCATATCGTGCGGAATTGAAGCGTGCAAGACAGGAATTGCAGAATATACTTAGTACTCAGTATGGAAGAACGATCCATGTAAATATCTTTGCGGACTTGTTTGATATTACGGATGAAGAGTGGAAAAATGCAATCGAAGGACGTATGGGACGTGTGAAACACAGTCTGGTGACAGCACCTGAATATACGTTAGATGCTGCGAAAGCATTTCGCAAAATGAAGCAGATGAAGGGGATCGAGGATGTCGAACTCATGGATACTGCGGCAATCGTGAGAGACAAGCCGAAGGCAGATGAGAATACACTGTACGAGTGTGTGCGCGCAGAGGAAGCTTATGTAGATACTTGTCTGAAGCGATACTTAGGCCGCATTAAGAAATGTGAGACGGTGGAAGAACTTCATGAGACGAGAGATGGTGTCACAAAGGACTGTTATTCCTACAGCAATTACATTTTCAGACATTTAAGAAAGAATGATTATGAGAAATATGCCTGTATCGGAACGAAAGTGTCAAAAGCGAAACTTCTTGAGTTGGAAGAAGAAGCAGCGAAGCTGAAACAGGAAGTGGAAGAGGACTGCCGTGTTGAGATGGCACTGCGTGCAGCACAGAAATTCGAGTGTCTGAACCAGAGCACAGAACAGATCTTACATCTTTCAAAAGCAGCGGAACAGCTTCAGGATTATTACGAGAAACAGGAAAAATTACGTCTGGAAGTAGAAGAATTGAAACGAGGCGACCGGACAGTCGAACTGAAGAAGAAAAAGCAGGAATTACTGGAGTTGCTTAAGAAAAATGCAGAGATTCTTGATAGCATTCAAAGTGAAGTAGTACAGTATGCGAAGACACAGGGACAAATCGAGAGCAATATCAAATCATTTTCAGAAAAGATAAACTTCCTGACAGAGGGATTTGTTGTCAACGAACAGCTTCAGAGTGAAGTAACAGATGCGTTAAAAGTACAGAGTGAAGCAGCTTATAAGAGAGATAAGACAAAAGAAAAAGATGCTTTGGAATCATTGGAAGAGACGGAGAGAGAAGAATTGCAAAGAAGCAGAAATAAGTTCAATAATGCTTATCCGGCCTATGGTTTTACAGGAATAGAACATGAAAATGATGTGTATGACAAAGTGCTGAATCAGTGTAGGAAAGATTTTGAACCGAAGTATAAGGAAGAATTCGATAAGCAGTATAATCTGGTTTACTATACATTGCGTGAAAATGTGATTGCTTCCATTCATGGTGAAATCAAGGCAGCTTACAGACATAAAAAAGAGATCAACCGTCTGCTTGCGAAGATCAAGTTTTCAGATAGTATTTACCAGATTGATATCATACCGGCTCAGAATGAAAACGGACAGTTCTATGAGATGCTTACAGCACCTGAACTAGACAGTAAAGTGTTCGATGACTACGGATTTGAAGGTCAGTTAAGTCTTGGTGAGGATGAGTTCTATCAGAAGTATGAAGAAGATATCAAGCGTCTGACTGAGAAGTTCATGCCTCCTAAGGAGGAAGATGCAAGATCCTTAAGCCAGTATCGTCAGCAGATGGAACAGTATGTGGATTATCGTAATTATCTGACTTTCAGTATGTATGAAAAGGTGGAAGATGAGAATGGAAATATCCGCAAAAATGCAGTCGATGATATGGCAGGCCGTGACTCCGGAGGAGAGGGACAGAACCCGAAATATGTCGCACTGCTTGCAGGTTTTGCGATGCTCTATATGCAGCAGACAAACCGTGATTCTAAGATCCGTCTGGTGCTTCTTGATGAAGCATTTTCCAAGATGGATAAGGAGCGAAGCGAAGTGTGTCTTCATTATGCGAGAGAGCTGGAGCTTCAGCTGATCGTATGTGTACCGGATGAACGTCTGCAGTCGTTGATTCGAAATGTGGACTGTGTCTATGGATTCAGAAGACATCAGAATCAGGTATCCATGATGCATATTGATAAAGGTGATTACCTCGATATGGTTGAGGGAAATGAATAAGGAAAGAGTATGGAATTGAATAAAAAGAATCTGCCGTTGGCAAAATGGCTGATCGATAAGACGAATACAAAGGACTATCGCATAGGAAATCTCTCAGGAATGAAACATCCAAAGGTGGATGGGAATCTTTTGAAAACAGTAGGTGGCAGAGAGGAACTGGTCAGACAGGCAAAAGTTTTGGAACGAATTCCAGCATTAGGCGGAAAAGAATATCTGCATTTTGACTGGAGAGAAATGAATACAGATATTACGAGGATTGATTATCGGGTAGAAGTGATTCCAAGATTGTGTGAGCTGATTGGAATCATGGATTCAAGAGAGCGTCAGTTACAGGCAATTTCAAGAATATGCAAAATGCAGGTGGATGTATCCGAAAGCTGTCTAAGCGCTTATTGTGATCATGTGTTAGAACAGCTGAATAAAGGAAATACGAAAGAGTTATCCAAAGCGGAGGATGAAGAATTTCTTAAATGCCTGAAAGCTTTAGCTGATCTGAAAGAACCGGAATGGAAGCGTGTGTTCAGCTCTAAAGTATTTGAAAAGAAAAATGATATCACACCATCTAAAGTTTTCGAACGCATTTATCAAGGTGCAGTTATTGAAGCTTTGAAATACTCTCCGCAATATGACGAGGGCATGTCAGATGATGAGATACTGGCAGCACATGGAATATTGAGTTATTCTCAGACATTAGAATGGAAAGGTGCTGTGGAGTATTGCCTGACAGATCGAAATGGCACAGCGAGTGAGGAGAAAATTGATACTTCTTCGAATCATTATGGAACAGTACTTAATGCACAGACATTAGAGCATGCCATTCCAACTTTACAAAAAGGTGTTGAAAAAATCATTGTGATTGAGAATAAAGCGAATTACGAAAGCATGGAATATGATCCAAAAGTTTTATATATCTTTTGTCATGGTTACTTTTCGCCAAAAGAAATTCGCTTTTTACAAATGTTAATGAAGACAGCACCGAATGAAATCCAATGCTATCATTGGGGAGATATGGATTACGGCGGAATACAGATCTTTTTATACAATGAGAAGAATATTTTCCAAAATCTGATTCCATGGAGGATGGACGCTCCCTCTTATAAGGCAGCGTTGGAAAATGGAAAAGGAATTAAGCTAAGCAGCGGAAAGCAGAAAAAATTGGAAGCATTGAATGCCGGTAAATTAGAAGCGCTGAAACGGTGCATATTGGAAAATAAGATGGAGATCGAACAGGAGATGTTAATATAATCATGTGATCTATTTAGGGACTGTGGAGAAAACCATAGTCCCTATTATTCAATCTTATTTTCATTCCTCCAATTTCTTGGAGATACCCCATAGACATTTTTGAATGCACGTGAAAAATGGAGCTGATTCGGATACCCTACGGCATTCCCAATATCTGCAATTGACAGTGAAGTGATCTTCAAAAGTTCTGCAGCCTTAGTCATACGATAACTGATCAGGAATTCTTGTGGAGAACGTCCAATCGTATCGTGAAAAATCTTTCCGAAATAACTTCGATTCAATCCGCAGAATGCGGAAATATCTTCTACAGAAATATCATTCTGAAAATTCTGTTCAATGTACGAAAGAGCTTCTTTAATATAAAAATCCCGGATACTTCCGTTTTGCTTCACATGAACTGTCGCAGCAGAACGCATGAAATAATCTAAAAACAGATAGAGATGTCCAATTAGATGAAACGGAGATTCTTCGGGATGACGGCTCAGATAAAGCATTTCTTCCATCATCTGGTTGCGAAGTTCCTTTGAACTTGCATGATAAACGGGGTGATTCAGGCTCAGACCTGCGGTTGTGACAATCTCGCGGGCCCGAAGACCGTCGAATTCTACCCACGTATATTCCCACGGAAGTTTAGAATCAGCAATATAAGTATTGACCTGTCCCGGAAAAAGCATGAAGCCCTGTCCGCTTTTTACCTGCCAAGTGATGGTGTTTCCGTTTTCATCATCTGCAAGTAATGTTCCTGTTCCGGAAATTACATAATGGAAAAGGTAATGATTTCTTGCGGCAGGACCAAAAGAATGTGCCGGTGCACATTGTTCCCATCCATATTGATATAATCCAAGATCAACAAAATTTTCATTTGGAAATACAGAAAAAAGTAAATCGCTCATTTAAATCACCTCTGATATCATTATATATCAAAATGCTAGATAACTTCAATATATGAGAGGGAAAATTGCATTTTGCTATAAAACATAAAAAATACAGATATTTATAGTCGCATAAAGATATGTTAGAATTTATTTATCAAATAGAAAACCCGAATAAAGAGACAAAAATATTCCGGAATGTGTCAAAATGAAAGGTGTATGGTAGAAGGAAGGAGTAAGGAAATGTATAAGAAGAGCAATCGAATCATTTGCATGGGATTGATGCTTTGTATGACTTCGGCAATGGTACTCGGAGGTTGCGGACAGAAGAGTGAAAACAGCGGGAAGATAGAAATCGAGCTTGTACAGTATAAACCGGAGGCAGTAAAAACCTTTGAAAAGATTGAAGAAGAATTCAATGCAACTCATGATGATATTCATTTGACGATCGAATCTCCGAATGATGCAATGACAGTACTTAAAACACGTTTTATCAGAGAAGACGCTCCAGATATTATCGGAATCGGTGGAGATGTCAATTTCTCTAACTTTATTGATTCTGATATGCTGATGGATATTTCAGATTATGAAGGACTGGATTCTATCAAACAGGCTTACCTGGATATCGACAAGGCGCTTGAATTTGTACCGGAGGATGGCGTGTATGCCGTTCCATATGTGGCAAATGCAGCAGGAGTTCTGTACAACAGAGCAATGTTTGAGGAATATGGCTGGGAAATTCCGGAAACCTGGGATGAATTTATAGCCCTCTGTGAACAGATCCAGAGTGAAGGAATCCAGCCATTGTATTTTGGATTTAAAGATACATGGACTTGTCTTGCACCGTGGAATGCGATCGCCGTTGATCTTGCACCGGCAGATGTCTGCAGCCAGGTGAACAAAGGAGAGACAACATTTTCAGATGAATATAGAGAAGTAGCAGAAAAGACACAGGCACTGCTTGCCTATGGGCCAAAAGATCCTTTCGCTTATGATTACAATGGAGCTTGTACAGCATTTGCAAATGGAGAATCTGCAATGTACACGATCGGAAGTTATGCAATCCCACAGATTCAGACAGTAAATCCAGATATGGATATCGATTCCTTTGTAATGCCGGCTAATAATGATGCATCAGAGAACAAGCTGAACTCTGGTGTGGATCTTCAGTTCAGTGTTATGAAAGATTGCGAGAACAAAGAGGCAGCGTATGAAGTGCTTAATTTCCTTTTGAAAGATGAAAATGTACAGAGTTATCTGGATGAACAGAAAGCGGTTCCTTGTAAGGAAGGAGATTTTGAACTTGCTTCAACACTTGATGGAGTGAAATCTTTTATAGAAGAAGGCCGAATGGCAGATTATCAGGATCATTATTATCCTTCAGAGATGTCAGTAGATGCACAGATTCAGACATTTCTTATGAAAGGGGATGTGGATGCATTCTTAACAAAGTTTGATACAGACTGGAAGAGATATAACCGTGATATCATCCGCAAAGTGGAAGATTACGAGAAAGAGCATGCGGACGAAGATTAAGGAAGGGGAATTCAAGCATGGGAAAGAAATCAATGAGTGGAAGAAAAATGACCTTTCTTCTGATAACAATTCCGATCGTGGCACTGTTTTTCTGTTTTAATACATTGCCACTGATCAAAGGTGTGATTTACAGTTTTACGAATTTCAAAGGTTATGGAAGCTTTGACTGGGTAGGACTTAGAAATTATCAGGATCTTTTTACAGACAGCAGAGTCGGAGGTTCTTATCTGTTTACATTTAAACTTGCAATTGTAGCTACGATTGTGACAAATGTAATCAGTTTGATCCTTGCACTTGGACTGAATAGTAAGATTAAATTCAAGAGTGCGTTTCGTGGTGCCTACTTTATTCCAAATGTTCTCGGAGCGTTGGTTGTAGGATACATTTTCAATTACTTTTTTACATACATTCTTCCGGCTTTCGGAGAAATGCTTGGAAGCAAGACCCTTTCTTCCAGTATGCTGTCCAGTACTAAGATGGCATGGATCGCAGTTGTAATCGTGTGTGCATGGCAGTCGATTGCGATGAATACAATTATTTATATTTCAGGACTGCAGACAGTTCCGGAGGATGTTTACGAAGCAGGAGCGATTGACGTGCAACAGGATGGAATAAGTTCAGACATCTGACATTCCCTCTCATTATTCCATTCTTTAGCATAAATATGGTACTCTGTGTGAAAAACTTCCTGATGGTATTTGATCAGATCATGGCGTTGACCAAAGGAGGTCCGGCACAGAGTACAGAATCCATTTCTTATCTGATCTATAACAATGGTATGAGTGGCGGTCAGTTTGGATTCCAGAGTGCAAACGCAGTGATATTCTTTATCGTTATTGTTGTAATTTCTGTATTACAGATGACAATCACAGGGAAAAAGGAGGAACAGCTGTAATGGAAAAAATGAAAATAAAAGAACGAGTAAACTGGCCTGTAACGATTTTACTTTTACTTGGTCTGATTACGGTTGCTTTTCCACTGTATATGACAATCGTAATTGCACTGAAGAAGCCTTCTGAGATGACGAATAGTATCAGCGGAATCCTTTCCTTGCCAAGTCATTTGAGCCTTGATAATTTTGCTGAGGCAATGAGAGTGACAGATTTCTGGCATTCTCTCGGAAACAGTGTATTTATTACACTTGTAACAGTTGTCCTTTCAATTCTGATTCATTCACTGTTGGGGTATGCAATCGGAAGAAATAAGAAGAGTAAATTTTACAAATTCATTTATTTCTATGTTGTCAGCGGAATGTTTGTTCCATTTGCAATTCTGATGATGCCTGTTGTAAAACAGACGGCGCAGATGGGACTGGCAAACAGAGCAGGAGTTATTATTCTATATGTTGTATTCTATATGCCTATGAATGTATTGCTTTATTCAGGATATTTGACAAATATCCCGATTGCATTGGAAGAAGCAGCCTGTGTGGATGGTGCGAGTACATGGAAAACATATTGGAAGATTGTTTTCCCGATCATGAAACCAATGCATGCGACAGTTGCAGTTCTGACAGCACTTGGTACATGGAACGATGTTATGACACCGCTTGTGATCATGTCCGGTTCAGGAAGCGGGAATACACTTCCACTGGCACAGTTAAACTTCCAGACACAGTTTGGAACAAATTATAATCTGGCATTTGCCTCCTATCTGTTGGCATTGCTTCCGATTCTGATCTTCTATCTGATCTGTCAGAAGCATATCCTCAACGGAGTTGTTAATGGAGCAGTGAAATAATAAAAAGTAAAAGATAGCGAAGCGAGAACAGACAGTAATGCAGATCTTGCTTCGCTAAAATGGAAAACAGGAGTATTTAGATATGGGAATTATATATTGCGAGAAAGACAGGACATTTACTTTACAGACAAAAAATACGACATATCAGATGCAGGTGGATCGCTATGGATTTTTGTTACATCTATATTACGGGAAGAAAACCGATGGATGTATGGACTATCTTCTGACATATTATGACAGGGGATTTTCGGGAAATCCATATGATGCAGGAGAAGATCGTACGTATTCAATGGATACACTTCCACAGGAATTTCCTTGTTACGGGAACGGGGATTTCAGAAGTACAGCATTTGCAGTAGAAAATGCAGATGGAAGTATGAGCTGCGACCTTCGTTACAAGAGTCATGTAATCCTTGATGGAAAATATAATCTGGAAGGACTTCCGGCAGTTTATGCAAGTGAGGAGGAAGCACAGACACTGGAAATCTTAATGGAAGATCCGGTGACGGGAGTTAAGGTGGTGCTTCTTTATGGAGTGCTTCCCGCACAGGATATTATTACAAGAAGTGTAAGTGTGAAAAATGAAAGCAGTGGCAAAATTTATTTAAACAAAATTGAGTCAGCAAGTCTGGATTTTCTTTACGGAGATTATGAGCTTCTAACATTTTATGGTAGACATGCGATGGAGCGAAATGTTCAGAGAGTTCCGGTTGTGCATGGAACACAGAAAATCGGAAGTGTCAGAGGAACCTCCAGTCATCAGCACAATCCGATGATGATCCTTGCAGAAAAAGAAACGACAGAAGACAAAGGAAATTGTTATGCAATGTCCTTTGTATACAGTGGATGTTTCCAGGGAGAAGTGTTGAAAGATCAGTTAAACCAGACAAGAATGATGCTGGGACTTCAGGAAGAAGCTTTTCGCTATCCGTTGGAAACAGGAGAAATGTTCCAGGCTCCGGAAGTGATTTTATCCTATTCCTCAGAAGGAATGAATCGTTTGTCTCAGAATCTGCATCATTGTATCAGACAACATATCTGCAGAGGCAAATATAAAGAAGAAATTCGTCCAATCTTGATCAATAGCTGGGAAGCAGCTTATTTCGATTTTACCGGAGATACAATCTATGAGCTTGCCAAAGCAGCGAAGGAAGTCAATATTGACATGCTTGTTATGGATGACGGCTGGTTTGGAAAACGTGATGATGATAATAGCGGACTGGGTGACTGGTTTGTGAATGAGAAGAAACTTGGTGGCACACTTGGAAATCTGATTAAGAGAATTAATGATCTGGGTGTGAAGTTTGGTATCTGGATCGAGCCGGAAATGGTTTCAGAAGACAGTGATCTTTATCGGAAACACCCGGACTGGGCATTGACGGTTCCGGGTAGAAATCCGGTCAGAAGCAGAAATCAGCTTGTATTGGATTTTTCAAGAAAAGAAGTTGTAGACGAAATTTATGATCAGATTTGCAAGGTGTTGGATCAGGGGAATATCGAATATGTAAAATGGGATATGAACCGAAGCCTGATGGATGTTTATTCTTCTGTAACAAGAGATCAGGGAAGAGTGTTACATGATTATGTATTGGGACTATATGATTTTCTGGAACGTCTTGTGCAGAGATATCCGAATCTGCTGATTGAAGGCTGTAGCGGTGGAGGTGGAAGATTTGATGCCGGTATGATGTATTACACTCCGCAGATCTGGTGTAGTGATAATACGGATGCAATTGACAGATTACGGATTCAGTATGGAACATCCTTTGGTTATCCGGTATCGGTAGTAGGTTCTCACGTGTCAGCAGTGCCGAATCATCAGACGGGAAGAAAGACCCCACTTCATACAAGAGGTGTTGTTGCAATGTCCGGAACTTTTGGGTATGAGCTGAATCTTATGAAACTTTCTGAAGAAGAAAAGCAGGAGATCAGAGAGCAAATCGCAGAATATAAGAGCTATGCGTCGATTATTCAGAACGGATTGTACTATCGTCTCTCAAATCCGACAACAGAAGAAATCTGTGCATGGGAGTTTGTGCATACAGATGAGAAAGAACAAAGTAAAGTTCTTTTAAATATAGTTATGCAGGTGATTCATGGAAATATGACAGTAAATTATGTAAAACTCCAAGGGCTTGAAGAAACAGCTGTATATCGAGAAGAAAAGAGTGGAAAAAGATACACCGGAGCTGCACTTATGTATGGCGGCATGCCGCTCCGATAGAGCCGGGCGAATATCAGGCATATCAGTATTGTTTTGTGAAAGAGTAAAATAAATTGGTTGACGATGGAACAGAAAATGGTGAAGAATGTGAATAATACAGAAAAAATCTTTGCACAGCGTATGGAAAAACATCAGGATGAATTACGCTGGCTTTACATGGAGTTGTATGGAAATGATGCAATGTATGCAGAACTTTGTGAGCAGATGCATGATTACTACTTGAAGCGTAGCACAGAGTTGAAAAAAAGAGATATTAAGAAAGAAAAGAATCCTGACTGGTTTAAGGAAAAAGAAATGCTTGGCATGATGTTGTACATTGACAACTTTGCCGGTAATCTGAAAGGTGTAGAAAAAAAGTTAGCTTATCTGAAAGAGTGTAATGTAAATTGTCTTCATCTTATGCCTTTTCTGGATACTCCGAAAGGAAAATCAGACGGTGGATATGCAGTGGCAGATTTTCGGAAAGTAAGACCGGATCTCGGTACAATGAAAGATCTTGCTAGATTGACAGAAAAATGTCATGAAAATGGTATGAATGTATGCATGGATTTCGTGATGAATCATACTTCTGAGGAACATGAGTGGGCAAAACATGCACGAGCAGGCGAAGGAGAATACATGAGCCGTTATTTCTTCTATGATAACGGTGATATTCCGGCGAGATACGAAGAAACTGTTCCACAGGTATTTCCTACAACTGCACCGGGAAATTTCACATGGCTTCCGGAAATCGGGCATTATGTGCTTACGACGTTTTATCCATATCAGTGGGATTTAAATTACCGTAATCCAAGAGTATTTAATGAAATGATTTATAACTTTCTTTTTATTGCGAATCAGGGAATGGATATTATCCGTATCGATGCAGTTCCTTACATCTGGAAAGAGTTAGGAACAAGCTGCAGGAATCTGAAAGAAGTACATACGATTGTCAGAATGATGCGTATGATTGCAGAAATTGTCTGTCCGAGCGTGATACTTCTTGGCGAAGTGGTTATGGAGCCGGAAAAGGTGGTGCCGTACTTTGGTACAGTTGAAAAACCGGAATGTCATATGCTCTATAATGTGACAACAATGGCGACGACCTGGAATAGTATTGCGACAAGAGACATCCGGCTTTTGAAGAAACAGATGGATATAGTTAGCCGTCTGCCAAAGCAATGTACATTTTTGAATTACCTTCGTTGTCACGATGATATCGGGTGGGGGCTTGATTTTGATACAATGAAACAATGGGGAATGGAAGAGCCTTCTCATAAGCGTTATCTGAATGATTATTTCACCGGAAAGATAGCAGACAGCATCAGCCGGGGAGAGTTATATAACGATGATCCTGTAACTCAAGATGCACGATTTTGTGGAACAACAGCATCCATGTGCGGAATTGAAGCAGCGGGATTTGAAGGAAATGCAGAAAAAATGCAGACGGCAATTCAAGAAGATCTCATGCTCCACGCTTACATGTTGACACAGTCGGGAATTCCGATGCTTTACAGCGGGGATGAGTTAGGACAGGTAAATGATTATAGTTATAAAGATGATGCTGAAAAAGCATCTGATTCACGTTATCTCCACAGAGGAGCATTCCTGTGGGAACTCGCGGATAAGAGAAAAGATCTTTCTACTGTACAGGGACAATTGTTCCAGATGTTGAACCGATTGGAACAGATCCGAAGACAGGAAAATGTCTTTTCCCAGGAAGCAGAAGTATATACTTATGATGTTCACAATGACAGTATTTTAGGAATCCTCAGAGAGTATAAGGGAGAACGATTTATTGCACTGTTTAATTTCAGCGAAAATGAACAGACTGCGTGGATGCAGGAAGAAGGCATTTTCAGAAATCTGGTGAATGGTGAAGTTGTAGAAGTGAAAGATCCAGTTTTGAAAGGCTATGAATTTGTTTGGATGAAATATAAAGCATAAAACAAAATGTAAAATATAGATAAATAGATTGAAATACTGAAAGAAGAATTGTATAATTTTACCTATAACAACAAAGGAGGAGCTTTGGAATGGATCGTTTGAAAGGTAAAGTAGCTATTATTACAGGAGGTAACTCAGGAGTTGGAGAAGCAACAGCAAAGATGTTCGCCAAAGAGGGCGCAACTGTTGTTATCACAGCGAGAAGAGAGGCTGCACTGGAGAAAGTAGCAGAAGAGATTAAGGCAGCAGGAGGAGAAGTTTTCGCTGTTTCAACAGATATCTCAAAGAAGGGAGATCCGGAGCGACTGATGGATCTCGTGATCGAGAAATATGGCAAGGTAGACATTCTTGTGAATAATGCAGGAATTCTTGAGGAAGGACTGAAACCAATTGATCGATTCTCAGACGAAGATCTTGATCGTATCGTAGAGACGAACGAAAAAGGAACTATGCGTTGCATGCGTGCTGCATCACAGAAGATGCAGGCAGGAGCATCTATCGTAAATGTTGCTTCTATCGCTGGAGTGAAAGGATGTGGCGGAGCTGCTTATGTAGCATCTAAAGCAGCAATCGTAGGAGTGACAAAGCATACAGCACTTCGTTTCCAGGCAACAGGAATCCGTTGTAATGCAATCTGCCCGGGAAATATCATTACACCAATGACATCAGGAACAAATCCGGCAGCACTTGACCCGGATATGATCGGTGCAATGTCAACACACAGTAATCTTAGAACACCATCTTGTACAGCAGAAGATGTAGCAAATGTAATCCTGTTCTTTGCAAGCGATGAATCAAAGGCAATTACAGGACAGGCAATCGTAACAGATTTCGGAGCTATGCTGTAAGGAAAATAAGATAGCAACTATTTAAAAAGGACAGAAAGGTTAACAAAACGAAACCTTTCTGTCCTTTTTTGTATATAAATAAAAAAGAATGTTGCAAAATGAAACA
>OGQJ01002503.1_pt1 | contig 14032 bp, 6 predicted proteins | sample 1553161 | NCBI WGS metagenome assembly OGQJ01 (sample SAMEA2579923, study PRJEB22360) | human gut metagenome | biome: human gut; feature: human-associated habitat; material: faeces | place: Denmark | collected 2008/2010 | reverse complement strand
CTTCGATCGGCGGATCTCCTCGCCGTATGCCTCGCGCGCGAGGGTATCGGCGGCGAGCTTGCACGGATAGGCGCCCAGGCGCATGGTGCCGCCCTTCTCGGTCACGTCCTCCTGCGAGCTCATCAGGTCGATGACACTATACGGGCCATCCGGATCGAACTCGGAAGAGCTGGCGCCGGCAAGGCCGACCACGTTGCGGGCGAACTCGCACACGGCTACCTGCATACCCAGGCAAATGCCCAGATACGGAATCTTGTGCTCGCGGGCGAACTCGGCCGCGAGGATCTTGCCCTCCAGGGCGCGCTTGCCAAAGCCGCCAGGGACCAAGATGCCCGAGGCGTCACCCAGGACCTCGGAGACATTCTGCTCGTCGAGGCTCTCGCCATCGACCAGCTGCACGTCAACGTGGCGATCGTAGAACACACCAGCGTGGTGCAGGGCCTCGATAACCGACAGGTAGGCATCGGGCAGCTGCGTATACTTGCCCACGACGGCGATCTTCACCTTGTCGGCGTGCTGGTTGGCATGGTTCTGCTTGCGCAGGAACTCGTTCCACTGACTCATGTCGCGCTCACGCGGGTCCAGACCCAGACGCTCGCAAATGCGCAGGTCAAAGTCCTGCTCGGCAAGCAACTGCGGAACATCGTAGATGCTCGCGCAGTCCTCGTTGGTAAAGACACAGTCGGTGTCGACGTCGCAGAAGCTTGCGATCTTGCCGCGGATGGCATCGTCGATATGGTGGTCGGAGCGCAGAACGATAATATCGGGCTGGATACCAAAGCTGCGGAGCTCCTTAACGGAGTGCTGCGTCGGCTTGGTCTTGACCTCGTGGGCGGCGGCGATATAGGGAACGAGCGACACGTGGATGTAGCAGACGTTCTCGGGGCCGGCCTCCTTGCGATACTGGCGAATGGCCTCGACAAACGGCTGCGACTCAATGTCGCCGATAGTGCCGCCCAGCTCAGTGATGACCACGTCGGAGCCGGTCTGCTCCTCAATACGACGGAACTTTTCCTTAATGGCGTTCGTGACGTGCGGAATCACCTGTACGGTGCCGCCCAAAAAGTCACCGCGACGTTCACGGGCGATCAGGCTCTTATAGATGGCACCAGTCGTAAAGTTGGAATCGCGGGTTAGGTTCTCGTCAATAAAGCGCTCGTAGTGGCCCAGGTCCAGATCGGACTCGTAGCCGTCCTCGGTCACAAAGACCTCGCCATGCTGGAACGGGCTCATGGTGCCGGGGTCGACGTTCAGATACGGGTCGGCCTTTTGCATCGTTACCTTGTACCCGCGCGACTTGAGCAGACGGCCCAGCGAGGCCGCGGTAATACCCTTGCCCAGAGACGAAACCACGCCGCCGGTCACGAACACATGCTTGGTCATATTGAGTTACCTGCGCTTCCCGTAGAAGTTGTCCATACACATCTTACGGGTCTTCATTGTAATACTCGCGACGCGCGCCGCACGCATTTTTTCTTACGCGCAATCGCATTTCTCCATCTCGAAACAAAACGCCGTCCGGTTGCCCAGGCGGCGTCGTTTCCACTATGAATGCACGCTGTTATCGATCGGCGGCTTCATCCTCGATCAAGTCCTTCACGAGCATACCGGCACGGATGCCCTCTAGATACCATTCGCCACGCTCCGTGAGACAAATACCATTTGCGAGCTGGCCGCCGTCGTCGCTGTAGCGCGAGACGACCTCGATGATGTCTTCGGATTCCAAGCGTTCAATTGCCGCGCGGGCGCGATACGGAGACACCCCCACACGCTCGGCAAGCGTCTTGCGCGAAAAGCCATAAAATCCGCCGTTGTCTTCGGACAGCTGTGCGATCTCCATCAGCACCTGCACCTCGACACGCTTCATATCGTTGACACTCGCACGACCCTTGCCAGCCATGGCAGCCTCCTCAAACCGAGCACGGGCATCACCTGCACCGTGCGCGACCGGCACACCCCATGATGGCCGGCAACATCCATCATGCGGCATCCCCGCAAAAGGATGAAACAGTTAGGGTTATTGTATACCGCCAAAATCGCTTATAGGCAGGTAAACGGGCTATTTTTAGGTTAAACGGTAGCTTTGTTGATAAAAGGGGCACACCGAATGCATACCCGATGCGCCCCTTTCAGACCAATTAATCCAGGCTTAGCGGTGGAAGAAACCACGGCGCTCGAACTTGGGCTCGCAGCACACGTTGATGCCCAGCTTGCGCAACACCGTCTCGTCCGTCGGCGAGATGATCACGCTAAAGAAGGCATCGCAGCCGCGCAGCTGCTCCAGGCCCGAAAGGACGCGGGCCGCCGTCTCGCTCGTTGCCGAGGTGATCGAGAGCGCCATAAGCGTCTCGTCGGTGTGCAGGCGCGGGTTCTTGCTACCCAGGAAATGCGTCTTGAGCTTGCTGATAGGCTCGATCGCCTCATCGCTAATGACCTCGAGCTCAAGGTCGACGCCCGAGACATGCTTAAGTGCGTTCATGATGAGCGAGCTCGCGGCGCCCAGGCGCGTGGAAGTCTTGCCGGTCACCACGGAGCCATCGGGCATGACCATGGCGCCTACGGGGCCACCCGTCAGCTGCTCCCTGGTAAGGGCGGCCGAGCGTGCCGGCGAGTAGTTCTTGTCGATACCGGCCTTCTTCATAATGATCTTGAGACGGTCGACTTGCTCATCGCCCACGCCGGTACGGCGCACATTTTCGACCGCGGTAAAGTAGCGGCGGACGATCTCCATCTTGGAAGCGTCGCGGCAGGCATCGTCATCGGTAATAGCAAAACCGACCATATTGACGCCCATGTCCGTGGGGCTCTGGTAGGGGCTCTTGCCCAGGATCTTTTCCATCAGAGCACGGACCACCGGGAAAGCCTCGACGTCACGGTTGTAGTTGACCGTGGTCTTGTTGTAGGCCTCAAGGTGGAACGAATCGATGATATTGGCGTCGTCGAGGTCAGCCGTGGCGGCCTCGTAGGCAATATTGACCGGATGCGTCAGAGGAAGATTCCAGACCGGGAAGGTCTCGAATTTAGCATAGCCGGCGGCCGTGCCATGCTTGTGCTCGTGATAGAGCTGAGACAGGCAGGTGGCAAGCTTGCCCGAGCCAGGACCGGGGGCAGTGACCACGACGAGCGGTCGGGTGGTCTCGACAAACTCGTTCTTGCCGTAGCCATCGTCGGACACGATCAGATCGACATCGTGCGGATACCCCTCGATGGGATAGTGCAGCTTGGCGGGAATACCGAGCGCGTTCAGGCGGTTGCGGAACACATCGGCAGCAGGCTGGCCGGCGTACTGGGTGATGACCACAGCCGCGACGGCAAAGCCGTTGCCGCGGAACAGGTCAACCAGGCGCAGCACATCCTCGTCATAGGTAATACCGAGGTCACCACGAGCCTTGTTTTTCTCGATGTGGTTCGCGTTGATCGCGATGATAACCTCGACATCGTCGGCGATGCTCTTGAGCATGCGGAACTTGCTGTCCGGTTCAAAACCCGGCAGCACGCGACTCGCGTGATAGTCGTCAAACAGCTTGCCGCCAAACTCCAAATAGAGTTTGCCGCCAAACTGCGAGATGCGCTCCTTAATATGAGCGGCCTGCAGCTCGATATATTTCGCGTTGTCGAAACCCTGGCGCATGTATGGCTCCCGTCCCGTTTCCAATTAATGTTCTAGGCGATTATAACGGAGCAGACCCTCCCCAACGCCCAAGCAATCAACTGGCACCAACCAAACACGCCATCGATAAGTTGCGGTGAAATAGTTCCCGTTTAACCCCTCAAGACGGCCAAACAGGAACTATTCCACCGCAACTTCCCCTTTTTGGTTCAAACAAACCTGGCCTTTGTATCAATAATGGAAACGTCGCAGGTTGAGCATAAGCCAGCGAAAGCCCGCCAGAGTAGGCAAAGCGCCCTCTGCACCAACAATGGAAAGCGCCGCAGGCAGAGGACGGACAGCGAGCGCCGTCCAGAACGTACAAGTTGGCATGAAAAAGGCGAGGCATAGACCTTTTGGTCATGGCTTGCCTTTTGAATGACAAATTGTCGTCCTGGGCGGCGCGCAGCGTCGACTGGTTGCGCGGGTCGTAGAACCGCGCAACATAAGTGCGCCCCCTCCCGCGCACGGAACGGGAGGGGGCTAAAGGTAGGAGTCTACCGGTGGGTTGACCCCACCGGACAGACGATGACCAGGTGATCCTTTACAGGATCGTCAAGGTTTCCGTGGGGTACCCGTTGGGTACTTAGATCAGCACGCAGGCAACGGTCAGGATGACGGCGCAGACGACAGAGAGCGCGACGATGAGCTTAAGGGCAAACTTGAGCCAGGTCGTCCACTCGATCTTGGCCAGGGCGAGACCGCCCATGATGGCGCCGGAGGTCGGGGTGAACAGGTTCACGACACCGATGGCGGCGGAGAAGATCATGACCATGACCTCGGGCGAGAAGCCGAGCTTAACAGCCAGCGGTCCCATGATGGGCATGGAGACGGTGGCCATACCGGAGGTCGAGGGGATCAGGAAGGACAGGCCGAAGTAGACCAGGAAGCTCATGGGAGCGAAGATCACGCCGGACAGGCCAGCCAGGGCATTGGCGGCAGCGTCGAGGACGAAGACGTCGAGGCCGGTGTTAGCCATGAGGACGGAGATACCACGAGCGAGGGCGATGACGAGAACAACGGACATCATGTCGGCAGCGCCGGTGATGAAGGTGTTAACGATCTGCTTCTCGGACAGGCCACCGATGATACCGATCAGGACGGCCATGAGGAAGAACCAGGTGGAAGCCTCGTCGAAGTACCACTGGCCAATGGGCAGGCCGGTGATCAGGGCAGACCAGCCCTGGACGACGGCGTTACCGTCGGCGTCGTAGACAGCGCCAGCGTCGAAGAAGTTGGCGACGCCCTCGTTGAGGTCGGCCAGCGGAATGAAGCCGACGATCATGACGACGAAGGTGAAGGCGAAGGCGATCAGAACACCCTTCTGACGACCGGTGAGCTTGACCTCCTTGTGGACCTCGGAAGCAGCCTTGCCGTGAGCCTCTTCGGCGTCCTTGAGCTCCTGCATCGACAGGATGGTGGAACCCTTGTCAGCCTTGACCTTCTTGGCGTAGCTCATCACGAAGAAGATGGACATAGCGGTAGTGACAATCCACAGGACGGCACCGAGGCCGATGATGATGGACTGGTTGACCTCAATGCCAACGCCGGTCAGAGCGTCGACGGCAGCGCCGACGGCGAACGGGTTAACCGTGGAGCCCAGGCAACCGCAGCCAGCGCCGAGCAGGACGGTAGCGGCACCGACCATGGGGTCGAAGCCAGCGGCCATCATGGTAGCGGCGAGCAGGGCGTAGAAGGGAACGGTCTCCTCGCACATACCATAGGTGGTACCACCGAGGGAGAAGATGAGCATCAGCACGGGAATGAGCATAATCTCGTTGCCCTTAAGCTTCTGCACCAGAACGGCGATGCCGTTGTCCAGGGCGCCGGTCTCGGTCATCATACCGAGGAAGCCGCCCAGGATCATAACGAAGAGGCAGACGGGCAGAGCGTCAGCGAAGCCCTTAATCGGGGCGGTGCAGAAATCGCTCAGACGGGCGGCAGTAACCGCGCCGCCGGACGTGCCGGAGACGATAACGGTAATCACTGCGACAATTGCCAGCAGAGCAAGAAGAATGGTGAACGATGAAGGCATACCGCGCTTTTTCTTAGCGGTCTCAGTCATAGTTCTCATCCCCCCTTCATAAATCATTTACTGATCTCGCCAGAAGCGGCTCTTCCGTGCCGTGCCTGCCGCTTGATGCGAGATTATTACCAGATAACACTGCTCGGGGTGTGCAGCAATACACCCCGAGCGAGATGCTAGATGCTCTTACTTGAGCGTGGCGTACATGACAGCCTTGATGGTGTGCATGCGGTTCTCGGCCTCGTCGAAGACCTTGGAAGCGGGGCTCTCGAAGACCTCGTCGGTGACCTCCTGCTCGGTGATGCCGAACTGCTCGCACTTCTCGGCGCCAATGGTGGTGTTGGTGTCGTGGAAGCTGGGCAGGCAGTGCAGGAAGATGGCACCCGGGTTGGCCATAGCCATGACCTCGGAGGTGACACGATACGGGGTGAGCTGAGCGATGCGCTCGGCCCAGACCTCGTCGGGCTCGCCCATGGAGACCCACACGTCGGTGTAGATAACGTCGGCACCGGTGACGCCGTCCTTGACGTCGGTGGTCAGCTTGATGGTGCAACCGTTGGCCTCGGCGATGGGCTTGCAGTCCTCGATGACGTCGTCGGCGGGCATGCACTCCTCGGGGCCGCAGGCCACGAAGTTCATGCCGAGCTTGGAGCAGACGACCATGAGGGAGCGAGCGACGTTGTTCTTGCAGTCGCCCATGAAGACGAGGGTCTTGCCCTTGATGTCGTAGTTGAAGTTCTCCTGGACGGTCAGGATATCGGCGAGCATCTGGGTGGGATGCCACTCAGTGGTCAGGCCGTTCCACACGGGCACGCCGGACTTAGCAGCGAGCTCCTCGACGTCGTCCTGGGCAAAGCCACGGAACTCGATGCCGTCATACATGCGGCCGAGAACGCGGGCGGTGTCCTCGATGGACTCCTTCTTGCCCATCTGCGACGAACCGGGATCGAGATAGGTCACGCCCATGCCCAGGTCCATGCCGCCGACCTCGAAGGCGCAGCGGGTACGAGTGGAGGTCTTCTGGAAGAGCAGAACGATGTTCTTGCCCTCGAGATAGCGATGCGGAACGCCAGCGCGCTTCATATCCTTGAAGTTCTTGGAGAGCTTGAGCAGGTACTCGATCTCCTCGGTGGTGAGGTCGAGAAGCTTGAGGAAGCTACGGCCGGAGAGGTTAACACCCATGGTTCGATTCCTTTCGAAGAAATGAATTACGTAAGTATCAGTGTTGCCCGTTTAACGGGCGAAGCCGGTGCGGTTGTAGGGGGACCGCACCGGAAACGGAAAGACCCTAGAGGTCCTCGCGCCAGAAGGGCATGCTCATGCAGCGCGGGCCGCCGCGGCCGCGGGAGAGCTCGGCGGAGGGCACGACGAGAAGGTCCAGGCCCTCCTTGTACAGCACGTCGTTGGTGACGGTGTTGCGGGCGTAGACGCAGATCTTGCCGGGCTCGACGCACAGGGTGTTGGAGCCGTCGTTCCACTGCTCGCGGGAGGCCGCGATCGGGTCGCCGCCGCCGCAGGGGATCAGCTTGACCTGGTCGACGCCGGTGGCGTCCTCCAGGACGTGCTCGAGGGTGTCCTCGATCAGGCGGATGTTCACGTCGCCCGGGTTCTTGCCGGCGGTCAGCTCGTAGACGCGCAGGGTGCCCATGATGGCGGGGTGGATCGTGAACTTATCGACGTCGATCTGGGTGAAGACCGTGTCGAGGTGCATGAAGGCGCGCGAGACCGGGATGTCGAAGGCCAGGATGCGCTCGACCTTGGAGTCGGAGTTCCAGAAGATGTTCTGGGCCATGACGTCGATCGCGGCGGCCTGGGTGCGCTGGGAGATGCCGACGGCGAGGGTCTTCTCGTTGATGTTCAGCACGTCGCCGCCCTCGGTGTGGAACTGGCAGTCGCGGCGGAAGTACAGCGAGACGTCCTTGTAGTCGGGGTGGTACTTGAAGACGTACTTGCCGTACAGGGTCTCGCGGTTGCGGGTGACCGAGTACATGCGGTTGAGGTTGACGCCCTCGCCGATGACCGCGAACGGGTCGCGGGTGAAGTAGAGGTTGGGCATCGGGTCGATGATCAGGTCGGACTCGGACTCGGAGTTGACCAGGGAGTCGAGGGTCGTGGACGCCGTGAGGGGCATGTCGATCTCGGACTTGGTCATGCCGGCCATGGTCTTCTTGACGAACTCGAGGTTGTCCTCGATGGAGTCCAGCTTCTCGCGGACGATCTGCGGCATGTGCTGGCCGCGGATGCCGGCCTCGGCGATGTACTGGTCGGTGAACTCGGCGCGGGCGCCGGGGACCTGGTCGAACACCTCGGCGACGAGGTTCTCGAGATAGAGGACCTCCACGCCCTGGTCCCTCAGGATCTGGGCGAAGGTGTCGTGCTCCTGCTGCGCGACCTCCAGGAACGGGACATCGTCGAACAGGAGTCGCTCGAGCTCGTCGGGCGGCAGGTTGAGGAGCTCGTCGCCGGGACGGTGCAGGCAGACCTTCCTGAGCTTGCCGATCTCGGAAGGCACGTGCAGACCTTTCGTCATGGCCTCCTACCTTTCTTTCGGGCCCTTGTCAGGGCCGATTCGTTAGCGCCCCTCCGTGTGAGGCGTTATTGCTGACGACATATTTATATCCAAAATCAGCTCATACTTCCACCTTGCCCCCGAACGGTTTTTTATAGGGGGTGAACGGCATACACATATACTTCACGCATGGCACACTTCATCTTAATAAAGCGTATTTACGTGCTTAAACGCGTTTTCAATCCTAAAATCAAATGGAACTAAACTTTGCTAAACCACCCTCATATTGCATATTTCCAATAAAGCTATGAATAGAACTAGCGGTTCATACCGTGTCTCAACCATTTTCATTTTTATTCAGAAAAAAGTTTGTCCTATTCATTTCTGGTAAATAAATTACCGTTTACCAGACGCTTGATACCGTTCACCGGAAACTCAGTATAAGGCCCAGCGGATACCGACTCGCTTTACGGCTCCATTTGTAACAACTTGACTTCTCGGTATAGAAAAACGGACCCGCTTCACTAGGGAAACGGGTCCGTTTTCGATTATCTTCGGCTAATTTGGATAAGGCCCTCGAAGATCATCGGAATCCTAGCGATCGAACTCCGCCAGTGCCTCGCCCAAAAGCCTCAGGCCCTCGCGCAGAACGTCATCGCTCGCGCAGTAGCCCAGGCGTGCGCCGCAGGGAAGCTCAAAGCGGCTGCCGGGTACCAGCAGCACTCCCCTCTCGGACAGCAGGCGCTTGCAGAACTCCTCGTCGTCCTCGGGAATATCAAGCTGGATAAACGAGGTGGACACGCCCTGCGGCGCCGTCCAGGAAACGCGGTGCTGCGTATCGATCCAAGCCTGCGCGATATCGCGGTTGCCAAACACGATCTTGCGATTGCGCTCAAGGATCTTGTCCTTGTGCTCAAGCACATAGGTCGCCAGGGCATCGTTGAACACGCCGCCGCAGATCATGGTGTAATCGCGATAGGTGCGGATGCGGCTGGATATCTCTTCGTCTGCCACGACCCAGCCCACGCGGGCCGCAGGCGTCGAATAGGTCTTGGACACCGAGTTGGTGACAATGGCATTCTCGTACACGTCAGCCATCGACATAAAGGCCTCGGTGTTCTCAAGCGGCAGATACACCTCGTCGCACAGCACGTAGGCGCCCACCGAACGGGCGATCTCGGCAATCTGGCCGAGCATATCGGCATCGAGCACCGTACCGATGGGGTTCGATGCGTTGTTGATGCAGATGAGCTTCGTGTTGGGACGAACGAGGCGCTTGAGCTGTTCGATATCGGGTTTCCATCCGAGCCCCTCGCGAAGCTCCCAATACTCGACCTCGGCGCCGAGCGTACGTGGGATCTCATAGAGCGGCGCATAGGTAGGCCACTCGGCGATAACGTGGTCGCCGGGCTCGACCACGGCCATGATGGCGTTGAGGTTCGCACCCGTGCAGCCATTGGTCTGCAGAATGTGATCGGGATTGACCTCGCGACGATACAGCTTGGCAACCTCAGCCTTAAACTCCGGCGAACCCTCGATCCAGCCGTAGTTCATCTTCTCGCGGTCCAGGCGCTCGTAGAACGTGGCGCCGTCCTGCTCATCGAGCGCGCGCAGCTCGCCCATGGTGAGCGACGAGATCGTCGACTGGGCGATGTCCCACGTGGCGCTCTTCTCCCAAACGTTGAGCCATTCCTCAACGCCAATCGTCTTGATGCCCATGGCCAAGCTCCTTACAAAAGCAGTCATCCAACCGTGTTGACGTTCCTCATACAAGATTGGGGCGGTGCGAAAACCCGCACCGCCCCAATGGAAGACATCTAATGGCAGCTAGATGTATGTATTATGACCTGTACGGGTCCTTGAAGACCTTAGAGGTCCTCGCGCCAGAAGGGCATGCTCATGCAGCGCGGGCCGCCGCGGCCGCGGGAGAGCTCGGCGGAGGGCACGACGAGAAGGTCCAGGCCCTCCTTGTACAGCACGTCGTTGGTGACGGTGTTGCGGGCGTAGACGCAGATCTTGCCGGGCTCGACGCACAGGGTGTTGGAGCCGTCGTTCCACTGCTCGCGGGAGGCCGCGATCGGGTCGCCGCCGCCGCAGGGGATCAGCTTGACCTGGTCGACGCCGGTGGCGTCCTCCAGGACGTGCTCGAGGGTGTCCTCGATCAGGCGGATGTTCACGTCGCCCGGGTTCTTGCCGGCGGTCAGCTCGTAGACGCGCAGGGTGCCCATGATGGCGGGGTGGATCGTGAACTTATCGACGTCGATCTGGGTGAAGACCGTGTCGAGGTGCATGAAGGCGCGCGAGACCGGGATGTCGAAGGCCAGGATGCGCTCGACCTTGGAGTCGGAGTTCCAGAAGATGTTCTGGGCCATGACGTCGATCGCGGCGGCCTGGGTGCGCTGGGAGATGCCGACGGCGAGGGTCTTCTCGTTGATGTTCAGCACGTCGCCGCCCTCGGTGTGGAACTGGCAGTCGCGGCGGAAGTACAGCGAGACGTCCTTGTAGTCGGGGTGGTACTTGAAGACGTACTTGCCGTACAGGGTCTCGCGGTTGCGGGTGACCGAGTACATGCGGTTGAGGTTGACGCCCTCGCCGATGACCGCGAACGGGTCGCGGGTGAAGTAGAGGTTGGGCATCGGGTCGATGATCAGGTCGGACTCGGACTCGGAGTTGACCAGGGAGTCGAGGGTCGTGGACGCCGTGAGGGGCATGTCGATCTCGGACTTGGTCATGCCGGCCATGGTCTTCTTGACGAACTCGAGGTTGTCCTCGATGGAGTCCAGCTTCTCGCGGACGATCTGCGGCATGTGCTGGCCGCGGATGCCGGCCTCGGCGATGTACTGGTCGGTGAACTCGGCGCGGGCGCCGGGGACCTGGTCGAACACCTCGGCGACGAGGTTCTCGAGATAGAGGACCTCCACGCCCTGGTCCCTCAGGATCTGGGCGAAGGTGTCGTGCTCCTGCTGCGCGACCTCCAGGAACGGGACATCGTCGAACAGGAGTCGCTCGAGCTCGTCGGGCGGCAGGTTGAGGAGCTCGTCGCCGGGACGGTGCAGGCAGACCTTCCTGAGCTTGCCGATCTCGGAAGGCACGTGCAGACCTTTCGTCATGGCCTCCTACCTTTCTTTCGGGCCTTACTGGCCGAATGTATTAGCGCCCCTCCGTATGGGACGCTGCTTGCTGACAGCTCTAGTTATATCCAAAAACCACCTGCAATTCCACCTCGCCCCCGAACGGTCAGCAAAGTGCGATGAACGGTATATCTCATATGATTCCCCATGATGCACTTCGGTTCTCTAAAGCATGTTTTCAAAGGTAAATGTTCTTTTTTCTAAGGAATTAAGCTAGATTGCACAAATATTTTCATGTTTAGGAATTGCATAGCTAAAACGGTTTTCTGCATATATATGTCGTTTGTTCATGATTCAATTTGGATTCGATTATATTCAGCTCGCAATCATTCTTATTCATACATCCTCACCAATTGAGTATGGATATAGATTGTTTCTAAACGAGTTGGGCAGTTAGTTGCATGCCTTGGCAGCGTAAGAAGTAGGTAAAGATACCGTTCGCGCGATACGTCCGTGCCAGCGGTCGACTAAATTGAGACAATAGTGAAAAGTGTTAGGCTACCGTCCTCTGTGGGGACTGAACGGACAGATGCATATGCCGAGCAAAATCGAAAAGAAGCAAGCCGCCGCAAAGCTGCGCAAACCGCCGCGCGACTTCTCATACACGCAAAACCGAGAGCTTAGCTGGCTGCGCTTTGACAACCGCGTGCTTGACGAAGCCTTCGATGAGACCGTTCCGCTGTTCGAGCGTCTAAAGTTCGTGTCGATTTTCGAGTCCAACCTCGACGAGTTTCTCATGGTGCGCGTGGGCGGCCTGTCCGATCTGGCAGAGCTCAAAAAACAACCTGTCGACAACAAGAGCAATATGACCGCCTCCGAACAGGTCGATGCTGTCATGGCCGAAATGCCCGGGCTCCTTACCCGTTGGGAGTCCATCTTTAAGAGCATCGAGGGCAAGCTCGACACCTTGGGCGTTCACCGCGCCCGCATCGATTCGCTTACGCCCGAGGAGCGCACCTTTGTAACCCGCTACTTCCAGGCCTACGTGTCGCCGGTCATCTCGCCGCTGGTCATCGATCCGCGCCACCCCTTCCCCAACCTGCGCAATGGCGCGCTCTATCTGGCCTGTGGTCTGGACGGCGCCACCGACGAGGAGAGCCTGCTGGGCCTTATCGAGATTCCCGCCTCGATGAACCGCGTGGTCGAGATCTCCTCGCCCACCGGCACCTACTCCTACATCTTGCTCGAGGACGTCATCCTCGCCTGCCTGGACAGCTGCTTTGGCTCCTATAAGCCGCTGGATCGTGCGCTGATCCGCGTCACCCGCAACGCCGACATCGATCCGGACGGCGAGGGCGTCGAAGAGGAAGAGGACTACCGCCAGCACATGAAGCGCATCCTCAAGAAGCGCCTGCGTCTGCAGCCGGTAGTGCTCGCGGTCTCGGGGTCGCTCGAGAAGGCAACGCTCAAGACCATCCGCAAGGCGCTCGAGCTTTCGCGCCGCTCTGTCTTTACCTGCGATATCCCGCTCAACCTGGGCTACGTCTTTGGCATTGAGGGCAAGATTCCCGAGCACCTGCGCAACGAGCTGCTCTTTACGCCGTTTAGGCCGCAGCCCAATCCCACCATCGACATGACCCGCTCCATCCGCGAGCAGGTGCTGCAGCACGACAAGCTGCTCTTTTATCCCTATGAGGCCATGAACCCGTTCTTGGACCTGGTGCACGAGGCCGCCTATGACCCCGAGTGCATCTCGTTGCGCATCACGCTCTACCGCGTGGCCAAGCAGAGCCGTCTGTGCGAGTCGTTGATTGATGCCGCTGAGAACGGCAAAGAGGTCACGGTGCTCATGGAGCTCCGCGCGCGCTTTGACGAGCAGAACAACATCGAGTGGGCTGAGCGTCTGGAAGAGGCGGGCTGCACCGTCATCTATGGTTCCGAGGGCTTTAAATGCCACTCAAAGATCTGCCAGCTCACCTATCGCGAGGGTATGGCGCTCACCCGCCTCACGCTTTTGGGCACCGGCAACTTTAACGAGAAGACGGCCAAACTCTACAGCGACTTTATGCTCATGACGGCCCATCCCGGCATCGGTGAAGACGCCAACCTGTTCTTCCGCAATCTGTCGCTGGGCAACCTGCGCGGCGACTACCGCTTCCTGGGTGTGGCGCCCGTCGGACTGAAACCGCTCATCATGCGCGGGCTTGACCGCGAGATCCAGCGCGCCCTTGCCGGCGAGCCCGCCCGCGTGTTCTTTAAGCTCAACTCGCTGACCGACCGCGAGGTTATCGACAAGATCGCCGAGGCATCGTGTGCCGGCGTGCGCGTAGACATGATCATCCGCGGCATCTCGTGCCTCAAGCCCGGTGTTCCGGGCAAGACCGAGAACGTGCATGTCCGCTCCATCGTCGGACGCTTTTTGGAGCACGCCCGTGTTTACGCTTTTGGCGTGGACTCGGACATGATTTACCTGAGCTCGGCAGACATGATGACACGCAACACCGAGCACCGCGTGGAGATCGCCTTCCCCGTGCTCGACCCCACCTGCCGCGCCCTGGTACACGAGTACATGGGCATGCAGCTGCAGGACAACGTGAAGGCCCGCAGCCTCACGAGCGACGGCACCTGGGTCCCCGTGGAGTGTGCAGAGGGTGAGAAACCCTTCAACTCGCAGGAAGCTCTACTGGAGCGTGCCTATCGCAACGCCGAGGCCGCCGCGCAGCAGCGCGCACAGGAGAAGGAACGTGTGGCCGAAGAAGCTATTCAGGACGAGGTTG
>OGQJ01002496.1_pt1 | contig 14060 bp, 9 predicted proteins | sample 1553161 | NCBI WGS metagenome assembly OGQJ01 (sample SAMEA2579923, study PRJEB22360) | human gut metagenome | biome: human gut; feature: human-associated habitat; material: faeces | place: Denmark | collected 2008/2010 | reverse complement strand
TGGGGTCATTTCTAAAACATTAGAATACCAAATAGTACCTCCTTCTAATTCATCAACATTTATTGACTCAAGAGGAAGATCAATTGTTTTCCCATTAATGATTAGCTTTGTATTTTTATCAAAATAGTAATTTTCATTATATCCTTTATCATTTAATTTAAGATATATACTATAGACATATTTTGTATTTTCTTTAAAGGAATCTATAAGATTTCCCCAGCTTCCTTTTTGGCTACCATAGCGTTTATTCCAATATGATGAAGAAGTAATACTACCTAACCCTCCTAAAAAAAGAAATAAGACAAGTCCCGTTATAAGTGTAAGAGGATAGATTGGATGTAAATAAAAAATGGTAATCAGTCCAATAATAGTGGTACTGATTACGATACATATTTTACGAGATAATCCTTTAAAATAACGATTATATAAGGGATATAAAATAAATCCTAGATAACTCATTCCTAATACATAATTTTGTGATAAAACAACTCTATTTTCAGAAACTAAAAGAGAAATCATGTCAACAAATAAATACTCTATTCCTAGAAAAATAAAAGTAAAGATTGACATCAATGCGATTGCTTTTAGATAATTACTTCTTTCTTTAAACGTATTCAAAACAGCATCTCCTTTTTTTCAATTTCTTAAAATAACACATTTTTTAAGAATTACAATTTATAAAAAAGAGAGGTTGCCCTCTCTCGCACTATTCTTCTGTTGCTTCGTCTTTTTCATCATAGTAATTTCTTACCAATGATTGTGTTTTTCTAATATGTTTTTCTACATTTGCTTTGGCAAGTGCTTTATCTTTTTTCACAATAGCATCATAGATTTCTTTATGTTCTCGTGCTGCTTCAATAAGACGATTTGGTTGTTTAATAGAATGTTTTGAAGTAACATGAATATAATAGTTAATATCTGATAACAATTGTTCAAAGTATTGAGAATGCGTTGCTCGATAGATAGCTTCATGGAAATCAATATTCACTTCTGTAAAACGTTCTTGATCATTTTTTTCAGCATAGAATTCTAATAAATCATAGATTTCTTTAATACGATCTAATTCTTCTTGAGTAATACGATCAATGGCAAGTTGTACAGATAAACTTTCTAAAACAACACGAATTTCTAACATATCATCAATATCTCTTGATGAAAAACCTAATACATAAACTCCTTTATTAGGAATACTTTTAACAAGTCCTTCTAATTCTAATTGTTTTAAAGCTTCTCTAATAGGTGTTCTAGAAATATTTAGTTCTTTAGAAAGAACAACTTCATTTAATTTTTGTCCTTTTTCATATTCTTCATTTAAAATTTTATCTCTTAAAATACAAAAGATACGATGTCCTAAGGAACCATGTCCTGCATTTTCTAAAATGTTTTTTTTCATACTATAACCTATCTATAATTGCTTGCGTAAACTCTTTTGTAGAAGCATTTCCACCAATGTCACGCGTTACAATTTTCCCCTCTTCTACGACTTTTGATAGTGCATCACGTAATCGAGTGGCTTGATCATTTTGTCCTAAAGCTTCTAACATTAATGCAAATGCTAAAAGAAGAGCACTTGGATTGGCAACACCTTGACCCGCAATATCAGGAGCACTTCCATGTACTGCTTCATAAATACGATATTCATCACCAATATTTCCACTAGGTGCAAAACCTAAACCACCGACTAAACCGGCACATAAATCAGAAACAATATCTCCATATAAGTTTGGTGCAACCAATACATCAAATGTTTCTGGTCTTAAAACAAGTTGCATGCACATATTATCTATGATAACTTCTTGTTTTTCAATTTTTGGATAATCCTTACCAACATTTCTAAAACATTCTAAGAATAATCCATCTGTAAATTTCATAATATTTGCTTTATGAATGGCAGTGACTTTTTTTCTTCCATTTGCCTTAGCATATTCAAAAGCATAACGACAAATCTTTTCACTAGCTTCTCTAGTAATTAATTTGATACCATGAGCGACATCTTCACCTACCATGTATTCAATACCTTTATATAAATCTTCGGTATTTTCACGAATCATGACAAGATCAATATTTTCATATTTAGAATCAATTCCTTTAAAAGAACGAATTGGTCTAACATTAGCATAAGTCGCAAATTTTTGTCTTAAAGCAACATTGACACTTCTAAATCCTGTACCAATAGGTGTTGCTGTTGGACCTTTTAATGCCCATTTATATTCTTTAATAGCATCTACAAGTCCTGGTTCAAAGACTTCTTTTGTTTTAGCTGCATATTCTGCACCTGCTTGGTATTCGACCCATTCAATATCTAAGTTCATGGCTTTGGTAATATCAACCACGCTTTGTGAAATTTCTTTACCAATTCCATCACCTGGGATTAAAACTGCTTTCATTAAAAGTCACCTCCTAATTCTTTAATTGCATTTAATAGACCACCATATTGAATCATTGTTTTTTCTCTTGGTGATAATTTTAATTTTGCGGTAATTGTTTGATTATTTGTTTTATTGATAACAGTAATATCTTTATTGCTTTCAACACTATCTAATAAATTAATTAATTCATATTCATCTTGATCATTAAAGAAATCATAATCTTTTTGATCAATAACAAGTGGTAAAATACCATTATTAATTAAGTTCGAACGATGAATTCTTGCAAATGAAATAGCAAAAATTGCTTTGATCTTTAAATAATTAGGAACAAGGGCTGCATGTTCACGTGAAGAACCTTGACCATAGTTATCTCCACCAACAATAAATCCTCCTCCATTTTCAATACATCTATTATAGAATTGATCATCTACTTTACAGAAAGAGAATTTTGCTAGATGTGGAACATTACTTCGATATGGAAGTAATTTAGAATCTGATGGTACGATATGGTCTGTAGAAATATTATCTCCTACTTTTAAACATACTTTACCAGTAAAGGTGTCAGGCAATTTATCTCCACGAGGAACAGGTTTAATATTTGGTCCCATATATACTTCATTTTGAGGATCATATTCATCAATAAAGAAATTCTTATTCTTCACAAATGGTGTATTTTCAATATCATCTAAATACATATCATCTTCAAATTCATCTGTTAAATAACCTTTGATTGCACTTAAAGCAGCAACTTCAGGTGATACTAAATAAACACTAGCATCATTTGTTCCTGAACGTCCTTTAAAGTTACGGTTGATAGTTCTAAGTGAAACACCTTTAGAAAGTGGTGCTTGTCCCATACCAATACATGGACCACAACCGCATTCAAGAATTCGAGCACCAGCAGCAACCATGTCCGCTAAAGCGCCACATTTAGAAAGCATTGCCAGAATACTAGAAGAACCTGGAGCAATAACAAGTGATACATGAGTTGCTACTCTTCTTCCTTTTAAGATTTTAGCTGCTTTTAACATATCTGGAAGTGATGAGTTTGTACATGAACCAATCACTACTTGATTGATTTTCATTCCTCTTAATTCACTTACTGGTACAACAGCATCTGGACTATGTGGTTTGGCAGTTAATGGTACTAATTTTGATAAATCAACGGTGATTTCTTCATCATATGTAGCATCTTCATCTGCTTTTAATTCAACATAATCTTCTTCTCTTCCTTGTTGAATTAAATATTCTTTCGTAATTTCATCTGTTGGAAAGACAGAAGTCGTTGCTCCTAATTCAGCCCCCATATTACAAATAGTTGCACGATCTGTTAATGATAATTCTTTTAAACCTTCTCCAGTGTATTCAATAATCTTATTGACTCCACCTTTGACAGATAATTGTTGTAAAATATATAAAATAACATCTTTAGCCGAAGCCCATTTTGCTTTTTTACCTACTAAATTCACTCTAACAACACTTGGACATTGTAAATAATATGTACCTGTTGCCATTGCTACAGCGACATCTAATCCTCCTGCCCCAATAGCAATCATTCCCATCGCACCACATGTTGGTGTATGTGAATCAGAACCTACTAATGTTTTTCCTGGTTTTGCAAAGTTTTCTAATTGCAATTGATGGCAAACACCATTTCCTGGTTTAGAAAAAGTAATTCCGTGTTTTTTTGCTACACTACGAATAAACTCATGATCATCCATGTTTTCAAATCCTGTTTGTAACATATTATGATCAATATATGCAACTGCCTTTTCAACCGCTACATGTTCAATTCCCATTGCCTCTAATTGTAAATAAGCCATTGTCCCTGTTGAATCTTGAGTTAATGTTTGATCAATTTGAATCCCTATTTGTTGACCAGCGACTAACTCACCACTTTTAAGTTTAGTACTTAAGATTTTATACGCTAAATTCATTATTCTACGTCCCCCTTATTACGATTGTATACAATTATACATTCCATGTGTATTATTGTAAATACATTCTAAGCAAATAAAGGTATTTTTTTACGTATATTCCATTAAAATTGTATATTGTATACAGTTATCAATCATTTAAAAAGGGAGCAAAAGCTCCGCTTTTTTTATAAATCTAAGGCATATGCAATCGCAAGTTTTGTTGTATCTACGATTGAATCAATATGACAACGTTCTTTACCATGTGAATTGATCACAGCCATACCAAATGCTGCAGCATAAACATTATTACCTGCACGAATTGCAGCATTAGCGTCTGTTCCATAATGGAAGAAAACATCAACACAATAATTTAAGTTTGTTTTTTTAGCTTGGTTGATAATTCTTGTAGTAAGTTCTCTATCATATGGAGAGTAGTTATCTTTAGCACAGATACTTACTGTTTTTTCATCAGCATGATAATCAGGCCCAATTAATCCAATATCTAAAGCAACATATTCTTCTACTTCTTCTGGTACATAAGCTCCACCATGTCCGATTTCTTCATAAATTGGGAAAGCTAATAATGTACGATATTTTGGTTTTAAGTTATTTCTTTTGAAGTAAGCCATTACTTCAATTAAAGCAGCAACAGCAGCTTTATCATCAATATAACGCGAAACAACATATCCTGATGGTGTATATTCAAAATGAGGATCTACAGAGATCACATCACCATGATCAATACCTAAAGCCATAACATCTTCTTTAGAATGAACATCTTCATGTAAGATAACTTCCATATGGTCTTCATCTCTTGGCATTGTTCTAGCATCTTCAAATACATGAACTGAGTGAGCTTTACAAATAACCATACCTCTATATTTACGTCCATCTCTTGTAATAAGAGTAACGCCTTCACCTTCCATACTGTGGTAGTTAACACCACCTAATTGTCTTACAATTAAATGACCGTTATCGTCAATATGACGAACAACTAAACCAATTGTATCTAAGTGAGCACCCATACATACTGTTTTAGAATTATCTTCACCTTCTAAAGTAATGTAAGCTGTTCTTTTACGATCATAAGTCACTTCATAACCAAATTCAGCTGCTTTTTTTTCTAATAAAGCACCAACTTCTTCATAATAGCTTACTGGACTTGGTACATTAATAAATTCTTCACATAATTCAACTAATTCTTTTTTGTCAATATTCATTTCCATTTTATAATACCTCTTTTACTTTTTATCATATAAATGACATGCACAGAAATGACCTGGTTCTACTTCTTTAAAATCGGGTCTATCTGTTTTACAAATATCCATTACTTTCGGACATCTTGTACAGAAACGACATCCTTTTGGTGGGTTGGCTGGACTTGGCACATCGCCACCTAAGATTTGTTTATCTTCAATTCTTTCTTTTCCGATCCTTGGAATTGCTGAGAAAAGTGCTTGAGTATAAGGATGTAATGGTTTGGCATAAAGTGATTCTGTATCAGCCATTTCCATCATATTACCTAAATACATAACCCCTACTCTATCCGCAATATGTTTTACAACACTTAAGTCATGGGAAATGAAGATATAAGCAATACCCATTTTTTCTTGTAATTCATTTAATAAGTTAATGATTTTTGCTTGAATTGAAACATCTAACGCTGAAACAGGTTCATCACAAATAATCAATTTTGGTTGTAAAGCAATTGCACGGGCAATCCCAATACGTTGTCTTTGTCCTCCTGAAAATTCATGAGGATAACGATACATGTAATCTAAATTTAAACCAACTTGTTTCATAACTTCCACAACACGTGCATCACGTTCTTCTTTTGTTTTATAACATTTAGCGATATCAATTGGTTCAGCAATAATATCTTTAACTGTCATACGTGGATTTAAAGAAGCATAAGGATCTTGGAAAATCAATTTGATTTTATCACGTGCTTCTTGTAATTCTTTACCTTTTAAGCTTGTAAAATCTTGACCATCTAAGATAACCTTTCCTTCAGTTGGTTCAATTAGACGGATTACACTTTTACCCATTGTTGATTTACCACATCCAGATTCACCAACAATCCCAAAAGTTTCTCCTATTTTAACATCAAAGCTAATATCATCTACCGCTTTAACAACGCTTTTTTTACCTCTTAAAGAAGATGATTTAATAGAATAATATTTCTTTAAATGTTCTACTTTTAATAAAACGTCTTGATTATTTTCCATTTCCTACATCCTCCTTATTCCATCTTTCATGATATTTCCAACAACGAACTAAATGGTTTTCACCATGTTCCATCATTGCTGGACATTCTTGATGACAGATTTCTTTAGCATGTTTACAACGTGGTGCGAAGAAACATCCTTTTGGAAGTTCATAAAGCATTGGTACAGAACCAGGAATAACTTCCAATTCTTCTTGATCATCGCTATCGATATCAGGGATTGATCTTCTTAGACCAATAGTATAAGGGTGTAAAGGATTTTTAAATAAATCTTCTACATTTGTATATTCTACGATCTTACCTGCATACATGACAATCACGTTATCTGCCATTTCTGAAATAACACCCATATCATGTGTAATTAATAATACGGCTGTATTTAATTCTTTTTTCATTTTATTAATTAATTTTAAGATTTGTGCTTGAATAGTCACATCTAATGCTGTTGTCGGTTCATCACAAATCAATAATGATGGATTACAAGAAAGTGCCATCGCAATCATGATTCTTTGTCTCATCCCACCAGATAATTGATGAGGACAAGAAGCAAATACTTTTTCAGGCATTGGAATACCTACAAGTTTAATCATTTCTAAAGCACGTTCTTTAGCTTCTTGTTTACTCATTTTTTCATGAGTTAAAACAGCTTCCATAATTTGTTTTCCAACAGTAATAACTGGATTTAAGGATGTCATTGGCTCTTGGAAAATCATTGAGATTTCTTTACCACGAATATCTCTCATTTCTTTAGGAGATTTCTTTAATAAATCTTCTCCTTTATACATAATTTCACCAGCAGTAATTTTACCTGGAGGAGATGGAATTAATTGCATTAATGATAAAGCTGTCATACTCTTACCACAACCAGATTCTCCAACAACTCCTAAAGTTTCTCCTGGTTTGATACTAAAACTTACTTCTTGTACAGCAGGAAGCGCTCCACGATCTGTAAAGAAGGTAATACCAAGATCTTTGACTTCTAATAATTCTTTATTTTCACTCATATCTTTTCCCCTTTTTACGATCTTAATTTTGGATCAAGCGCATCTCTTAATCCATCACCTAACATATTGAACGCTAATACTGTAATAATAATAGCTAAACCTGGAATTACTGAATAGTATGTTGCACTACGAATATATGGTTGTGAAAAACTAATCATTGAACCCCAGCTTGCCATTGGTGCTTTAACACCTAAACCTAAGAAGCTTAATGACGCTTCTGACATAATTGCATTTGGAACACCTAATGTTACAGTAACGATTAATGTTGATAAACAGTTAGGTAATAAATGTTTCATGATAATTCTAAAACTATTTCCACCGCTGACTTTACATGCATCGATGTATTCCATCTTTTTAAGACGCATAACATCCCCACGGATAAGTCTGGCTGTTGAAGCCCAACCTAAAAGACCGAGCGCTAAGTAAAGGTTAATTAAACCTGGTCCTAAAACAAACATGATTGCCATCGCAAATAATAAGAATGGAAAAGATGAAAATACTTGAATTAAAAATGAAATAACAGAATCTACTTTTCCACCATAATATCCGGCACAAACACCCATTGTATAACCAATAACTGTCGCGATAATTTGTGAAATGATACCAACACTTAAAGAAACACGGCATCCATAAATAATTCTTGAGAAAATATCTCTTCCTAAATCATCTGTACCAAACCAATGTTGTCCGCAAGGTTTCATTAAACGATCTGTAAGAACTTGTTTGTTTGGATCATAAGGAGCAATCAATGGTGCAAATAAAGCAATTAAGCATAAAAGAATAACGATGAATAAACATACCATTGCTACTTTATTTTTCTTGAAAATGTTCCAACTGATTGACCAATAACTTTGATATGTTTGATATTTTTTCTTTTTAAACATTTTATGATGACTCCTTTCCTAAACGAATTCTTGGATCGACTACTGTATAAAGTAAATCAACTACTAAATACATAATGACACAAATAACCGCAATATACATAACGCCACCTTGGACGATTGGTAAATCACGTGTATTAATACTATCTACTAACATTTTTCCAATTCCAGGAATTGAAAATACAGATTCTACTAAGACAGATCCTGTTAAGATGTTTCCTAAATCAGATCCTGCAATTGTAATAATTGGAATTAACGCATTACGTAAAGCGTGTTTAATTGTAACAACCCAACCTTTTAAACCTTTAGCTTCAGCTGTACGAATGTAATCTTGTGATAAAACATCTAACATACTTGTTCTTGTAATACGAGCAATACTTGCTGCATATCTTGTACCTAAGGCAATACCTGGTAAGATAAATGATTTAAAACTTTCAATACCTGATAAAGGCAATAAATTAAATTTCAAACAGATAACAATTTGTAAGATGATAGCAATCCAGAATGCGGGAGCTGAAATACCAAATACAGAAATTGTCATTAAAACCGAATCAACCCATTTACCATGATTAACGGCAGGCACAACACCTACTACTACCCCTAAAGCAACAGCTAATATATAAGCAATACCAGCAAGCTTAGCCGTTACTAAAAATGAACTTGTTAAAATATCAATTACTGGTTTATTTTGGAAATATGATGTTCCAAAGTTCCCTTGAAGCATATTTCCTAACCAGCTGAAATATTGAATATAAATTGGTTGGTCTAATCCCATTTCATGTGTAACACGTGCAATCGTTGCTTGATCAGCGAACTCACCCAACATGATTTCAACTGGATTACCAGGCACAATGTTTAACACAAAGAATGTGATTAACGAAATACAAAAAACGACACCAATAGCTTGTAATACACGTTTTAGTAAATACTTCGTCATATTTTTCCTCCTTTTTCCTACAATAAATATATGGAATGCATTGCTGCATTCCATATATGATTAACACTTATTTAATTTCATTTACTATTTTTTAGATAAATCAATATCAATGTTATATAAATGATAAATTAAGTTTCCTAATTTAGCATTTTTTACATATGGTTTAGCAACAAATTGTAACTTACCATAATATAATGGAATTGTTCCATAATCTTCACGAGATAAGATATAATCTGCTTTTTTGTATAATTCAACACGTTTATCAGAATCATTTGATTCTCTAGCTTCTTTCATTAATGAATCGAATTCAGGATTATTGTAGAATACACCTTTTCCTACAGCGTTTTCTGAATAGTAATAAGTATACATTTGGTTATCAGCATCTGCATATAATGGGAACCAACCAAGAACTGTAGCTTGTAATTCACCAGCAGCTCTAGCTGAAGACCAAATACCTGCATCAATTGTTTCTACATTCATAGTAATTCCTGCTTCTTTTAAGTAAGCTTGTAATGCAGTAGCGATTTTTTCTTCTTTTTGTCTAACTTTGCAAGTAAATGTAGGGTTTGAAATACCTGCATCAGCTAAAACTTGTTTAGCTTTTTTAACGTTATGTTCATAAGTTTTTAATTTGTCATCATGTCCTGGAACACCTGGGTTTAAGAATGATGAAGCTGGTTCAGCAGCACCATTTAATACGGTACTACATAATTCTTTACGGTTAATAGCTAATGAGATTGCTTCTCTTACAGCTTTATTGCTTAATACTGGATCATTATTTTTAACTGATAAGAAATATGTACCTAATGGCGTTACTTGAGTAATTTCATCTTTTAAATCACTATCTTTATATTGATCTAATAATGAAGTATCTAAGTCACACATATCAATGTTACCTTGTTCATATTCCATCATTTTTGTACTGTAGTCATCAATATAAACAATTTCTAAACGATCTAAGTTAGGTTTTTTACCATGATATTTTTTATTTGGAACCATTACAACTTTAGTTTGTTCATCATTTTCTTTAATTACATAAGGACCAGTACCAATTAAGTTAGTTCCTTTACCCCAGTTTTCACCAGCAGCAGCACATGCATCAGAAGGATAAATTGAAGCATAATCCATACCTAAGTTAGCAACAAATGGCGCAAATTTGTAATCAATATGTAATTTAAAAGTGTAATCATCAACTGTTTCAAAACCACTTAATTCAGTAGCTTTACCATCTAACATATCTTGAGCACCAGTAATCATGTTGTACATATATGTATTTGTACATCCTGTTGCTGGTGTAAACATTCTTTCGAATGTATATTTAACATCTTCAGTAGTTAAATCAGAACCATCTGAGAATTTAACACCTTTTTTAAGTGTAATTGTATAAGTTAATCCATCATCAGATACTTCTGGCATATCTTTAGCAAGAACACATTCTTCTTTATTGTCATCATTCCAACAATATAATCCTTCTAATACGTTGTCAGCAACAGAAGAAGCCCCTGAGTTAGTGTTAGTTTGCATATCTAAACCAACTTTTGGATTAGATTGACCAAAGCGAAATATTTTTTCGCCACTTTCTGTACTTTTGCTTGAGCTACTTGAACCACCACATCCAGCTAAGGATACAGCCATTGCAGCAACAGCAAGAACAGATAAAGATTTCTTTAATAAGTTCATTTCCCTTTCCTCCTAGTTTTAACAATTCCCTACTTAAACCTTCTTAAAGCACCTTTGTATTATATCAAAGGGCTTTCTTGATTTCAACAGAATGTTGCATTTTTGTATACAATTAAGAACAATTATCTAATTTCATACCTTATTATCATACTTTTTTATGTTTTTTTGCAAAAAATGTTCTTGTTTATGCAAAAAAGCAATATCCAATCCATATGGATATTGTTTTTTATTTTAAAGCATACTTGTCATTCCACCATCAATAACAAGTAATTGTCCTGTTGTATAAGTACAAGCGTCACTTGCAAAGTAAATAAGTGCTCCGTTCATTTCACCTTCTCGACCAAATCTCTTAAGAGCTACTCTGTTTTTTAAAACAAGAGAACCTGGTGCATCTAAAGCATCATGTGTCATTTCTGTATCATAGACACCTGGTGCAATCGCATTAACAAGAATACCATAAGGAGCTAAATCTCCAGCCATGGCTTTTGTAAGATTGACAACCCCACCTTTAGCCGCAAAATAACTTACTTGAGCAGGTCCAGCTTGAATACCACCAACCGATGAAATATTAATAATTCTTCCATATTTTTGTTTCATCATAATAGTTGAAACTTCTCTTGCCATGAGGAAAACACCTTTTAAATCCGTATCTAAAACTTTATCCCATTGTGCCGTTGTATGATCATGAAGACCACTTGAGTATTCAACAACGCCTGCATTATTGACAAGAATATCAATTTTTCCAAAATGATCTACGACAGCATTAACCGCATTTTTAATACTTTCTTCATCTGTAACATCACATGAAACAGGTAAACAATCTTGTCCATTTTGTTTCAATTCTTTAGAAAATTCTTCTAATCTTTCTTTTCTACGTGCAAGGATAGCGACATCGCATCCTTGTTCACTCAATGCTCTTGCAAATTGTTGTCCAAGTCCACTTGAAGCTCCTGTAACAACCGCTACTTTCCCTGTTAAATTAAAACTAATCATCTTTAATATCTCCTATTCCATCACACGGATTGCATGATATCCCTCATGAATTGCAGTTAAAATTTTTCTTGGTGCAACAGCATCTCCAATAACAGCAACTTCATCATATTTTTCATCTAATAATTCTTCTAATTGATTATTAGGTCTAAATCCAACAGCATTTAAAACAGTATCACATTCAAGCGTCATTGTTTGTCCATCTCTTTCAAATGTAACACTTGTTGGTGTAATATTTGTTACTTTAGCGTTTGCTTCAACTTTAACACCACGGTCTTTAACCATTTTTCTTAAATGTTGATCGTTGTTTAAACAATGGTTTGCTGTAAATAAGATGTCTGGACACATTTCTACTAATGTCACATCTCCATCTTTTCCAGCAATATCACAAGCAGCTTCTGTTCCAGCAAGACCAGCACCAATAACAACAACTTTTTTACCAACTGTTGCTTGATGTGTTAAATAATCACTCGCAAGAACTGTTGTATCAATACCTGGAATTGGTGGCATAGCAGGAGTTGAACCAGCAGCTAAAATAACTTTGTCATAATCTCCTTCAAGATTATCTTTTGTAATTGCTGTATTTAAATGAATATTAACTCCTAATTTTTGACATTGTGTTTCTAAGTATTTAATTAATTTTAAAACATCCGCTTTAAAATCAGGACCACCTGCAGGCCATAAAGTTCCACCTAATTTATCTTCTTTTTCATATAAATCAACATCAAAACCACGACGTTTTGCAGTAATGGCAGCCATCATACCAGCTGGGCCTCCCCCAATAACTAATACATTACGTTTTTGACCATTTGGAAGTGGTAAAGCATAGGCTTTTTCTGCATAACATAATGGGTTCACTGCACAATAGTAGTGTTTTCCACTAAATCCAGCAAGTAAACATTCATTACATCCAACACATGGAGCGATATCTTCTTCATGATGTGCTTTGACTTTTTTAGGCCAATATGGATCAGCTAACATTTGATGAGCAAGTCCTACATAATCTAAAATACCATCTTCAACAGCTTTTTTAGCCACTTCAGGATCTTTTAAATTACCATCACCTAATACTGGAACACTTACAATATCTTTAATTGCTTTTTGTACATCAAGTTTATATCCTTCTTTACTATAAACAGTTGTAATCGCTTGGAACCATTCTTCATAACATCCTGTATCAACATGTAAAGCATCAACCCCTGCTTTTTCTAAGATTTTAGCCATTTCAATACCTTCATCAATGGTTCTAAAGCCTTCTACTCTTTGATGTGGTGTAAATTTAACAAGTACAGGCATTGTATCTGGAACGTTCTTTTTAATTGCTTCAATACATTCCAATGTAAAACGCATACGATTTTCAAGTGTTCCACCATATTCATCTGTTCTATTATTCCATTGAACAGAATGGAATTGATCTAATAAATATCCTCCATACGCATGTAATTCAACGCAGTCTGCACCAGCATTTACAGCAAGTGAAGCACTGTACCCTACTTTTTCTACTAAATAATGAATATCTTCTTTTGAAAAAGGTTTACAAATTAAATTTGGGAACCAGAATGCACCTACACTACCCGCACTATAAGGTGGTGTAAAAGGATCGGTAAATTGTTGACGTCCTAAACCTGGTGATAATTGTACACAGACTTTTGCTCCATAAGCATGACATCTTTCAATTAACATATTTAATCTTTCTACATGATGGAAATCAGAAAGTTCTGTACATGGTCTTGGTTCATATTTTGTCGAAACAACGTTAGCACCTGTAATAATTAAACCAGCGCCACCTTTTGCTCTTTCTTCAAAATAATCAATACCTTCATTACAATAAGCTCCATCAGCTTCTCCTGTTGTTCCCATAGGTGACATGAAAATTCTGTTTTTTAATTTCATTTTACCTATGTATGTCTTATCAAATAAACTCTTAGCCATTTTCTTTTTCCTCCTCTACCATAGTAAATGTTTATTTAACTCAAGTAAATTATATAACTGTAAAAATAAATGTCAACGCTTTCATAAAATAAAAGTGAATTTTTTAACAAGCCTCTTTCCA
>OGQJ01002489.1_pt1 | contig 14093 bp, 29 predicted proteins | sample 1553161 | NCBI WGS metagenome assembly OGQJ01 (sample SAMEA2579923, study PRJEB22360) | human gut metagenome | biome: human gut; feature: human-associated habitat; material: faeces | place: Denmark | collected 2008/2010 | reverse complement strand
AACCCTATGGAGGATATATCGGTCCTATAGTTTTGAAGGGTTTTACTTTTGAAAATGGTTATACTGATTATATTCATTCTGGCGATGGAGATTTCTTAACAGAAACAACTCTTTGGGATTTTAAAGTATCTATTCATCATCCAAGCAAAGACCATACACTTCAAATTCTTGTTTACTATCTTATGGGACTGCGCTCAGAAAACTCTACTTATTTTGAATCTATACAGAATCTTGGAATTTACAATCCTCGCTTACAGAAAGTTTACTTAATCAACATAGATGAAATACCACAGTCAATTATCGAAGATGTATGTGAAAATGTCATTGGATATGATTTTCAGTGAACTACTCGGCACATCCGCTTCGCTCATGAACCGAGAATTCTTGGATGGTCTCTTAAATTTTGAATAATCTATTACTACATATTGAACCTTTCCACCAACTGCACGCTGGTTCTTTGGATAAAGATTCTTCTCTAAAAGTATTTCATTTTTTACAGATTGAATGCATGTTTTTAGGGCTTCTTCTAGAGAAGAAAACATATCTGAACAAGTAAAATCTCTCAACCCACTTACGATATGCTCTTCTTCTCCAGATGTTATAATATCTAATTCATTTTCTTTATAAAATTCAATAAATGGTTTATTGTTATGCATGATATCTACTCTATACAATGTCTTTTTGTAGGCAACCATCAGGCGCATGTCCTTGTATTCTCTATCACAGGTAATTTTGAGGAATTCAGAGTATTTTTTCACAATATCAGCAATATTTTTATCTGATACAGCCCTAAAATATTCCAATAATGCCCCATTAATATCCACCAATTCTTTCCCTACATATACCTGATTGATTCCTGTGATTTCAACGCATAAAACATTTGGTATTAAACAGTGGATTTTTTTGTAACATACAACACCCCCAGCTGTATAAGCTAATATCAGTATATTACAATAAAAAAATAGTGCACATGATGTATGTACACTATCTATATTTTATCTTTCTCGTATATTAAAGGTTTTTCTTAGTCATAATAAAATCCTTCAATAAACCCTAAATGAGATTCCCACTCGAAATCATTCGGCAATGCATATGCGTATTTATTTTTTATCTCATTAATCATTTCCGATTCATTAATATAGCCAAAAGATAGATTTTTGTAGTTAATTTTATTTTCACATAATAAAAATAATGAAAAATAATAATGTTCATTATCTTCTTCTCCATTCATGGCTGTAAAGACTACCTCATCTCTATCTCCATATAGAGAAAATTGTCCCTCATAAACAACAATATCTGAATCATATAAATAATTTCCAATATTATTTAAAAATCATCAATACTGTATTCTTGTTCATCTTTTCCAATAAATATTTTTTTATTCATATTCTCAAATTCTTTTAAATCAATATATGGAAATAATTCTTTTGAATATTTCACATGTAGTAAAAAATACCTCATTTCTTCTTTGTTTAATGCTATCCCGTATTGTGGGTTTATATAATTTACATCTACAGACATTAAAAGTCCTCCTTATCTAATATAAGTGTTTGATAATAAGTATATTTATCGCCAACAATATGACTTCGAACTTCATTTAAAAGTTTTTTACATTGACTACTTTCTTGGGTTGAATCATGAAGAGATTCTAAACATATATCAATTGTATCTAATATTGTTGGTTCGAAATTATTGTTGATATCATAAGAAACAATTTGAACGTCATTATATAATTCTTCAATTTGATTATCAAGAATATATTGTTTTATTTTTTCCCAAGATTGAATTGAAGAGGTTTCTCTTGCAATCATACATTCACATCCTTTTTGTATTTGTTTTTTCTTATATATTTCTTTTTATTCTTTTGTGGAGAAGGGACTCTATGTTTCCCTTCCACAAATAATGCATACTTTTCCTCATCAGTATATTTTGTTAATTGTTTTTGACGAGGTTTTATATGGATATTTTTATTATCCTTCATATTTCATCAACCCTTTCATGACCTTGAATCTAATTCCTGACAGAATCTTTTATATTCTTCTTTAAGTTCTAAATATTTTTTAGCTTTTTCAAGTGTCTTTTTGAAATTGGATATAGATTCTTCATCTACTGATTCAGATTCCTCATACTTTTTAAGATTTTTCTCAAATTCCTCTAAATCCCAAAATGTGTGGAAAGAACAATTACCTGAAATGAGATAATTTAAACCTTGCAATATCCTTAATTGAGATTTTTTAGCTCCATTTTTTACTAAATATGAACCACTTGGATATTTCCATTCAAATCCTAAATAGATATTGTTTATTTTATCAGCATCTTCATATTCCACATAGTCCCTTTTGGACACCTCATGATAATCCTCAAGATTTCCCAAGAATGTAAATAAATGGAAATTACTCTCAGTGAGTTCGGGTGATGAATTATAGTAATATTCACTGTATGCCTTACTAATTGTATAAGTCCCACTTTCTGAGAATTGTTTGAGTTTTTTAATCGCATTTTCATAGTTGCAATACATGTCTATCTTGTATGTATCTACCATATGAACTTTGCCTGTCTTTTGATTAAATACAGGTACAAAAAGTCCATAATGCTGGTCATATCCATTAATTCTATCTGTTGATGAACAGATTTTACTCGGATTGGCTTCATAAATCCCTCCAAAAATCACTTTATTTCTCATATCTTCCATTCCTTATTTCTCCTTTTCATAGACGACATATACATATGTACCATCAGAAACCATTGATACAATTTTACTTCCTAATTCAAGTTCTTCTGCAGTGGCTCTAATGAAAGAGTCTTGATACAAGTACTGCTTTATATATTGTTTTGTCTTTTTAACCGACTTTTCTTTAACTAGTTTAGGTAATGTTACTATTAGTACATCTGCTAACTGTTGGCCTTTGACTGTATCCCAAAAACTATTATTCATTGTTTTTTCTCCTTTATAGTAATGATTTATTTTGAAATGATAAAATATTGTTATCTCCAACAATACAAAAATCAAGCAATTCAATCTGTAACATTTCACCATATTTTTGAAGTTCCTTTGCTAATTGTTTGTCTTCCGCACTAGGACAAGTATCACCGTTCAGATGATTATGAACGCATATGAAACGATATGCATTACATAAAACTAGACTTTTAAACATTTTCCTAGGAGTAACAATTTTAATATCTGATTCTCCTCCAAATACTTCAAACACCTCAATAATTCTATTTCTTGTATCTAAGGCGAAAAGCATCATTACTTCTTTATGCTCTTCATTCATTTTTAATTTCTTTAAAAATACATCCTTAACATCATCTACTTCGTTAATCATTTTAGGACCATATTTTTTGGCATCTTCTTTATAAACTTGATTCATAATACACCTCTTTTTCATGTTTCTTATGGAGCCTTTTTATCAAAAAACGACTTAGTGTTTCTATATTACCTTCCAGAAAGATATAATTTACAACCTTCCTTTAATTGAATCTCTCTTCCAAAACTCAACCCATATACAGTTTTATCTAGTCCACCTTTTATATAATCCTCTAAGAACTGAAGAACTCTATATCCTTCAAATACATAAGAATTTTCTAGAAAAGAATAGACACCAACTGTAACTGGTCTGTTACACATATCCAACTCAATTTCTGAATTCTTTCTACTTCTTTGATTCATGTTAATAATATTTTTATATTGATTTTGAGCATCAAGTAGTGATATTTGTGAGCGTTTTATTTCTTCTTGAATATAAGACTCAATTGTTCCAAAGAATTCATGAAAATTAATAATCTCAAAATCCTCAAAATTTCCCTCTTCATCCATATCACAACCATATTTTTTCAGATATTTATAAAATCTGCTTGGAAAATCATTGTTTCCAAATAGTTGGTAGTTTTTTCCATCTGGTCTAGTTAAATAAACTCTATAACTCATTTATACGCATTCTCCTTTTCTTTTTTCATTCACAAAAGATATATACTGTCCTCCAATATAATGAATCTCGTTGCAAGCATACTCATCTAAAATTCTCTCAATTTCTGGAAACTTAGATTTATCATCAGTTATTATTGTCAAACTATTTGTTGGAAATCTATCATATTTAAGACGATTTTGACAATTTTTACACCTACAATGTTTAATAAATTCATAGTGTGGAATGGAATAATCCATTTTCCCATCTTTTGTTAATCCATAACAAATCCTATAAGTGTAACGATTGTACGTCCCAAATTCTGCTCCTGTATTTACCCTATTCATATAGTTTTCACCTTTCTTATTATTTCTTTTTATTTCTTTCAAGCAATTTAATAATCTTATCTTTCTTTATCTTCCTATTCATGTTTTAGTTTTTCATTGTCATCAACTAAGTCAGTTACCTTTAATGGCTCAATACCATACCTCTCTAGTGGTTCATCTTTATTGTCATACCATGTGAGGCCTCTTGAATTATCATATTCAAAATAAAACTGATGATAATCTCTATCATTTGTGACAGCTAATATTCGCCAATGCGAAAACTTCTGATAACGTCCAAGAATATCCTCTATTCCTAATCTCTTTAAAATCTCATAAAATTCCTGAAATTCTTCTTCTTTTTTGATTTCCACAACATTTCTGGTTGATAGAAAGTCAATAATTTTATAATTATAGGACATATGAGATGCTTTACCATGATGCTTATAGTATATTTCTTCCTTGTCAAAGTTTGTTTCTTTGAGGGCAGATTTAAGAATGTTGACGGTTTTTTTGACATATTCAATATAATATTCCTGATAATCATTTTCATTTACACTTATTCCTGGTAAAATATGAACAATTTCGAACCAATTTGGAACATAAAAACCCTTCTCATATTCCTCTATTAAATACTCACCATTAAGAAGGATAATTTCATCATCTAATTCTTCAAAAATTTCAAGGATATCTTCCTTAGTTAGATTATCTCCAAATGTTTTTACCTTTCCAATGACTTGCCCATCTAAACATTTAGCTGTATCTAAAACCTTCTGACATACTTCTAATAGATTTTCTAATTGCTCTCTTGAGACAAGGCTTTGCTGACGTTCATCAATGCCATTCAGTACATTTTGAACAAACCATATATGAATGGCAGTTGCTTCATGCCAGTATCCAATTTCTTCATCACAATATTCATCACAACCTTTTTGTCTTCTTGTTAAATACATATCTAATTCCATTGTTTTATCCTCCTTCTTTTGTGTAAAACAAAAAAGAATCTGCCCTTTTTGAACAGATTTGTCTCGTTTATATTACTCTTTCATTGTAACATATTATCTTTAAATAATGAGAAATATTTTCTGACTATGCCATATAGATTTAACCTTTATTGTACCAATGATAGAATTCCTGCAGATGTATTGGAGATATACTATCACTCTTAAACAACTCCTGATAGACTCTCTCCATTTGATTACAGACAACTTCAGGAACAGGAATTTGTTTCAGGTATTGATTAAGAATCTTATTATCATCATTATCACCTACAAATAAATCCTCATAATTTCTTGTTAACTCTACTATATAAATTAGCTTAATATAATCATTATTGCTATCAATCAGCAAAGTAATCTGATTATCACTATCTTTATCATAATCATAAAGATAATCACTGCCAATGAATCCATTCTCTAACAGTAGTTTTGCAGAACTATCCTTGCACCAGACATATAATTCAGTTAATGAAGTTAAATCACAATATTTTTTATAATACTCTCTGATATTCTGATTATACAATCCTATAGGAACATCTATCATCCATCCTATAAATCTGTCACATTGAACCTTCATTTTATTTCCTCCTTCACAACAAAAAAAAGATATGTCTATAGACATATCTCTCGTATATAATTACATATATATTATATCATACTCTGAAATCTAAATCTTCATTCAATACTTTATCAATATCCCTTAAAATTTCAATACAATCTAAAAACTAATTTAATTCTTTTTCAGTTTTCTATAAAACCCCCATAAATTCCTCATCATCCTTTTCAGGATAAAGAATCATAAAAGCTTCCGTAAGGTTCCTTTGAGTAATCAATTCATAAAAATTGAGTGCAATCTGAATAATAAAATCAATCTTTTTAACATCTCTTAATACCTTCATGGTTTGTTTATCGTCATTAAACTCTTTAATGACTAATGGACACTCCCCTCCTCTTTGCATTCCTCTTGGATAATAATCAGGATAATGATAAGGTTCAATGAGTTTATTAAGGGTAGTTATTGTTACTTTTCTAATATTCCATTCCCCATGAATAAATGATGAATTGAAATTGACAGTATTTCCACCCTCTGGATAATCATGATAAGCTTTTTGATAACGTAAAACCTGGTAGATATCATAGGCTCTTTTTGCAATAAATGGAGTATCTATATTCCAAATGCCTAAAGAAATGTTAAAATCACTTCTAGCTAAGTGTGGAATACAAATATCTCTTAGCTTCTTCAAGTTTTTTATAAGATATGAGCATCGAAGGTCATAGAATAAATACTGGTATCTATAAATTTTTACTCTTTCTTCATATTGCCCACATAAAACTCTTGAATAAAAGTCCAAAGCATTTAATATGTGATTTAATTCATCATAAGTATATGTTTTTTCTCTCATAAGTCCTCCTATATTTGTGCTTGCAGTTCATTGAATTGAGTAAAAATATAATTCTTTCCAATACCACTAAATTTTATAGTTATATTTTAATCTCCATTTCTATTTTTGCCAACAACAGCAAATGAAGTGGCTGCTGTCTTATATTTATATCCATTGCTATATGCAACTTCTCTAAGTTTCTGAAAACTAGATAACTCCGCCTTTTTCATATTGAGTCCATCAATATCTGCTTCTAATAAATAAATATCTGCTTCTAGCTTCTGTTTATGTATATTGCTTGTGGCAAGATAAGAATCTGTTATAGTCATGCCAAAAACGAATAATATAGATGTAACTATGAATAGTCTTTTTGTAAATCTTGTAAATCTACACCCTTTCTTCTTTCTTTTCATATTCTATTCTCCATCCTAAAAATAAACAGATTGACCTGTTTTCTTTTGCTTTTTTTGAAGCGTTGGCTGATAATGAGCCAAATCCTCAATAACTTCCACTAATTCCTCCTGTGTTAAGTCGTTCTTTGCTTCCTCAATGCTAAGTGAGCAGTAATCCTCATCATAGACTTCTTTTGTCTCCAGTGAACATTCTATGTTATCAAGTTTATAATGATTCTTTAAAAATAGCATTATTTTATCTTGGCAACAGTTTAGATATTTATTTAAGGAATAAATCTTATCATCATGCTTTCTGTAGTGAAATATCTTATGAAACTTAATACCCTCCTGTTGCATATCAATAATGAATATTCTGTTGTTAATCAATGACGCATCCAGCATACCTTCATAATTTGGCATAAGTATTTCTCCTATATGATATAAATCAGTTTTGTAAAATTTTCCATGATTTTGAAAACTGATATTTCCTATAAGTTCCTGTTTTGTTTTTCTCATTTTTACCTCTTTTCAATTTCTTCAATAGCATTCATATAATTTCTTACATATATTTTGTGTGGCAAGACTATAACTTCTGTATATCCATCATCCTCTAACCGAAATATTCTACCCATTGAATCTTTATATACTGTACTAAAGTTCCCTCTAAAATCGAGATTTTCTGACTTATATATTTCTTTCTTTAAATTATCAAATTCTTTATTTGCAATCACTCTTCATACCCCTCTTATTTTAATAAATGATTATTCTCCTTATCATTTCCTATAACTTCACACTTATTATTAATTGCAAAGCCTTTCTTTTTACATGTTTTCCAATGATTTTCTTTTTCTGTAAAAACGTAGTCAACAACAAACTGGCAAGCTTTGTTATATCTGACAGCTCCAATGATTTCTATCTTGTTGTATCTCTCATAGAATTTCTTTTCCATTTTTATCGTGAATTCCAATATATTGCTGAAGAATAAAAAAGTTATCTGGATGAATATCACAATTTAAAATGAACTCTCTATACTCATTAACACTTATATAGTTTTGATTTCTTTCATCCCATATTCTAAATTTAATTGGTCTCATTTTTTACCTCCTATAAATTGTTCAATAGTATTTTTAAAATGTCCTATATCTATTTTGTATAGCAAGATTATGACTTATTTCTAAAAATGAAAAAGCCTAATTGCAATAGCAGTTAGACTTCATTTCGTTTCATATATACTTTATTTTACCATACAATTGATTTATTATATTCTTTTTAGATTCTATTTCTTGTTCTTATTTAATAACCTTTCCAGTTTTCCATCTATTCTTTTTTTTCTTTCTGCAGTTTCGTCTTCAAGTTTCGTGTAACGCCCTTGATAAATAAGAATGACATCATTTTCCTGAATATCTGGCATAAATGACTGCTTATAATATTCAAATTCTCCATGCTCATCCTCACATTTTAAATAGCCATCTTCAATAGCTTCAACAATATATTTTTGTGGATGTTCACGAACCTTAAAATCCTCTAAATTTCTCTGACAATTCTGGAATTCCCTTAATGGCCATGCTATATCAGGATTCTCTTCATACATCTTTTCTTTGCTCATAATATCCTCCTTCTACTTCTTATATAAATTCCCTGAATATTCTTTTTCAGTTTGAATAGTATAATGATTTCCATCATCAGTTAAAATAACTGTACCCTGCTTATCTGTTCGATATAACTGGATATTCAATGATTTAAGTAAATCCAAAGTCTCTATATGTGGGTGTCCATAACGTGGAGCATCCTCCTTATTGCTTGAAATAATCACTGTCTGTGGAGAGATTTTCTTTAGAAATTGGGAAGAGTTACTTGTTGATGACCCATGATGTCCTGCCTGATAGACTGTTGACTTCAGTTGGTTTCCCCACTTCTTAATTAACTCCTTTTCAACTCCAGACTCAGCATCCCCAGTAAAAAGATATGAATTATTTCCATGAGTAAGTTTTAAAATGATTGAAGAATCATTTAAATCCTTATACTTTTTCAAAGGACCATAAAACTTGATATTAATATCTCCCAATGTTAATTCTTCACCTACATCAGGAATCCTTACACTAATATTCCTATCATCTAAGACATCCAATAAGCTTTCATATATCTTCGAAGAGGAAGTTGTATTGCTTATATAAAAAGTATCACATTCAAAAGCTTTTAATATCTCTGGAAATCCTCCAACATGGTCTTCATGGGCATGTGTCCCAACAGCGATATCTATTTTATTTACATTTTTCTTTTGTAGAAAATCAATCATAAGCTGACTATCTGCCTTATTCCCAGCATCAATGAGAATATTAAAGTCATTGCCTTGAATAAGTGTTGCATCCGCCTGCCCCACATCAATATAGGAAATTTGAATATTGCCTGTTGCTAATGATTCCTGTTTTCCCATCTGTTTTTCGCAGCCAAATAGTGAAGTTGCTATGAAACAAATAACAACTAACAACGTTACTTTTTTTATTACCTTTCTCATAAAATTCTCCTTATTTGGAAATATTCTTTGTCTGTTAACTTCATCATACATAAAATAGTCAGATATTTCAATTGTCAAATTATGAAAGTGTATCATAATCATGTTCTTCAAAAATAGAGTAGTGAATCGTAAGTCCATCATCATATAAAAGAGTGGTTCCCTTGATAGTACACTGCCCCCAAGATTTTAGTCTTTTATTATGAAGCTGCTTTTTAACATATCGTTCTGCTTCATTCATTGTTGAATATGGCTTACTTTTTTCTGATTCTCCTCTATTTGAAGTCTTTATCACATAATATTTCATAATATTTTCCTCCTTCTACAACAAAAAACTACTTCCTTTTGGAAATAGTCTTCTTATCGTTATAATATTACACTTATATTGTAGCATAATTTGTTTATATTCACTGGAATAAGTCTATCTTCATTCTCTTTTTTTCAATATGATTTTTATATGTGTGAAACAGTCTAATTCTATATCAAATTCATTCTTCACATATTCTTTAATATAGGGTAAAAGATAACTATTTTCATATACAATATCATAACAATCGGGAATAACTCTCTTCAACTCATCTACACTTAAGGGGAAATAATTCTCTTTTGATTCTCTATCCCAATTTTCAATATAATGATATTTCATTAGGAAATGTGTAATAATTTGATAAGAGATGTTTCCAGAGTAAATCTTCCTATAATCTTTCCATAACTTTTCAAGATTGTTAGCTACAATCCCCCTCATGAATTTCTCCTCAAATTCCTGAAAACTCTCAAATTGAAACGGATATTCTCTGTCTGTTGCAAAACACATATCCCTGATAGCAATTTTGTCAAAGCCTATACCAAAAACATTCTTCCAAAATTCCTCAATATCCTCTTTGCTTCCATAGGAATAAACTTCATGGATGACTGAGGATAAGTTCAGGATTTCATCATGTGTTTGATATTCTTGAGTATATGGAAAGATATTAAGAGCATTATCTTTAATCAATTTTAATATTTCAAACACTCTTGAATGAGACAAATAAACATTATTATTTCCTAATTTTTGTTTTGCTAATTCTAACATACTTTCATCAATATCATAGCCATAGATAACTGCATCAGGATAAATGTCCTTTATATACCTTGCTAAAGTCCCATCTGCACATCCATAATCAATAAGCAATGGAGATTTTTTAAGAAAGGGAAGAAAAAACAATTTATCTTCCATACCTACTGACATTCTTGAATTATATACTGCCATATCTTTAATTTTTTCCATTTTGTCCTCCTTCTGCAACAAAAAAGACCACATTTCCATGTAGTCTCTCATTGCTCGTATATATTTACATCTCTATTTTACCATAGATTTAGCTATTTAGAACTCCTTCTATCATTCATATTCCTAAAAAAGACATATCATTTAAGACATGTCTTTAATCGTTCTATAAAATTTTCTTTTCTAAATAACATTCCCTAATATAACTTCTTGGCTGCCAGTATATAGGCAGCTCTGTATTATCAAGATAGTCACAAATCCAGGAATGATAGACTTCTATTAGCTTATCAAACCAGTTGGAATCATCAGAAATATCAATAATCAGTCTCTGATAAACCTTCCCATTATCCCACACAGATACGGTTTGAGAAGTCCCAATTTCTTTTACAGGAAGATGATTATTTTCTATAACTTCTTCAGTTACCTGTAAAATAGGCAAGCAATGATTGACATCAGCGTAATTATACAGATGTTTAAGTTGCTTTAAGCCAATTTTATCAATGATTTCCTTTTTCTTGAGACCAGTTTTTCTAGATATGGATTCGAGTAGACTGCAAATGTAAAAAAGATTATTTCTATTCATCTCTTGTCACCTCTTTTGATTCCAGATATGTTAGACAAGACAACGCTTTAATTGTATGAAAACTTATTTGATGAGTTGGTTTCTTAAATTTTGCTAATTCCATAAAGGCTTCCTTACTAATTGTTCCATCAAGATAATCTTCTACATAGTTATAGATTGTATCATCAGCCATTGGCCCTTCTATAATATCATAATTATGAGTTTTCCCACTTCTACAATCAGCTATAAAATCAAGCCATTCATAGGAAATTTCATCAAATCTCTTAATATTCAAATCATCTCGGGGAACATACTCAAAGCAGTTGAGGTATCCCATACCGTCTATTCTTGTTGCCCAAATAATTGCCTGTTCATCTAAAATAGTACAGTAGAATCCCCAGGAAAAATCCTTGGTAAATCTTGTTTTTCTAATCTCTGGTTCAGAGACTTTTTCTTTACTGCCATGATAAACTATCATTTTATCCATTGTACCAGCTCCTTTCACTATATTTATATATAACTAGCATTCAATACTTATTCTAACTCCTTTTTCAACTTCTTTTTTATAGTATATCATTTTTATTTCTGTATATCCAATTTTATAAACAAAAAGCCTCATAAACAGAGACTTTTAATTTCTATTTAACTTCCTTCCTTTAAGAACGCTTTTAATATCCTTTCCAATAATCTCAAAATCCTTTGCTAAAGCTTTTTTGTCAATTTCTGAGGCTTTCAATGACAGACAATTCCTCTTAAACTCCCATAATATCTCTTTATAATCCATCATATGTAACTCCAGCACTCTTCAAATAATCCTTTAACATCTTTTCTTCTTCTAATGTCATCTCAGACTTATCATTTTCTTTTGCTAACTCCACAAACTGCATAATCGCTGCCTTGTTTGTAAAGATATCACCATCTGGCCCATTTCTTAAGGAATATTTTCTATGATGAGTATTTTTATGGATTCGTAAGAGATGATATTTTTCAGTTTGATAAAGGGAGTAGGGAGTATTTTGAAGGTGTTTATTGCCTAACTTCATAAAATCACTTGTTGATATATTTTTGTTTTCCATAATTTTTCTCCTTATATTTCATTATTTTATTTCCAGTCTAATACGTCAAATAGCCAAACTATCATAAAGTTTCATCACTTATCTTTATCCTCACTGTTCTTTACAAGAATTGCGACATAAATATCATTTGTTACCAGATAACAGCCACTTGCTGATTTTCCAGCAACTTGAATGGCACTGCTTGTAGAAGAAACTGTCCATCCATCTGCTAAGTACTTATTGACTTTATTCTCAAAATGATATTCATTATTGTCTTTAATAACTTTAATTTTTTCCACTGTTTGTCTCCTTTTATTGTTTTAAATAATAATATTTTTTATTCCATCATCTTTAGCCAATGGTTTTTTTGCTTTATAATTTTGAATAATTTCTTTTTCAAAACATAAGTCTTTGAAACCATTAACTTTAACATCTCTAAATGGGCTTGCCCATACATTAAATTCAACTTCTTGAATAGACGTTAATTTTTTATCATTGACATAAAGACATTTATCTTTAATTGTAAATCCATTTTCAATAGAGTGTAAATATTTTATGTCTACTAAAGAATATTTATATTCATCTCCTGAATAGCTTATTGCATCCAATAATATATAAACCTTCCCATTTTTTTCTACAAATGATATAGATATATTTTTCATAATTTTCCTCTTTTCTTATTTCTTTGATGTTAAATCGTTTTTCTTCAATATTGTCCATTGATTATAAATATATATCAACACGACACACAATTTTATCCCCATAACAATTCTTTCCAACCTTAATATGAACTGCTGGTTTGTTTTTATTTTCCAGTGGATAATGAATAATATATGGAGAATCAATAATATATTTGATATCCCCAATTTGAAATATAATATTTTGTTCATTTATACTGATTTTTTCAACAATAAAACAACAGCATTCTTTATCCTCAATATAGGAAACAATTTTATTGATTTTGTAGCTATCGTACAGACTATAAAAAAGATAAATAGATATCCCTACAAGAAATCCCAAGAAAGAATATACCTCCATACTTTTGTTAACAAGGGTTAAAAGTGTTAATAGTATCATATAAATAATAACCACAAAACCCAAAAAACTACTTTTGGCTATATGATTTTCTTTTCTTTGTTTATATGCTTCACAAAAATTTATTTCTTTCATATTTTCAATTCCTCCCATTCAAAACATGGTAAGATATTTCCTACAATTCTTAATGTAGAATCAATTTGATTGCCTTTATTATCCTTAACAATAATATAAGATGCTGTACGTCCTGAAAATGCACCTCCTTCCTTGCATAACTCTTTAATAATCTCAATTTCATCACCTACTTTTAAGTCTTTAAAGAGTTTTGCTTGAGTTTTTCTGAGTATCTTCTTGATTTTAAACTTTCCTTTTAATTCCATCTTTTGTCTCTCCTTTTTTAAAAAACTTTAAATAATCCACCTTTTCCTTCCCATAAAAAATTTTGTTTTTAATTCCACGGTCTCTTGTGGAGTTTTTATAGTATTTATTTGGTTTTGGCATAAATCCTCCTTCTTATCAAAAAAGCGTACCTCATCTGAGATACACTTTTTTCGTTTATATTTACTCTTTTATTCTATCACAGATTTTTTATTTCTACTCAAGATTAGAAAAATAATGAATAGCATGTTCTGCTGCTTCTGGATACATCTCTAAATAATTTTCTA
>OGQJ01002471.1_pt1 | contig 14144 bp, 16 predicted proteins | sample 1553161 | NCBI WGS metagenome assembly OGQJ01 (sample SAMEA2579923, study PRJEB22360) | human gut metagenome | biome: human gut; feature: human-associated habitat; material: faeces | place: Denmark | collected 2008/2010 | reverse complement strand
CCAATTGCAGCAGTTCATATTCTTCAAAATGCGAATTCTGCCGGTCATATTTATGCCTGATTTGGTCAATGGAAATCGGTTTTTCAAAGAAATTCGCCATAATCGCGAAACAGGCCAAGCCCGTGTCTATCATTTGGGGATTTGAATTTTCTTCTGTCATAAATTGCTCACTATCTTATGAGTTGCAATATTTATTTTTAGCAATTTTAAAACGAAACAGAATAAAAAGCAAAGAAAATTTCCAGTTAATATTAACAGAAAATTAAAAAATAAAGAAAAATATTGATTTTATCCATAGGACTCAACAAAGCCAAAAAGAACAATTCTTCTTATGTTAACAGATCAATCAAAAACAATAAAAGCATTCAGTTTATACACCGGCCGCAATACCGTAAAAACAAAGCACCTCAAAACGTCAAAAACCAAAGCGTTTAACCTTTCCTTTCAGAATCAAAATAGGGTACTCGGAAACAAACCGAAATAATTGCTTGTAAACAAACACCGCTCCTGTAAAATACATATGCAGGAATTTCACGGAAAGATACAGGCAATGCAATATACAAACAAATATTCATCTCCTCTCGGGGAAATGTTGATGGCGGCCGATGACACGGGATTGACCGGCTTGTGGTTCATGGGGCAAAAATATTTCGCACTGTATTTAGACAGGGAACACAAAGAGAAAGATTTGCCCGTTTTCAGAGATACAAAACACTGGTTAGACATTTATTTTTCCGGGAAAGAACCAAACTTTAAATTGCCGCTTCATTTTACGGGAAGCCCTTTCCAAAACGAAGTTTGGAAAATTTTATATTCCATCCCCTACGGGAAAACGATGACTTACGGAGAAATCGCCCGAATCATAGCTCTGCAAAGAGGGCTCGCACAAATGTCGGCTCAGGCGGTCGGCAGCGCCGTCGGACACAACGAAATATCAATTATTGTTCCCTGTCACAGAGTTGTCGGCAGTTTCGGAAATTTGACGGGTTATGCAGGAGGAATCGACAAAAAGATAAAACTGCTCAAACTTGAAGGCGCCTGGCAGGAAAGATTTTTCGTTCCGAAAAAAAGCACGGCTCCCTGAAAAACAAACGTCATCCTGTAACCGAGGATACTCTTTTATATAAAAACAACCAAACGACTGCCTCCAAAAACCGGAAGCGAAGGCTTTTCGATATGATACGTGAATATATTCCCCGCTGACAGGAATCGATTATTGCGTCCCCTCTCGTTTTTGCAACATTTCTTTGGCTTTTTCAGACGCCTCATCCTTTTTTCAACGATCCTTGCCGATTATCTCAAAAAACATTTGCCAGACATTCCGGCAAACCGTTAACAAATATGTTAAATATCAGTCCGGTTCGATTGAGTTCAGACCATGCCTGCTCTTTACTCATTTTATCAAATCTGCCGGTTTACGGAACAACGGAAAATGTTTCAGGCCTGTTTATTTCAATATCAACATCATAACGATCATTAATCAGGATGTAACAACAATTATTTTGCTTACATAATTCTAAGTTTTTTATATTTTCTTCCAATGCCGTTTCTTTTGTAAACCATGTATCATCAAAACGTTTTTCAATAATATCGGCATATTTTTTTATATCCGCGAAATGATTTCGTATATAGTTTCGCGTCATAACCAAACAATAAAACAAAATATGTCGCAAATACGGCACATCAAAACCTTTTTTCCAATCAAAAGGAATATAGGCGCCTTCAACAATAAGATTTTGTTTGTTTTCTATGGCGGTTTTTATCATTTCTCTGACAATCGGCCATAAATATTTTTCTAACTTTTCATCATCTTCCGGAGTTAATGACGTATTGTTGCTGCGTATCAATCCCATTTTTAGCAAATCTATTGATAAGACAGGATATTTATATTTTTCTAACAGCTTTTGGGCTAATAAGGTTTTGCCTGTATGGGACGCCCCGGAAATCAAAATTATCATTTTGCCTAAAAGAAAGATTGTTGGTCAATATTTATGAAATAAGCATACTGCTGAACAAATATGTTTTTCAAGCCTATTTAAACAGTTATCAGTTCCTTTTGAAATGTCACATTTTTTGATCGGCAAACCTCTCAATTCACGGTTCTGATTTAACATGTTTGTATCAAAGGTTAACAGAAAAATAGTTCTGCGTCGATATTGAGGCGCTAAAAAACTGCTTTAATTTTCTTAACCGACTACTTTATAAAAAAAACGGCAGTTCTGACTGCCGTTTACATTGATGACGCTTAACCGACGGTTTACGAGACAATTTTTTTATTACCTGATTTCTCGGTTGGCTGTTGAGTGCCATATCTACGGGAAACACTGTCACCATAAGCCTCATTGACAATTTTTTGTTGAACCTCTGCACGATGCCTGTCAACAATGCGATTAGCTTTAATAAACATGACAACAAAAAAGATAATGCCAACGACAGCCAGAGCAGCAGGAAACCAAATCGGATGATTAACAAAATCCCAAATCAAATTTAAAACGTCTGAAAACTTGTCCATACTTAGAAATATTTTAATTGTTAAACATAATTATATAACTTTATTGCAAGTATAAATACTCCAAAGTAAAAATCAAGAAAATTAAATTGACAATTAATCCAAATTTCCAAAAATTCAATTTTGAAATCTGTAATATCAAACTCTGTTAAGCACTTAACTTACAAAAGAAAAACGGCAGCTTTTATACCTGCCGCTTGTAGTGGTGATCCCAACGAGATTGTCCGCGACATTGCTTCGCAATGCTTGTTCCACGGCGCTCATCGGCTATAGCCGACCGGCGTTCTTACGCCCGCCTTTCGCTTGTAGTCGAACTCGTCCCCACGAGTTCAAATCTCTCTCGGGCTCTTTACCACTATAAAAAAACCTCCTTTACGGAGGCTTTTTTATAGTGGTGATGCTGTTAGCCTAAAGTTGCGGAAACCTCCCCTGACTAATTACATTTGGTAACTGGGTATTAAATATCAAATAAAAGCAATATAATATTTAAAATTTTCTAATACCAACTTTAATCTTTAGTATAAAAAATTCTAGTAGGATAATAATCTCCTGTTATATTAGGTAAATCTGTTGCTATTTTTTGAACCTGAAAGTCAATATCTGCCTCAAAAGGAAACATATTTTCGTAATATTTATAAGCAATACATCTCCAATATGAAAACCCTTGATCAAAAATCAAATTAATAGTTTCGCCATTTTCTAGTTCCATAACTAATACCCTGTTATGCTCAAGATATTTTTTATTCTTTTCTTGAATGTCAATTTGCATATCTATTGTGCTAAATAATTTTTTCAGAATATCTTTTCTAGTTGAAGACCTTGGCCATTCATCATAAAATTTTCCGGGAGCATATTTAACATTATCCTCGTTTTCAGAGGTCAATAAGGTAATTTTATCACACGACCAAACATTTGCATAAATGTTCTTCAGTGCTTTGATAAAATTAAAGAACAAACCACAAGACAATGGATTTTTGATATATCTATCTTTGTAAGTGATTTTTTTGATTTTAGAATTGATACCGTTATCTAAACTTTCTGCTAAAATCTCCAACAGTTTTTGCCCAAATAAAATTCCCGAACCATTAGCTTCTGATAAAATATTATACATTTTATCAAAATGGGCATTGGTACTTCTTTTTAACTCAATATTGCTAAAATCAAATTCATTCAGTGAAATATATCCGGATAATATGGATGTATTAACATTACTTCCCCAATATGGATTGACTTGTTTCACCTCATTATCAAAAGACCCATAGGCATAATAGCTAGTCTGGTATGCCGTCAAAAAGTTTGTCATACATTTATGTAAACCTTTCAAAATGTTAGAAAGGCTTACATTTTCAAATGATAGTTCTATTGGGCCAAACTTTTTCTAATATGGGTTGTGGATTTATTAAGAGCTAAACCCATATTTAGTACGCTGCTCTGACCACGAGGCAGGAATTGGAGATTTTAATAAATCGCTTATTTTCAGGCTTTGAGGCTGAGTGCCAACGATAATAGCATCAATAATATCGGGCGCCAGATAAGTTAACTTCATCACTTTACTAATATAAACATGGGCAACTTTTTCTTTGCGGGCTAATTCTCGTAGCGACATGTCGCTGTTTTCGAGTTTATCGCGCCAATTATGAGCTTTGACCAGCGCGTTTAATAGTGTTTCATCCACCGCTGTTTGGCTTTCTTCAGCCGGGATAACCTTCATATGACCACGTTTTCTTGAAAAGCTGATGTGATAAACCAACTCCGCCAAACCAGAATGTTCTTCAGATGCTTGTAAATCCGCCGTTTGAGATTTTTCAAGCAGTAGAGCCCCGAGTGGTAGCAAACGGATAACCAGTTTGTCCTTATAAATGATAACGCGTGAAATAAGCCGTTCGAGGATCTGGCGAAGGCTCTCTTGCGATAAATAAGTAAAGAAGTCTTCCGGAGCTTTTGTTTTTTGCAGCAACTCATTCATGCCGATTTCCGGCATATCCGGTTTGAGATATTTAAGCAGTTCGTTTAACAACAGTGGTGATTTTAAGATATTTTGAATTTTGCTTAACACAAACTTGTCAAGTTCTCCGACCGGAATGCTACCTAATTCACAATGTTGATAGCCTTCTTTGACTGCCTTTAAGGAGACATAATACTCATAGGTGCGGTTCTTTTTTTGAGTTCTGGTCGGTATCATAGAGGAATTACAGCCGCAGCCACACTCCAACATTCCTTTGAGTAAGGCATTTCGCACCACGCGAGAAGGTTTTAGTTTGCCATGGCGATTGCCAAGCCTTGTATTTTCAACTCGTTCCCATAGTTCTTTAGAAATAATCGCTTCTTGCTGACCATCATAAACAGTGCCTTTATGGACAACTTTGCCGATATAAATCGGATTGCGGAGCATATAATCAATTTTTGAAACGGTAAATTCTTTAGCCGGAAGTTCTGTGCCATTCTTTTGTTTGCGGGCATGTATGCAATATCCGCCGGCTTTTAAGAAAGTACAAACATCACGTTCAGATTTGCAAGCGCTATATTTATTAAAAATCAGGCGGACAATCTCTGCCTCAGTTGGGTTAATTTCAAGATGTTTGTTTATGAGCATATAACCAAAGGGAACTTTTCCGCCCATCCACATTCCTTTTTTACGAGAGGCAGCAACCTTATCGCGAATACGTTCGGCACCAACTTCTCTTTCAAACTGGGCAAAAGATAATAATACATTTAAGGTTAGTCGCCCCATAGAATCATAAGTATTAAAATTTTGCGTTACCGAAACAAAAGAGCATTTGTGCTTGTCCAATACCTCAATCAACTTAGAAAAATCTGCCAGTGAACGTGTGAGACGGTCTATTTTATAAACCACAATCATATCAATTTTACCGGCCTCGACATCATTAATTAACCTCTTTAGAGCCGGACGATTGATATTACCACCGCTAAAACCCCCGTCATCATAGCGTTCATCTAACAATACCCACCCTTGATGCTTTTGGCTCAAAATGTAGTTGGCTCCGGCCTCTCGTTGAGCCTCGAGGGTGTTAAATTCCTTATCCAAGCCTTCGTCGGTTGATTTTCGGGTATAAATTGCACATCTGACTTTTTTCTGCTCTTCCATTATTTGCCTCGCAAGTTAAATCCAAAGAATGCACTGCCGGAGATTTTCATGCCGGTAATTTTCTTGGCCATGCCGGACAAGCTTTTAAATCTTTGTCCGTCTAGTTCATAGCCGTTTTCAAGTACGCGGATGACATAATCGCGGCCTTTGTACTGTTTGATGATTTTGGTTCCTATCGGTGCGATTGCGACTTTTTTGACATTTGGCGCCTTGACTGAGATTTTGCTCAAGAAGGAACGACTGGCCGAAGATAAGCCGCCAAACTCCAACTCCTGCATCCGATAAGAAAGTTTGAGGATATAGGCCTCCTTGGTCTTTAAGGTTGGGTGTGCGTTAAAATAGCGCAAGAAAAGCTTCTTTAACTCGTTAATATTCATGGTGTTGAGCATGGCTAAATCTTCCTCAATCATCGGAAACTCCTTTCGTTTCACAATGAATGCTTGGATTTTGCTTATTATCCAGTTCTTTCTGCAATAAATTATCTATACTTTTGTGTTGCAAATAGGCCTTAAATTCAGGCCCAAACAGCATCATAAAATCTTCTAAATCGGTCATATTGTTCTCCTTTTGCAGAAGAACAAGTCAAATTTAAGAAAAATCGTTCTCACTTTTTTTATTTTTTTGTAAACCGCAGTTTGAGCTGGATAATCGGTAAGGTAATCAAGTTGCGAAACAGAATATGCAAACAAATAAAGAAAACTATTGTTTTACAATAATCTGGCAACTGGTAACTAAAAATAGAGAGGTTTCCGGCAAAAGTATAGATTTGGGCATTTTTTCTGCCAAAGAACTGAAAAACACTTTCGATGATTTCCAACGCGGTTACCAACGCACTTAACAAATCGGCGCGGAATAAAGGGCTTTGCGGAAATGATTTAAAACGAAAAAAGAGGAAGTATAAACTTCCTCTTTTCAAATTGGTGATCCCAACGAGATTCGAACTCGTGTTACCGCCGTGAGAGGGCGATGTCCTAGGCCACTAGACGATGGGACCATAACGTCATGTCAGTCTATTACCTCAAATTCACAAAATATGCAAGCACTTTTTCGCCACAAATCAGCACAAGCCCCGATTACTCTTAATTTTAGGTTGCAAATATGCCTCGGATATACAATAAACAGAATTGATAAAATTTTATTATCAACCAAAATAAAAAAAATATGAAAAAACTTCATTATTTTGTTTATGTATCATAGTTTAGCGAGCATTTTTATTTCGTATCCAAACGCGACGGTTTTTATCGCCAAAATAAAAAGCAATGCCGAAAAAACCGGAAAACAAAACCGTTTCACGACCAAAAGCACGACAAAAGTTGCAGACGTACAAATCAAATGAAAAAACTCTGCAATATCATTGTCTTAAATGAAGAATACACAGACGTACCGATTTGTTTCAGCGATCTGGACAGCAAAATATGCCCCATCTGCGCCATTTTGGCTTGCCCAAAAGCGAAAGAGCGCCTTCCCGGAAAAAAGGAATTGAAACCGACAAAAGATATATCGGCAATTGGACACAAGAATAACCAACACAAAAGACCGACTGCACCTGCAACCGGTCTTAATTTTTATAAAAAAACAAAACAGTCCTCCGCTCCGTTCCGAATTTTGACGTCTTCCGGCTATGACTGTTTGCCGGCCAGCGCCTTCTCCCAGGTGCTGAGGCCGATCAGGCTCCAGTCAACGGGAATATGATCAACAATTTTCATATCGGCAAAATAACTGTCCTTGATATTGTCACCGAGCAGCGTTTCTACCATTACCACTTCTTTGGCCTTTTTCAGCTTGTCGCGAATATCGGGATGGATATAATCCAAAATGATCTTTTGTTCGCGGTTACGCAGAAAAACGGCATGGTCTTTGCCGTCATAAATGATTTGCGGCGCAGCGGGATTGTCTTTTTTGGCGGTGAGAAAAATATAAAGTTCGCCGCCGTCGCCTTCTGCCACCACAAACTTTTTTTCGGTTACGTATTCGCTCACCGGCCGTCTCCGCCTATCCGTTCTGCTTTTTGGCGTTCATGAACATGTTCTGCACATTCTTCGCCACTTTGCGCATTTGCGACTTTGCCGCCTCTTTCACCTGATAAACCGGCACGGAATCAATGATTTTTCCGTCACGGTCATAACGGTTGACCACCGTCCCCGTATAGCGGCCGTCCTTATCGTACAGCTTTTCGCCGTTTTCTGCCTGTGCCACCATAAAATGAGTCGCGGAAACGATCATCGTATTCAACGCCGTGCGATCACTGTTCTCCGGACCGTCGAAATGCTTTTCGCCTACCATGCCGAAAGCGCCGCCCATTGAGGCAATTGCCTGCAGCCCGCCGGCATAAATCTGCCCAGCGGTTTCGGCATTTTCAACTTTCCCCATACCTTGCAGAGCTTTATAGGCCAGAAAAGCCGCGGCCAGATGCTTCACTTTGACATTTCCCAACACTTTTTGGTTTAAAACATGCCGGTCGAGGTTATCCATAAACTCCTGCATTCTTTTGATGACGGTTCTGCTTTCGCCCACTCTCATTTTACGGTGCTCCTTATATTATCCTGTTTGTTAACATATCACAATTAGACAAAAAAGTCAACAACAGACACTACCAGTTGATCAGGTGGTTCAAATAAGCATCGACAAAAGCGGCGCGCTGATTCTGGTAGTCGAGATAATAGGCATGTTCCCATACGTCAATGGTCAGAATCGGCGTAAAACCATGGGCAACCGGGGTATCGGCATTGGAGGTCTTGACCACCCGGAGCATATCGTTGTCCTCAATCAGCCAGGCCCAGCCGCTGCCGAACTGGGAAACGGCCGCCGCCTTAAATTCCTCTTTGAACTTTTCCACCGATCCGAAATCGCGTTCGATTTTGGCCTTCAGCTCCGCGCCCGGTTCGCCGCCGCCGTTTTTACGCATGGATTTCCAGAAAAAGGCATGGTTCCAGGCTTGCGCCGCATTGTTGAAAATGCCCGCGGCCTCCGGCTTGCCGACGGTCGAACGGATGATGTCGTCAAGATCCATGGAAGCATACAGGGTATCTTTGATCAGGTTGTTTAAATTGTCGACATAGGCCTTATGGTGTTTGCCGTAATGAAACTCCATCGTTTTTGCCGAAATATAGGGTTCCAGCGCATCCATGGCATAAGGCAGTGCGGGTAATTCAAAAGACATTTGATCCTCCTTGAAAACAAATTGAAACACAACCATTATATAAGCACAATCGGCGCCGTTTCATCAAGACAAATCTGCAAGAACGCCGGCAAATAAAAAAATCCTGTTAATAAATGTTAACATTTCCGAAAAAAAGTTAACATTTATAATTTTGTCATATATGATGACAGACAAAAGAGAATTTTAGCGGCAAGGAGGCTCGAAATGCGTGTTTTATTGGTTGAAGACGACTATGCGGTTTCTCAAAGCATTGAAACCATGCTGAAAAAAGAAGGAATGATCATAGATACGACGGATTTGGGCGAAGACGGACTGGAAATCGGCAAGCTTTATGACTATGACATCATCATTCTCGACCTGATGCTGCCCGACATGAACGGATACGAAGTGCTCAAACGCCTGCGTTCGGCCAAAATCGAAACGCCGGTGCTGATTTTGTCCGGCCTGACCGAACCTGACAAAAAAGTCAAAGGGCTGGGTTACGGCGCCGACGATTACCTGACCAAGCCGTTTGACCGGGCCGAACTGCTGGCCAGGATTCAGGCTGTTGTCCGTCGTTCCAAGGGGCATGCCAACTCCGTCATCCGCACCGGCGACGTCGAAGTCAACCTCGATACCCAGACCGTCAGCGTCAACGGGGAAACCCTGCACCTGACCGGCAAAGAGTACGGCATTATGGAGCTGCTTTCCCTGCGCAAGGGTTCGACGCTCAACAAAGACCAGTTCTTAAACCATCTTTACGGCGGCATCGACGAACCGGAACTGAAAATCATCGACGTGTTTATCTGCAAACTGCGCAAAAAGCTAGAAAAGGCCTCGGGCGGCAAAAACTACATCGAAACCGTCTGGGGGCGCGGCTATGTCCTGCGTGATCCGGACGAAAAAATTTAAGCGTTTCGTTTTCATCAAAAAAGCCCCGTTTGCCGCGGGGCTTTCGGCATTTTATACGGATGTCACGCACAAGCGGCGGCAATGCTCTTTCAGGCACGGCCGGTATGCAGGCTGACGCGGTTGACGTCAAAGCCCAGCTCGTCCACCGCCCGCTGCCACTTTTCCTCGTCTTTGGTCTTAAACAGCAGGTCCGGTGACGGTTCCACCACCAGCCAGTTGTTGTAAATGATTTCCTGTTCCAGCTGCCGCGGGCTCCAGCTGCTGTAGCCGAGCGCTATCAGGTTATAGCGCGGTCCTTTGCCGAAAGCGATGTCGTTCAACACGTTGACGGAGGAAGAAACGGCAAATTTGTCGTCGATCGGCAAAGTTCCCTCTCCGCGATAGTCCAGACTGTGCAGGACAAAACCGCGGATCCGTTCCAGCGGACCGCCCTGATGAAGGACGATCGGCTCAACCGGCGCCGTGCAGCCGATGTTAAACTGGCTGATGAGGTCGGAAAAATAAAACTCTTTCAGCTGTTTGTTCACCATAAAGCCCATGGCGCCTTCCTGATTGTGCATGCAGATATAGACCACCGAACGCGAGAAAACGTCGTCATCTATATGCGGCATGGAAACCAGACATTTGCCGGTAAGATAATTGTTGACCATTTTCACCCGCACCATTACTATTTGTTAAATCATGGTATATATAATAACATGGATCGGGGTATTTTTAAACTGCCAAATAAACGGGAACAATGAAAAAATTTTTTAAAGTAACGGTATTGCTGACGCTTCTTCTGCTCCGCTTCCCGGCGGCGGCGGAAGAAAAGCCCACGGTCATTTTGAACCTTGAGGAAAAGCCGCAGAGCCGGCCGGTCAGCCTGGAGGAAACCGTCACCCGTTTTCTTGATTCCGCAAAATACTTCGAACAAAAATACCCCGGCGAACTGATCGACGGTGACATTCACGAAGACATTGCCCGGCACCATCCCGAATTTACGCCGCAGGAAGTTTACGACTATCAGCAGTATCTGCGCGGCGGAATGAAAGTTTACCGCTATATCTCGGGGCTGATCGACAAATACAAACAAGCCCTGATTACGCCGGAAGAGCCGCCGCTTGTTGCCGACGACAGCGAATATGACCTCAGTTCTCCCGATTTTGACTATATCGACGCCGACGGCACGGTTGTGGTGCAGGACTTCAAAAAAATCATTTCTTACAGTCAAAATCCGCGCGAGATCAAGGCCTATCGGGCCAAATTTGCCAGCGAAGGCGCAAAAACGGGAAAAATGAAAGACTTTGAGGAACTCGGCCACATCTTTTCCCGACTGGAATTAAAAAAAATCCTGTTTTATGACATTTTTTACGACAATCCGCTGACCGGCAACCGCGGAATCGGCAAATGGCAGACCAAGGACGACTTCAAAATCCGGCTGATCACCGTTCAGAGCGGCGTCAACGAAAAGCAAAAAACGGAAGGACTGCTGCATCTTCTGATTCCCGACGGGTACTTCATAACCGCCGTTGACAGCGCACAATACATGAAGCCGGAAATCCGTTTTGACAACTCGGAAAACCTGAAAAAGGCGGAATATACGCTGCCGCTTCCTGCCCGTCTTGCCGGCAGCCGGGAAGACTGGACCGTTTACGTCGGCGAAACCGCCGTTCCCTTTACCGCGGAAGCGGCCGATCCCTCGCGGCCGATGACGCTGAGAGCGGACGTCAAACTCAATTTGTGCCGCAGCAAAGGCCAATGCGAAACCGTCCGGCTGACTCCGGAACTGCAGCTGCAGCCCGGCCATACCCGCGACAGTTCGGTCGCCACCTATGTCCGCATGATGTCCGGCTTCCTGAGGCCGCAGCAGCAGTCGGAACTGAAAATCGGCTCTTTCTCCCTAAAAGAAATGCAGACGGGGGGACAAGTGCTGACATTGACCGTTGACAGTCCGGAAACGATAGAATCGTTTAACATATTCGTCGGCAACGATGCGGGACTTGCTTTTGAGCGTCCCCGGGTTCGCATTGACGGCAGCCGGGCCACCGTCCGCCTGCTGCCGCTTGACGACAAATCTGACGCCGAGGGAAAAGAATTTGAAATTACCATTGAAGCCAACCGCAAATATGTTTTGCGCCAGACGCTTTCCCCCGTCCGCGGCAATGCGCCCGAACCCGACCGCAGGAATCTCCTGACGGCAATGTTTGCCGCAGCGGTAATCGGCGGTCTGCTGCTCAATTTCATGCCCTGTGTCTTTCCGGTGCTGTCGCTTAAGCTGCTTTCGCTGACGAAATTCGGCGCCCGCAACGCTTCTTCCGTCCGCCGCAGCTTTGCCTTTACCCTGCTCGGCATCTGGCTGTCGTTTGCTTTGCTGGCCGTCATGCTGGCCGGGCTGAAGCGTTTCGGAGAAAACGTCGGCTGGGGCATGCAGTTTCAAAACCCGTGGTTTGTCAGCTTCATATTCTTTGCCGTCCTCCTTTTTGTCGCCCAGATATGGGGTATCGTCGAAATCAGGGTTCCCCGCTTCGTCAGCCACACGACAGACAGCGAAAACCGTCTGCTTCATTTTCTGACTGGCGCCTTTGCCGTGCTGATGGCCACTCCCTGCACGGCGCCTTATCTCGGCACCGCGATCGGTTTTGCCCTGGCCGGAAACTATGTTGACATTTTTGTCATTCTCGGCGGCGTTACCCTCGGATTGTCGCTGCCTTATCTGCTGCTGTGGCTGTTCCCGGGACTGGCGCTTATTCTGCCGCCGCCCGGCGGCTGGATGAAAAACGTCGGCCGTTTCATGCTTTTCATGCTGATGCTGACGCTGCTCTGGCTGCTGCATATCGCCGCCAGCCAGTCCGGTTGGTGGCCGGCCGTTCGTCTGGCCGTGTACGCCCTGCTGTTCTGGCTGTTTTTATGGCTGCGACATCTCAGCCTCAACCTCGACTATGAAAGCCTGCCGCCGGCCGTCAGGAAAAAAGCGGCGGACCGGATGGGGCTGATTTTTGCCGTCTGCGCCCTTCTCGTTTTTGCCGGCGCCTCGGTCGACAACCATTACGCCGCCGCCCGGAAGGAAGAACAAATCAGGCGCGACAACCTTGCTTCGATTACCATGGAAAAGGTCGGACAATATGTCCGGGAGGGCAAAACGGTCATCGTTACCGTCAGCGCCGACTGGTGCCTGACCTGCCGTTTCAACGACATCATGGTTTTTGAAAACCCGGCGGTTAAACAAAAAATCCAAAACCGCGGGGTGGTCATGCTTAATGTCGACTGGACCGTCAGCAACTCGGAAACGGCGGAATTCATGAAAAAATTCGGCCGCAGCGGACTGCCGTTTTACGTTTTGTTCAGCCCGCTCGTTCCCGACGGCATGGTGTTGCCGGAAATTTTAAGCGAACAGGAACTGAAACTGCTGATTGACAACATGAGCCTGTTCAGGCCAAATTCCTGATCGCGTTTCTGGCCAGTTCGTCCACCCGTTCGTTTTCCGCATGGCCGGCATGGCCTTTTACCCAGATCCAGCGGATTTCGTGCCCGCCGGCCAGTTCGTCCAGCCGCTGCCACAAATCGACGTTTTTGACCGGTGATTTCTTGTTGCTGGTTTTCCAGCCGTTTTTCTTCCAGTTGGGCAGCCAGCGGGTGATGCCGTCCATTACATATTTGCTGTCGGTATAAAGGGAAATGTCGCACGAGGTTTTTAACGCCGCCAGCGCGCTGATGACCGCCGTCAGCTCCATCCGGTTGTTGGTGGTTTCCTTTTCTCCGCCGGAAAGTTCCTTTTCAACCCCGCGGCAGCGCAGCAACGCCCCCCAGCCGCCGGGGCCGGGGTTGCCGCTGCATGCGCCGTCGGTGTAAACTTCGACTTGTTTCATGCGTCTCTCCTGCATCATGTTTGTAGTACCTATTATTTAGAGCCATTTTGGCCCGTCTGTCAAGGGGCAGGGCATAATTTACCACCGCCCGGCCCAAGCTTGGAATTGACAAAAGAGGCGAGAAATACTATACTTGTTGCAACGAAATGCGTATAGGGGCGCGCCGTGGGTGCGCTCACAGCGTTCCTGCCGAAGCGCCGCGGTCGCATCGAACAGATGGACTGGACGGGCAAAAGGCTTCCTGCGGAACCAGCAGCGTGGTATAAAACAACGCTGATAAAATGATTTCTATACGATGCATCCGACGGAAGCAGATGCGTTTTTATGCTTCCCTTAATGCAGGGCAGGCTGTCTTCCGGGGCAGACCTGTGCTTTGCTGATTGAATTTTTGGAGGTTTTCGATGGCACAGACAAAAGAACAGAATCACGCTCCCGCTGCGGCCAATGCGTCCGGCGAAAAGCGCCCCCGCACTTCCCGCCGCCCCCACTATACCCGCCGGCCCCGCCGCCCCCAGCAGCCCAAAGAGGCTGCAACGCCCATCCATATCTATCCGCTGGGCGGCCTCGGCGAGGTCGGCAAGAACATTACGCTGTATGAGTGCCAGGGCGACATGATCCTCGTTGACTGCG
>OGQJ01002468.1_pt1 | contig 14152 bp, 16 predicted proteins | sample 1553161 | NCBI WGS metagenome assembly OGQJ01 (sample SAMEA2579923, study PRJEB22360) | human gut metagenome | biome: human gut; feature: human-associated habitat; material: faeces | place: Denmark | collected 2008/2010 | reverse complement strand
ATGGGCCTTTGAGGATACCAGTTAGTGCTGGCGAGCCTCGGTGGGCTGGTTTCCTATGCGGCAAAGGTTCATTTCAAATGGTAGGTAAACGTTATGAATATCGTGCCACTTAATTACAAAGGTGAAATTGTCAGTTTCAACACTGATGGTTGGATCAACGTCACAGGTGTTGCTGAGAGATTTGGAAAACGCATTGATAACTGGATGCGTTTGGCAGAAACGCTTGAATACGTTCGTGCTTTAGACGAAGCGTTGACCGGGAAAGAATCTCAAATTTTACATCCCTCACAATCGAGGTATGTAAAAACCAGCAAGGCACGAAAGGACAGGGGTGGTGGTACGTGGCTACATCCAAAACTTTCAGTTGCATTTGCCCGTTGGTGTGATGCTCGTTTTGCTGTGTGGTGCGACCTGCACATTGATAGTCTGCTTCGCGGTGAACTGACTGAGCAGCAGAAATATGAGCAAGCATGTCGCATTCGCGATGACCGGAAATCAAAAGCCAGCAATGGGGCAAGAGAGATGGCTCGCTGGCGATGGGATAAGCCGGTTATTGAAGCAAATGTTGAGTACTGGCGCGAGCAACTGCAGTTGACTCTCGATATCGCGTGCTGATGGCAAACGCAAAACTGCGTTATCGGAAAAATCAAAGCATTACGAGAACTGAGCAACGGCTATCCATTACAAAGCCCATCTACGGGTGGGCTTGATAATGAAACCGGAATTTATTCTTGGCAACCAGTTACGGCAGTACCACGAAACAACCCAAGCCAGTAAGTGGGGAAATAACACTGGCAGCCACTGAAAGATGAAGCTCCTGCCTTAAGGCAAAAAAGATTCTTTGTGGTGGCGGACTGATGGAAAGACATCGGTTATTGCAGAGGCCATTCAATGAGTGGTCTCGACAATGGCTTATACCCTACACGGGATAACTTAACTGATATCCCTTTTAAAGGATAAAGGTATTCAAGCCTGACACATCATGCGCTGTATCGTCGCCGTATTCCTGCATTAACAGAGACCGCAGCCCGACAGGGAGACTCCTCTGCGCGAGTGTGCGGGGATAATCAAAAACGATACACACCGGGGTTTACCGCGTTAACGGAGCGCGGCGTTGTCCCCTCATAGTCGCCTGTCCGGTGCGATGGTGGAAGAAACCGGATGTTTATCACTATTAATTGATGACACAGAAATGGATTCATTGAATTTCAGCACGTTTTTGTATTCGTGTTATTGAACATCTGTTTATTTTACTTTTAACATATTGATAATAAAAAGAGCTGTAAATCTTTAGATGAGTCGATTTTGTCCGGGGAAGTTCAAATGGATTTTATGCTGACGGTTTCTGGTGTGGTTATCCTGTCCATTGCTTATACTGCAGATAAATATGGCTGCCATTTGTTATCACGTATTGGCGCTTATTGTTCGTTGATGCTGATTTTCTCGTCGCTTTTTTTTGAGTAAGTTATATTAATTATAACAAATAATTTTCTGTGTTATTTTTTCAGGCTATCCCGTCAGAGGGGAAGCCTGTACTGCCGGGGAGCGAATGGAAAACTGATGTGTCCGGTAACTGCGTGTTCTGTGAACACCATGTTACTTAATTATGTAATTCATACCCGAACTCTCTGTTGACAGCCTTCTTCTGCAGGCTTCAATAACCCACGCTGAAAAGTTTCCTGAACCTTTCAGATCAAGAGCGATGTTAATTTGTTCAATCATCTGGTTTGGAAATCGGATGTTGCGGGTTGTTGTTCTGCGGGTTCTGTTCTTTGATGACATAATGTTTCCCCATATTCAGTGTTGCTGATTTGTATTATCTGAAGTTGCTTTTACGTTAATTTGATGCAGATCAATTAATACGATACCTGCGTCATAATTGATTATTTCTCGTGGTTTGATGGCGTACACACATGTTGTGATAAACCTTATATAGATGATAATCATTATCATTTTCGTGGGTCCTTTCCGGCGATCCGACAGGTTACGGGGCGGCGACCTCGCGGATTTTCACTATTTATGAAAATTTTCCGGGATCCATGTCCGGTTTCTCTGCAAGTTAACCATATGAAAAATATAAAAACATGCTTTCCATGAACCGGACATGCGCAAAAAATAGACACTAAAACCGGACATGACCGGTTTTGTTGTGATTGTGAGGTGAGAGTTTTTTGCGAGGTGAGGAGTGGCTACGCAGACTGAAGTTGCCAGGCATTTAAGTCTGACCGATCGCCAGCTTCGCAGATTGCAGAAATTGCCGGGTGCCCCGATATCGAATAAGCGAGGGCAACTGGATCTGGATGCCTGGCGCGATTTTTACATATCGTATCTGAGAAGAAGTAAAAACGATGTGCCTGATGGTGATAGCGAAGACGACTATGAGGAGAAATTGCTTATTGCCAGATGGGAACTGACAGCAGAACAGGCTGTTACACAGCAGTTAAAAAATGAGGTGTCAAAAGGAAAACTTATTGATACCGGGTTCTGTATTTTTGCTCTCAGCAAGCTGGCAATGGCGTTATCCAGTACGCTTGATTCCATCCCTTTATCCATGCAGCGACAGTTTCCTGATTTAACACCGCGCCATCTTGACCATCTGAAAACCCTTATTGCGAAGGGGGCAAATCAGTGTGCGCGGGCGGGGGATAAATTACCGGATTTACTCGATGAATATATCAGAGCAACAACTGAATAATATGATGAGTGCTGTCACAACAGCATTACAGCCCCTGATAAGGGCATTGCCGGTGACGCCAGTTGAATGGGCTGATCAAAATTATTATCTGCCTAAAGAATCTTCATATGGTGAGGGAGAATGGAAAACGCTGCCGTTCCAGATCGCCATCATGAACAGCATGGGGAATGATCAGATCCGGACTGTTAATCTGATTAAATCTGCCCGTGTTGGCTATACAAAGATGTTGCTGGGGGTGGTCGGGTATTTTATTGAGCATAAATCCCGAAACAGTCTGCTTTTTCAGCCCACGGATTCTGCCGCTGAAGATTTTATGAAGTCTCACGTGGAGGCGACGATTCGGGATGTGCCATGTCTGAAAGACCTTTCTCCATGGCTGGGGCGTAAACATCGTGACAATACTCTCACGCTGAAACGCTTTTCATCGGGTGTGGGCTTCTGGTGCCTGGGCGGCGCTGCCGCCAAAAACTACCGTGAAAAATCCGTGGACGTGGTCTGCTATGACGAACTTTCCTCGTTCGAACCGGATGTCGAAAAAGAGGGTTCGCCAACCCTGCTTGGGGATAAACGTATTGAGGGCTCTGTATGGCCCAAATCCATTCGCGGCTCGACGCCTAAAATCAAAGGCACCTGCCAGATCGAAAAAGCGGCCAACGAGTCGGCGCATTTCATGCGTTTTTATGTGCCCTGCCCGCACTGTGGGGAGGCGCAGTATCTGAAATTTGGCGATGAGTCCACGCCTTTTGGCCTTAAATGGGAGAAGGACAGCCCCGAAAGCGTTTTCTACCTCTGTGAACATCATGGCTGCGTGATCCATCAGTCTGAGCTTGACCAGAGCAACGGGCGGTGGATCTGTGAAAACACGGGGATGTGGACCCGTGACGGTCTGACGTTTTTCAGCGCCGCGGATAATGAAATTCCGCCGCCGCGCTCCATCACATTCCATATCTGGACGGCGTACAGTCCGTTCACCACCTGGGTACAGATTGTCTATGACTGGCTGGATGCACTGAAAGATCCCAACGGCCTGAAAACCTTTGTGAACACCACGCTGGGCGAGACCTGGGAAGAGGCCGTGGGCGAAAAACTCGATCACCAGGTACTGATGGATAAGGTCGTGCATTACACGGCGGCGGTGCCTGCCCGGGTGGTTTATCTGACGGCGGGCATTGACTCGCAGCGAAACCGTTTTGAGATGTATGTCTGGGGATGGGCACCGGGAGAGGAAGCTTTTCTGGTGGATAAAATCATCATTATGGGGCGTCCTGATGAGGAAGAGACGCTGTTACGTGTGGATGCGGCGATCAACAAAAAATACTGCCATGCAGATGGCACCGAAATGACCATTTCCCGTGTCTGCTGGGACACCGGGGGGATCGATGGCGAAATTGTCTATCAGAGGTCAAAAAAACACGGTGTTTTCCGGGTGCTGCCGGTAAAAGGTGCATCTGTTTATGGCAAGCCGGTGATCACCATGCCAAAAACCCGCAATCAGCGGGGCGTGTATCTGTGCGAAGTGGGGACGGACACCGCAAAAGAAATTCTCTATGCCCGTATGAAAGCCGATCCCACGCCTGCGGATGAAGCCACGTCGTATGCCATCCGTTTTCCTGATGATCCGGAGATTTTTTCGCAGACAGAGGCGCAGCAACTGGTCGCGGAAGAGCTTGTGGAGAAGTGGGAAAAAGGAAAGATGCGTCTGCTGTGGGATAACAAAAAGCGGCGTAACGAAGCGCTGGACTGCCTGGTGTATGCCTACGCGGCATTACGTGTGTCCGTGCAACGCTGGCAGCTTGATCTGGCTGTACTGGCAAAATCCCGGGAAGAAGAGACGACCCGGCCAACCCTTAAAGAACTGGCAGCGAAGCTGTCCGGAGGAGTGAATGGTTACAGTCGCTGAACTACAGGCGCTACGTCAGGCGCGCCTTGATTTATTAACCGGTAAACGGGTGGTGTCTGTCCAGAAAGATGGTCGCAGAATTGAATATACGGCAGCTTCTCTGGATGAGCTTAACCGGGCGATCAATGATGCGGAGTCGGTACTGGGGACAACCCGACGTCGCCGTCGTCCGCTGGGAGTGAGGTTATGAAACGAACGCCTGTCCTGATTGATGTGAACGGCGTTCCGCTTCGGGAGAGCCTCAGCTACAACGGTGGCGGTGCAGGATTTGGCGGGCAAATGGCAGAGTGGTTGCCACCCTCGCAGAGTGCCGATGCGGCCCTGCTGCCCGCGTTGCGTCTGGGGAATGCCCGTGCAGATGATCTGGTGCGCAATAACGGAATAGCGGCCAATGCGGTGGCCCTGCATAAGGATCACATTGTCGGGCATATGTTTCTGATCAGCTACCGTCCGAACTGGCGCTGGCTGGGGATGCGGGAGACTGCGGCAAAAAGTTTTGTCGATGAGGTGGAGGCGGCCTGGTCAGAATACGCAGAAGGGATGTTTGGTGAGATCGACGTGGAAGGGAAACGCACGTTTACGGAATTTATCCGTGAAGGTGTGGGCGTTCATGCGTTTAACGGCGAAATCTTTGTGCAGCCGGTCTGGGATACGGAGAGCACGCAACTGTTTCGTACGCGTTTTAAAGCCGTGAGTCCGAAACGGGTGGACACGCCAGGACACGGTATGGGGAACCGTTTTCTGCGGGCCGGTGTGGAGGTTGATCGATATGGCCGTGCCGTTGCGTACCATATCTGTGAGGATGATTTTCCTCGCTCCGGGAGTGGACGATGGGAACGGATCCCGCGTGAACTTCCCACCGGGCGTCCGGCCATGCTGCATATTTTCGAGCCGGTGGAGGACGGGCAGACCCGTGGAGCCAATCAGTTTTACAGCGTTATGGAACGGCTGAAGATGCTGGACTCCCTGCAGGCAACACAGCTTCAGTCGGCCATAGTGAAGGCGATGTATGCAGCGACGATTGAAAGTGACCTTGATACCGAAAAGGCCTTTGAATATATCGCCGGTGCGCCGCAGGGGCAGAAGGATAATCCGCTTATTAATATTCTGGAGAAGTTCTCCACCTGGTATGACACGAATAGCGTGACGCTGGGCGGTGTCAAAATTCCGCACCTTTTCCCCGGTGATGATCTGAAACTTCAGACCGCGCAGGATTCAGACAATGGATTTTCGGCGCTTGAACAGGCGCTGCTGCGGTATATCGCCGCCGGTCTTGGCGTTTCCTACGAACAGTTGTCCCGTGATTACTCGAAGGTCAGTTATTCAAGTGCCCGCGCATCCGCCAATGAGTCGTGGCGCTATTTTATGGGGCGGCGAAAATTTATTGCGTCCCGGCTGGCCACGCAGATGTTTTCCTGCTGGCTGGAAGAGGCACTTCTTCGGGGGATTATTCGTCCGCCACGGGCGCGTTTTGATTTTTATCAGGCGCGATCAGCCTGGTCACGGGCTGAGTGGATTGGAGCCGGAAGAATGGCCATTGACGGGCTCAAGGAGGTTCAGGAATCAGTGATGCGCATTGAGGCCGGACTGAGCACGTATGAGAAAGAGCTGGCGCTGATGGGCGAGGATTATCAGGACATTTTCCGCCAGCAGGTCAGGGAATCTGCAGAGCGGGAAAAAGCCGGACTCTCACGTCCGGTGTGGATAGCGCAGGCGTATCAGCAGCAGATAGCGGAGAGTCGCAGGCCGGAAGAGGAGACAACACCACGTGAGACGTAATCTTTCACACATTATTGCCGCAGCATTCAATGAACCGCTGCTTCTGGAGCCCGCCTATGCGCGGGTTTTCTTTTGCGCGCTCGGGCGCGAGATGGGGGCAGCAAGTCTTTCGGTACCACAACAGCAGGTACAGCTTGATGCACCCGGAATGCTGGCTGAAACGGACGAGTACATGGCCGGAGGTAAACGACCGGCCCGTGTTTACCGGGTGGTGAACGGTATTGCTGTACTGCCGGTGACAGGCACGCTGGTGCACCGGCTGGGGGGGATGCGGCCATTTTCCGGAATGACAGGCTATGACGGCATTGTCGCCTGTCTTCAGCAGGCAATGGCAGATAGCCAGGTGCGGGGCATACTGCTGGACATTGACAGTCCGGGCGGGCAGGCCGCCGGTGCGTTTGACTGTGCTGACATGATTTACCGCCTCCGTCAGCAGAAGCCGGTCTGGGCACTGTGCAATGACACGGCCTGTTCTGCAGCCATGCTGCTGGCGTCGGCCTGCTCCCGACGGCTGGTTACCCAGACATCCCGTATCGGCTCCATTGGCGTGATGATGAGCCATGTCAGCTATGCCGGTCATCTGGCGCAGGCCGGTGTGGATATCACGCTGATTTACTCAGGGGCGCACAAGGTGGATGGCAATCAGTTTGAAGCGTTGCCGGCAGAGGTTCGCCAGGACATGCAGCAGCGGATTGATGCGGCGCGCCGGATGTTTGCCGAAAAAGTGGCGATGTATACCGGTCTGTCTGTTGATGCGGTCACGGGAACAGAGGCTGCCGTTTTTGAAGGTCAGTCCGGCATTGAGGCCGGGCTGGCGGATGAATTAATCAATGCGTCGGATGCCATCAGCGTGATGGCTGCGGCGCTGAACACACATGATACAGGAGGCACTATGCCGCAATTAACTGCAACGGAAGCTGCCGCGCAGGAGAACCAGCGAGTGATGGGGATCCTGACGTGTCAGGAAGCGAAAGGACGTGAACACCTTGCCACGATGCTGGCAGGACAACAGGGCATGAGCGTTGAACAGGCCCGGGCGATTCTGACCGCGGCAGCACCACAGCAGCCGGTGGCATCCACGCAGAGTGAAGCCGATCGCATTATGGCGTGTGAAGAGGCTAAAGGTCGTGAACAACTGGCGGCAACGCTGGCGGCGATGCCGGAGATGACGGTGGAAAAAGCCCGCCCGATCCTTGCGGCTGCACCACTGGCGGATGCCGGACCCTCACTCCGTGATCAGATTATGGCTCTGGATGAGGCAAAAGGGGCTGAGGCGCAGGCTGAACAGCTGGCTGCCTGCCCGGGAATGACTGTGGAGAGCGCCCGGGCTGTGCTGGCTGCGGGATCAGGTAAGGCAGAACCGGTCTCTGCATCCACAACCGCCCTGTTTGAACATTTCATGGCGAACCATTCACCGGCTGCGGTCCAGGGGGGCGTGTCACAGGCGTCAGAAGACGGTGATGCGGACGTGAAAATGCTCATGGCCATGCCATGAAGTCAGTGCTGACCATCAATATGAGGTTTTTACAATATGGTAACGAAAACCATCACTGAACAACGTGCAGAAGTACGTATTTTTGCCGGTAATGATCCGGCTCATACCGCCACAGGCAGCAGCGGGATTTCTCAGGCAACACCGGCACTGACGCCCCTGATGCTGGATGGGGCCACCGGGAAACTGGTGGTCTGGGACGGACAGAAAGCCGGTAGTGCGGTTGGCATACTGGTACTGCCGCTTGAAGGCACAGAGGCGGTGCTGACGTATTACAAGTCGGGGACCTTTGCGACGGAGGGAATCCGCTGGCCTGAAAGTGTGGATGAACACAAAAAGGCCAACGCCTTTACCGGCAGTGCCCTGAGTCACGCGGCGCTGCCGTAACACGTTATCAGGCCACCGCGTTGGCCTGACTGATTTCTTAATGAAAGGAACTGATTTATGGGATTGTTTACGACCCGCCAGTTACTCGGTTATACCGAACAAAAAGTTAAATTCCGTGCGCTGTTTCTGGAGCTGTTTTTCCGCCGTACGGTGAATTTCCACACCGAAGAGGTGATGCTGGACAAAATTACCGGAAAAACGCCGGTGGCGGCCTATGTCTCCCCGATCGTTGAAGGAAAAGTGCTTCGCCATCGCGGTGGTGAAACCCGCGTGTTACGTCCGGGCTACGTCAAGCCCAAACACGAATTTAATTACCAGCAGGCGGTTGAGCGCCTTCCTGGTGAAGATCCGGCTCAGCTGAACGACCCGGCCTACCGTCGTCTGCGTATCATTACCGATAACCTCAAACAGGAAGAGCACGCCATTGTCCAGGTGGAAGAAATGCAGGCGGTGAATGCCGTGCTGTATGGCAAATACACCATGGAAGGGGATCAGTTTGATACTGTCGAGGTGGATTTCGGGCGCTCTGAAGGAAATAACATTGAGCAGGCTGACGGTAAAAAATGGTCTGAGCAGGACCGTGATACGTTTGATCCGACGCATGATATTGACCTCTACTGCGATCAGGCCAGCGGCCTTGTGAATATCGCCATTATGGACGGTACGGTCTGGCGTCTGCTGAATGGCTTTAAGCTGTTCCGCGAAAAACTGGATACCCGTCGCGGCTCAAATTCACAACTCGAAACGGCAGTGAAAGATCTGGGGGCGGTGGTGTCCTTCAAGGGGTATTACGGCGATCTGGCCATTGTGGTGGCGAAAACGTCTTATGTGGCAGAGGACGGTACCGAAAAACGTTATCTGCCGGAGGGCATGCTGGTGCTGGGGAATACGGCAGCAGAGGGCATTCGTTGCTATGGTGCCATTCAGGATGCGCAGGCGTTGTCCGAAGGTGTGGTGGCCTCTTCCCGTTATCCGAAACACTGGCTGACTGTGGGCGATCCGGCCCGTGAATTCACCATGACGCAGTCCGCACCGCTGATGGTGCTGCCGGATCCGGATGAGTTTGTGGTGGTACAGGTGAAATAATCCGTGAGCGGGGGCGAAATGCCCCCGTGTCTTTTTTCACAGGAGGCTGAGATGGCAACAAAAGAAGAAAATCTGAATCGTCTTCGTCAACTGGCTGGCCTGCTGGGGCGCGAGGCGGATATGTCGGGGAGTGCTGCGGATATTGCTCAACGTGTGTCTGAGTGGGAAGAGGAGCTTGCTGTTTCCCCGGAGGGCATTATGCACTCTGATGAGAGCGGGGCTGATCAAAATCACACAGACGATGGTGAGCAGTTGCACAACACTGATGCTACGGATGATGTTAAAGCGGTCCGTGTGCGGAAATGCCTGCATGTGATGGGGTATTGCCCGGAGACAGGCCGTCCCGTTGAACTGACGTACCGGGGCATGCGTGTTATGGTGCCATCACCACTGGCGACAGCCATGATACAGCACGGAACGGCTGAGCATGCGTGATTTTCAGAATGCCTTTGATGCTGCCCTCGCCGGGGTGGACAGTACGATCGTTGAAGTGATGGGGATCCGTGCGCAGTTCACCTCCGGAGCACAACGTGGCGGCGAAGTTCAGGGGGTTTTTGACGATCCGGAGTCGCTGGGTTTTGCCGGTGGCGGGGTCCGTATTGAAGGAAGCAGCCCGTCATTATTTGTGCGGACGGATACGGTGCGTGCCGTGCGGCGTGGTGACACGCTGACCATTAACGGCGAGATGTTCTGGGTGGATCGTGTTTCTCCGGATGACGGGGGAAGCTGTTATCTCTGGCTCAACCGTGGGCAACCACCCGCTGTTAACCGGCGACGATAAACGCAGGGTGAAATTATGGCGATAAAAGGGCTTGATCAGGCGATTGATAATCTGAGCCGGGTTCGTAAAAACGCCATTCCGGCGGCTTCAGCAATGACGATTAACCGCGTGGCCACAACGGCGATTAATCAGTCTTCATCACAGGTTGCCCGGGAGACAAAGGTACGCCGGAAACTGGTTAAGGAACGGTCCAGACTGAAACGGGCCACGGTCAGAAATCCGAATGCAAAAATTATCGTTAACCGCGGTGATCTCCCTGTGATTAAGCTGGGGATCAGAATGCTGGGGCGTCGTCCGGACAGCATACTCAAAGCCGGTCAGCATCGTTATCAGCGGGCATTTATCCAGCGATTAAATAATGGGCGCTGGCATGTTATGCAACGTCTTCCTCAGGCCAGATATGAGGAGGGCAATGACGACAAGGGAAGGAAAAAGCGTAATCGCCTTCCCATTCAGGTGGTGAAAATCCCGATGGCGGCCCCACTGAAACAGGCATTTGATGAGAATGTTGACCGTATCCGGCGTGAACGCCTGCCTAAAGAACTGGCATACGCGCTGAAACAACAACTGAGGATTGCGATAAAACGATGAAACACACTGACATTCGTGCCGCAGTGCTGGATGCACTCGAGCAGCATGAACACGGGGCGACGCTGTTTGATGGTCGCCCCGTTGTTTTTGACGAAGAGGATTTTCCTGCGATCGCGGTTTATCTGACGGATGCAGAGTATACCGGTGAAGAGCTGGATGCAGATACCTGGCGGGCCACGCTGCATATTGAGGTGTTTTTACCGGCACAGGTACCGGATTCAGAGCTTGATCAGTGGATGGAAAGCCGGATTTACCCGGCGATGACCGCGATCCCGGCACTGGCAGGACTGATTACCACGATGGTTACGCAGGGCTATGAGTATCGTCGTGATGACGATATGGCGTTATGGAGCTCTGCGGATCTGACTTATTCCATTACATACGAGATGTGAGGACGATATGGCAACACCAAATCCCCTGGAGCCGGTAAAAGGTGCCGGTACCACTCTGTGGGTTTACAACGGCAAGGCTGATGCTTACGCAAACCCGTTGTCAGACGATGGCTGGCAGCGACTGGCTAAGGTGAAGGATCTGACGCCGGGCGAGATGACGGCTGAATCCTACGATGATAACTACCTGGATGATGAAGACGCGGACTGGACCGCGACCGGGCAGGGACAGAAATCTGCAGGTGATACCAGTTTTACGCTGGCCTGGAAACCGGGAGAGGAAGGTCAGAAAGGGCTTATAGGCTGGTTTGAAAGCGGCGATGTCCGGGCCTATAAAATCCGTTTTCCGAATGGCACGGTGGATGTGTTTCGTGGCTGGGTCAGCAGTATCGGTAAGGCCGTGACGGCGAAAGAAGTGATCACCCGCACGGTGAAAGTCACTAACGTGGGTAAACCTTCTGTAGCGGAAGAACGCAGCAAAATTACGCCGGTCACTGCGATTAAGGTAACGCCGACAGGTACGGTTGAAAAAGGGAAAACAACCACCCTGACCGTTACTGTGGAACCGGAAAATGCAACGGATAAGACATTCAGGGCGATTTCCGCCGATCCATCAAAAGCCACCATTAGCGTGAAAGATATGACGATTACTGTGACGGGGGTTAAGGATGGAAAAGTCAGCATCCCTGTGATTTCCGGTAATGGTCAGTTTGCTGCGGTGGCTGAAATTACCGTTAATAATGTGCCGGGTGGCTAAAGAGCTGAGAGATAAGCGATGTTCCTGAAAACAGAACAATTTGAATATAACGGTGTATCCGTCACGCTTTCTGAGCTGTCTGCGCTGCAGCGTATTGAGCATCTTGCCCTCCTGAAACGGCGGGCAGAAGAGGCTGAAGCCAGCGGCAACCTGCAGGTGAGTGTGGAAGATCTTGTCAGAACCGGCGCGTTTCTGGTGGCGATGTCCCTGTGGCATAACCATCCACAGAAAACGCAGTCACCGTCAATGAATGAGGCCGTGATGAAGATAGAGCAGGAAGTGCTCACCACCTGGCCTGCAGATGCCATTGCCCGGGCGGAAGACGTGGTGTTGTGCCTGTCCGGGATGATCGAAGCTGTTCGTCCGGATACTGATATTACTGAAGTGGCGAAAAATAACACGCTGACTGATGATGATTTTTCTGCGGGAAAGTCTTCGACGGCGAGCTGAACTTTGCCCTCAGACTGGCGCGTGAGATGGGGAGACCCGACTGGCGCGCCATGCTTGCCGGGATGACATCCACCGAATATGCCGACTGGCACCGTTTTTACCGCACGCATTATTTTCAGGATACCCAGCTGGATATGCATTTTTCCGGGCTGACGTACGCTGTACTCAGCCTGTTTTTTTGCGATCCGGATATGCATCCCTCTGATTTCAGTCTGCTTGTCCCCCGGCATGAGGAAGAGCAGGTGGAGAGGCCGGATGAGGACAAAATGCTGATGCAGAAAGCGGCAGGACTTGCCGGAGGCGTCCGGTTCGGTGGGGACGGAGGGCGCGATATTTTATCGTCTGCGGATGTGGCGGATGTCATGGTGGATGATGCCGCATTAATGATGGCTTCAGCGGGGATTCCGGGAGGTGTGAGATATGTCCCAGCCGGTTGGTGATCTTGTTATTGACCTTAGTCTGGATGCTGTCCGTTTCGATGAGCAGATGAGCCGGGTAAGGCGTCATTTTTCAGGTCTGGATACCGACGCCAGAAAAACCGCCAGTGCTGTTGAACAGGGCCTGAGCCGCCAGGCGCTGGCTGCACAAAAAGCCGGGATTTCCGTCGGGCAGTATAAAGCGGCCATGCGAACCCTGCCCGCACAGTTTACGGATATCGCCACGCAGCTTGCCGGTGGTCAGAATCCCTGGCTCATCCTGCTGCAACAGGGCGGTCAGGTGAAGGACTCCTTCGGCGGGATGATCCCCATGTTCAGGGGGCTTGCCGGTGCGATCACCCTGCCGATGGTGGGGGCCACCTCGCTGGCGGTGGCGACCGGTGCGCTGGCGTATGCCTGGTATCAGGGCAACTCAACCCTGTCCGATTTCAACAAAACGCTGGTCCTTTCCGGCAATCAGGCGGGACTGACGGCAGATCGTATTCTGGCCCTGTCCAGAGCCGGGCAGGCGGCAGGGCTGACGTTTAACCAGACCAGCGAGTCACTGACGGCGCTGGTGAATGCCGGTGTGCGTGGTGGTGAGCAGTTTGAGGCGATCAGCCAGAGTGTGGCGCGTTTCTCCTCTGCATCCGGCGTGGAGGTGGACAAGGTCGCTGAAGCCTTCGGGAAGCTGACCACAGACCCGACGTCGGGACTGACAGCGATGGCACGTCAGTTCCATAACGTGACGGCGGAGCAGATTGCGTATGTTGCTCAGTTGCAGCGTTCCGGAGATGAAGCCGGGGCATTGCAGGCGGCGAACGAGGCCGCAACGAAAGGGTTTGATGACCAGACCCGCCGCCTGAAAGAGAACATGGGCACGCTGGAGACCTGGGCAGACAGGACAGCACGGGCATTCAAATCCATGTGGGATTCGGTGCTGGATATTGGTCGCCCGGACACTGCCCGGGAAATGCTGGAGAAAGCAGAAAAGGCTTTTGATGAGGCGGACAAAAAATGGCAGTGGTATCAGAGCCGGAGCCACCGGCGCGGTAAAACATCCGCATTTCTTGCCAATCTCCGGGGAGCATGGGAGGACAGAGCGAATGCGCAACTTGGGCTTTCAGCCGCCACGTTGCAGGCCGATCTTGAAAAGGCCAGAGAGATGGCAGCAAAGGACTGGGCCGAGTCTGAGGCATCACGGCTGAAATATACCGAAGAGGCGCAGAAGGCTTATGAACGCCTGCAGACGCCGCTGGAGAAATATACCGCCCGTCAGGAAGAACTGAACAAGGCACTGAAAGACGGGAAAATCCTGCAGGCGGATTACAACACGCTGATGGCGGCGGCGAAAAAGGATTATGAAGCGACGCTGAAAAAGCCGAAACAGTCCGGCGTGAAGGTGTCTGCGGGCGATCGTCAGGAAGAC